>ENA-OQHF01001841-OQHF01001841.1-human-gut-metagenome-genome-assembly--contig:-NODE-1841-length-11229-cov-3.380292_pt1 | contig 11229 bp, 9 predicted proteins | sample MGYA00242559_ERZ504709 | MGnify/ENA primary metagenome ERZ504709 (study PRJEB26092, sample SAMD00036203) | human gut metagenome | host: Homo sapiens | study: EMG produced TPA metagenomics assembly of... | reverse complement strand
TACAGTTCCTATCGAGACAAAAACAGAATAAGCTCGCAAAAAATACGTAAATTTGCGGCATGAAACGAGTTTTAGAAGAAAATAAAGGAATCCCAGCATCACTATTGTGGATGCTGGCTATTATTGCGGGAATATCCGTTGCCAATCTGTATTATAACCAACCATTGCTAAATAAAATAAGTGAGGACTTACGGGTTTCTGAGTTTACAGCGAACCTGATTCCAATGACTACCCAAATCGGTTATGCGCTTGGATTGTTATTCATTATTCCCCTTGGAGATTTATATAAACGCCGTAACATCATTGTTATCAACTTCCTTTACTTTCCGTAAGCATGCTGGGATTTGCTGTAGCCCAAAACATTTATTTTGTTTACTGGCTTCGCTATTACGGGCATCTGCTCTGTCATGCCACAGATTTTCATTCCGATAGCAGCACAGTTTTCACAGCCGGAAAAGAAAGCACAAAATGTAGGAGTTCTGGTAAGCGGACTGCTGACAGGAATCCTTGGCTCGCGGGTTGTAAGTGGTATTGTCGGAGAATACTGGGGATGGAGAACCATTTTTTACATTGCTTCTGTATTAATGCTTATCTGCATATTCGTTATTGTCCGCATATTGCCTGACATGCCTTCTAACTATAAAGGTACTTACACCGGACTAATGAAATCTGTATTTACTTTGGTAAAGGAAAATGCTACACTGCGACTGGTTTCTCTACGTGCCGGAATCTGTTTTGGATGTTTTCTTACTTTATGGGCATGCCTGGCCTTTAAAATGAGCGGAGCTCCTTTCTACGCCGGAAACAATGTCATCGGTATGCTTGGTTTATGTGGTATTGCCGGAGCTATGACTGCTTCCTTTGTCGGTAAGTTTGTACGTATACTGGGAATTAGAATGTTCAATTACATAGGTTGCAGCATCATGATTCTCTCATGGCTTATCCTCTATTTTTTTCAGGACAGCTATATCGGAATCATAGCCGGTATTATTCTGATTGATATCGGTATGCAGTGTGTACAGATAAGCAATCAGACTTGTGCATTGTCGCTCGTTCCACAAGCCTCGAACAGAGTCAATACTATTTTCATGACAACATATTTTCTGGGAGGATCACTTGGAACATTCCTTGCCGGTACATTCTGGCACCAGTTCGGATGGGCTGGAGTTACAGGTGTAGGTATCTGTCTGGCAAGTTGTTCATTACTGATCACTGCCTTTTCTAAACATTAATTCATTTTCACTGCCATGAATAAGCTTCAGATTTATACCAACGACTGGCTGAAAATACATCCATATACAGCCGTACAACCTTCAGACAGTTATTTTGTAAACCTGTCGAACAAACTATATAGTGCTTGTACATTAACCACACTACCGGATATTTTCCGTAAAAAATTAAGTATGTACATTGCTGCCTATCTGGAAGATCAGATATCAGAATTAGGATTATGGCAAAGTTTTACAGCCGAACACAAACGTTTGTACGGCAAGTATCTTCCCTTTTACCCTACAAACTCCAATTACGTAGCTGATGAAATAAACGAGGAAGATATCCGTTTTATCATTTGGAATACATGGCAGAAAGCAGCTTCTCTGCACGAAAAGACATATATAAATCCCAATGAACACGCTATTGAAGAACAGGCAGGAATCTTTTACGGAATCTTGGAGGAAGCTTATGAAAATGCTCCCGAAAATGAATCCTTAAATCATTATTTCGACCATCCGGGCACCGCTGTAGAAGCAGACCGTAAACTGACATGGCTATTCGGACATAGTTACCTGACAGAGCCTTCGATGCTACCTTATATCGAACAAATTGCTCCAAATGACCGTTTTATTGTACCCGTCGGCCCACTGGCATTGTTCCTGCATGAATGGATTTCCCTGCTTACAACGTCAAATGCCTGGAAACAAATAAACGGACTCTTTACCGGTAACCCGGAAATTCCACAAGAAATTCAGGACAAGAATCGGGAAATATACCGTAATTTTATTGAAGGTACAAATGGCAAGAGAATTGTTTATCTGAACGGTTACACCGAACTACGCCGCTTTCTGGTAAATGTTCTCAAATGGCAAGATGATGACAACCATACTCTCCCTCAAATGAAAGAATATAAAAATTTCATTTTAATGACAGAACCAGAAAAAGGAGTATTGCTTGCGAAAGATATCTGTGAATATATTGCTGATCGGGAAAACCCACTTTATGACAGCGAAAAAGCACAAGCAAATGCTTTCCGTATGCTTACAGAAGAAATGCTTTGTCCACCCGACCTATTAGTACACTGCATAAACAACAAACTTATTCCCGACGCACAACTACCCGACGGAACAGAAAAAGAACTGGTACAGCAGAACGCAGACTTCATAGCCAGACATTCTTTATTATATTATTATCGGGGAGATTAATCTCAATTGTATAATAAAAACAGAGAGGTAAAAATATCTTTTTCAAGATTCCTTTCACCTCTCTGTTTTATATAAATCTAATCAGTCTTATTAAAATTCGATTACCAGTGACTGACGAGCAGACAAAGTAAGATTCTCTGTAAAATCAATTTTCTTACCTGTTGAAACAATCTTTCCTTCCTTAGATTCTTTTGTCAAAGCTTGATAATGACTACTTGGCAGAACTTGCTCTCTATCCGTACTGTTCAAGACAATCATTTCTGTTTTACCTTCACTTGTACGAGCATACAAATATATTCCTTGTTCCGGAATATGATACTTTACAGTTTTGTTTTCTGACATCTTGTTAAGTTTTTAGTTTTGCGCCGCAAAGATAAAATTTAATGAAGCATTTATAAAAATAGAAATAGTTAAAAATCAAGTATTAGCATATTTTACTTGATTTATATCAAGAATATATTCTGTAAAAATACTCTATTTAAAGTCTTTTAATCTTCTACATATAGAGAATGCGAAAACAACAATGTATAAAAATATTTATGCATAAAAAGAAACCGGATACATATTTCAATGAAACATGCATCCGGTTTTCATATCATTTCAGAATCAAATCAGAACATAGTATTTTAATATTTTATTTTGAAAAGTCTTTCTTCCTGAAGTGATTCTTCTAACTATTACAGATTCCTTTAAAACTCACTCGTAAAATGGAATTTAATATGCTTGAAGTCCATCTGAGCCATCTGAAGAACATAACCGCTATCGGCCAGGAATACATCACGTCCCTCACGGTCTTTCGCCATATACTGGTATTTACGTTTCTTGAAGGCTTCCAGTTCAGCCGGATCATCACTTTCTATCCAGCATGCTTTATACAGACTGATAGGTTCCCAACGGCATTTAGCATTGTATTCATTCTCCAGACGATACTGAATAACTTCAAACTGCAACTGACCTACTGTTCCGATAATCTTTCGACCATTAAACTGATTGACAAACAACTGAGCAACACCTTCGTCCATCAGCTGATCAATACCCTTATTCAACTGCTTGGTTTTCATCGGGTCAGCATTTTCTATATACTTGAACATTTCAGGAGAGAAGCTAGGCAAGCCTTTAAAATGAAGCACTTCTCCTTCGGTCAATGTATCTCCGATCTTAAATGTTCCGTTATCAGGTAATCCAATAATATCACCGGCCCAAGCCTCATCGACCGTAGTCTTACGCTGTGCCATAAACTGAGTAGGCGAAGAAAAACGCATCGTCTTGTTATGGCGTACATGTAAATAAGGCGTATTACGAGTAAACTTACCCGAACAAACCTTACAGAAAGCAACACATGAACGATGGTTCGGGTCAATATTTGCCGTAATCTTAAAGACAAAACCTGTAAACTTTGGCTCATCTGGCATTACAGCACGCTCTTCTGCTTGTACTGGACGAGGACTAGGTGCAATTTCGACGAAACAATCCAACAATTCCTGCACACCGAAGTTATTTAATGCAGAACCGAAAAATACAGGTGCCAATTCGCCTTTCAGGTATTCGTCTACATTGAAAACCGGATATACTCCGTCAATCAGTTCCAGCTCACCACGCAATTTATCAGCAAGTGGTGTACCAATATGATTATCCAGGTCTTCTGTATGGATATCAACTTCTACTTTTTCAGTCACTACCTGCTTGGAAGGCTGAAACAAATTCAACTTCTGTTCGTAGATGTTATATACCCCCTTAAAACGAGGACCGCTTTCAATAGGCCATGTCAGAGGACGAACATTGATAACCAGTTCTTCTTCCAGTTCATCCAACAAGTCGAACGGATCTTTTGCTTCACGGTCCATCTTGTTGACGAAAATAATAACAGGAGTGTTACGCATACGACATACTTCCATCAGCTTACGTGTCTGCGTTTCCACACCCTTTGCACCATCCACAACAATAATAACACTATCTACAGCAGTAAGTGTACGGTAAGTATCTTCCGCAAAGTCCTGGTGTCCCGGAGTATCTAGAATGTTGATTTTATAGTCGTGATAATCAAACTCCATCACAGAAGTTGTTACAGATATACCACGTTGCTTTTCGATGTCCATCCAGTCGGATGTCGCAGTTTTCTTAATCTTATTCGACTTAACAGCTCCAGCCACCTGAATCTGTCCACCGAAAAGCAATAACTTTTCAGTCAACGAAGTCTTACCGGCATCCGGATGCGCAATAATCGCAAATGTACGTCTTCTTTCTATTTCAGCGTTCATTCTTATTTATCTATTTACCTTTTTATTTATCTTGATAACAGTTTATCGATACATTCTTTCAGGCTGTCTACCCAATAAGGAATTTCTATACCATACGTTTCCTTAATTTTCGTTTTATCGAGTACGGAATAATGAGGACGGTTCGCCTTTGTAGGATATTCTTCCGTATGAAGAGGTCTAAGTTTACAAGTTCCAATACCAGCCAGATGATGAATCATCTGAGTAAAATCGTACCACGAACAAACTCCTTCATTACTATAATGATATATACCTGGAACAATACCTTTATTGATAGCTGCAAAAATAGCAACAGCCAGATCACGCGCATAAGTAGGAGTTCCAATCTGATCGAATATTACTCCTAATGCTTCTTTTTCCTTACCCAAACGAATCATAGTCTTCACGAAGTTATTTCCGAAAGTAGAATATAACCACGCAGTACGGATAATCATCGTATTGGAACAATATTTCATAGCCTCCTGTTCACCGGCAAGTTTAGTCGTTCCATAAACAGAGTCAGGACAAGTAGCCTGTTCTTCCTTATAAGGAATATGCGCAGTCCCATCGAAAACATAATCGGTAGAAACCTGTACCAGATATCCTCCACGGCTTTGAATAGCCTTTGCCAAATATCCCGGAGCAAAATGATTCAGCTTGTCACAAAGTTCTCTATCATCTTCCGCTTTATCAACAGCAGTATATGCTGCGCAATTCACAATAATATCTATTTGATGATCAGTTACGAAATTCATCACAGCCTGCTCATCACATATATCCAGTTCAGCAACATCTGTAAAAAAAGTATGTATACTCTTTATTAACTTCTGCAAGCAAACGCATTTCATTACCCAATTGTCCGTTTGCTCCTGTAATCAAAATATTCTTCATCTCACTATTTGATTTATTCCAGATCCAGTTCTCCCTGTTTATCCTTTATATAATATCCGGCAAGCATAGCCAGTAAATCTCCTATTACTTTCAATGCTTTCTGTGTGCCTTCGGTAATTTCCTTTTTCTGAAGCTTCAACATCAGGACACCATACATGGCATCAAAACAAGTTTCAAGTTCAGGCACATCTTTATCGGCTCCTTTGAGCGTATTCCACATAAAAGGCAAGGCTTATAATAAGCTGCGCTATAATACGGAAATTTAGGAGAAAGCCAGCAAACGCAAATGCAAATCAGTCAACCAGACGATTATATTTTATTAATCTGGATATGCCCTTTTCCATCACACCCTCATCATGCATCATATTAATAAGATCGGCATACCATGTATCAATGCTTTTTCTGCTCTTCAGACAATGAAGGATAAGGCTCTACAATATTTTTTTAATCCGCTCTATATCAAAACCGTTAGCACGAATCAAATCTTCCACCTGCCACATATACAGCAGGTATTCGGCAATATTCTGTTGTTTTAATTGTTGAGAAATATACATATCAAGATAAAGATTTTCCTGCAATAGCCAATACGATACCAATAATCGAAGCAATTATCACTACCACGCCGATAATACGATTCAAGATCCAAATACCTCGTACATTAAAGCGTGTACGTACCTTATTTACAAAATAGGTAATGCCAAACCACCATGTCAAGGCTCCTATGATAATAGCGAGATATCCCACCAATTGAAATCCCAACGGACTACCCGGCATTACAAACGAAAAGCGGGCAAACAAACCAATAAAAAGAAAGATTATCAATGGGTTGGAGAATGTAACAAAAAAAGCAGTAATAAAATTATGAAGATAAGTACCACGATTGGCAGAAGTGGGGCGAAGAGATTTTACCGGATTACTGCGAAAAGTATATATACCGAAAGCCAGCAACATTATACTACCAACAATCTGAAGAAAAATCTGGTGTTTAAGAATCAGTTCATCCATAAAGCTCATGCCGTACCCTGTTATCAAGGCGTAACATATATCGCTTAAGGCAGCTCCCAAACCTGTTACAAAACCAAACCAGCGTCCCTTGTTCAGTGTCCGCTGAATACAAAGTACGCCCACAGGTCCAAGAGGAGCTGAAACCACTACCCCAACAATAAACCCTTTCACCAATAAATCCAGTATAGTAACCTGTTCTATCCAATTCATAGTGCAAAGATGCTACTTTTTTTATAAAGTACCTATATTTCGTTTCGTTTTTCTTTCGTACAAAAAGGAGTTTATGTAACTTTGCACTGCATTATTCCGATAATAAGATTATCATTTTAACAAACATAAACAAGTGCTATGATTCTATTTTTCAGAACACCCACTAACAGTGTAATTGCTACCGAATGTAGTAAAGAACTGAACTCTGAAGACATCAAGAAATTATGTTGGCTGTACAGCGACGCTACTGTAGAAGTGGAAGAAAACCTTAAAGGCTGGTTCATCGGTCCACGACGTGAAATGATTACTCCGTGGAGTACAAATGCCGTCGAAATTACTCAAAACATGGGTCTGGAAGGCATCCGCCGTATCGAGGAATATTTTCCGGTAAAAGATGAAAACGCAGATCATGACCCGATGCTGCAACGTATGTATCACGGGCTGGATCAAAAAATATTCGATGTAAACATTAAGCCTCAGCCAATCGTTTACATTGAGAACCTAGAAGAATATAACGAACAGGAAGGTCTTGCACTTTCACGTGAAGAAATGGACTATCTGCTGAAAGTAGAAAAAGACCTGGGTAGAAAACTGACAGACTCTGAAGTTTTCGGATTTGCACAAATCAACTCAGAACACTGCCGCCACAAAATATTTGGTGGAACATTTATCATCGACGGACAGGAAATGGAATCATCACTTTTCCAGATGATCAAAAAAACCACTCAAGAAAATCCTAACAAAATCATTTCTGCCTACAAAGATAATGTGGCATTTGCTGAAGGTCCGGTAGTAGAACAATTTGCTCCAAAGGATCACTCAACTTCCGATTATTTCATCATCAAAGATATAAAAACAGTTATCTCTCTGAAAGCAGAGACACACAACTTCCCGACAACCGTAGAACCATTTAATGGTGCTTCTACAGGTACAGGAGGAGAAATCCGTGACCGTATGGGCGGTGGTAAAGGTTCATGGCCTATTGCGGGAACTGCTGTTTATATGACTTCATACCCACGTACAGACGAAGGCCGTGAATGGGAAAATATCCTTCCTGTACGCAAATGGCTGTATCAGACTCCTGAACAAATCCTGATTAAAGCGTCGAATGGTGCTTCTGACTTCGGTAACAAATTTGGTCAGCCACTTATTTGTGGTTCTGTACTTACTTTCGAACACCAGGAAAACAATGAAAAATATGCTTACGATAAAGTAATCATGCTTGCCGGAGGTGTTGGATACGGTACACAACGCGACTGCTTGAAGGGTTCTCCCGAAGCTGGTAATAAAGTAGTTGTGATGGGTGGTGATAACTACCGCATCGGTTTAGGTGGTGGTTCTGTATCATCTGTAGAAACAGGACGTTATTCTTCAGGTATCGAGTTGAACGCTGTACAGCGTGCCAATGCAGAAATGCAGAAACGTGCTTATAACGTAGTACGCGCATTGTGTGAAGAAGATGAAAATCCGATTGTTTCTATCCACGACCACGGATCGGCCGGACACGTTAACTGTTTGTCTGAGTTAGTAGAAGATTGTGGTGGTCTGATTCACATGGACAAGCTTCCTATCGGCGACGAAACATTGTCTGCAAAAGAAATTATTGCCAACGAATCTCAAGAACGTATGGGATTGCTGATTGATGAAAAAGCAATCGAACATGTACAGAAGATTGCCGACCGCGAACGTTCTCCTATGTACGTTGTTGGAGAAACAACAGGCGATCGCCGTTTTGCATTCGAACAAGCTGATGGCGTACGTCCGTTCGACTTGGCAGTAGACCAGATGTTTGGTTCTTCTCCTAAAACATACATGGTAGACAAGACTGTAGAACGTCATTATGAAAATGTATCATACGATACTGCAAAATTAAATGAATATATCCGTCAGGTACTGCAATTGGAAGCAGTAGCTTGTAAAGACTGGTTAACCAACAAGGTAGACCGTTCAGTTACAGGTAAGATTGCACGCCAGCAGTGCCAGGGTGAACTCCAGTTGCCGTTGAGCGACTGTGGTGTTGTAGCTCTTGATTATCGTGGAGAAAAGGGTATTGCAACAGCATTAGGTCATGCACCTCAGGCTGCATTGGCAAATCCTGCTGCAGGTTCTGTACTTGCTGTTTCAGAAGCTCTGACCAATATTGTATGGGCTCCTATGGCAGAAGGACTCGACAGTATTTCTTTATCAGCCAACTGGATGTGGCCTTGCCGCTCACAGGAAGGTGAAGATGCACGTTTGTATACAGCAGTAAAAGCTCTGTCTGATTTCTGCTGCGCATTACAAATCAATGTGCCTACTGGTAAAGACTCTTTGTCAATGACTCAGAAATATCCGAACGGAGAAAAAAATCTCAGCCCGGGAACTGTTATAGTTTCTGCAGGAGGAGAAGTTTCGGATGTCAAGAAAGTTGTTTCTCCAGTTATGGTCAACAAAGACAAGTCAACTTTCTACCACATCGACTTCAGTTTTGACGAACTTCGTTTAGGTGGTTCTGCATTCGCTCAGTCACTGAATAAAGTTGGTGACGACGTACCAACCGTACAGAATCCGGAATACTTCCGCGATGCCTTCCTTGCTATTCAAGAACTGGTAGACAAACAACTGATTCTTGCCGGACACGATATTTCAGCCGGAGGTATGATTACTACTTTACTTGAAATGTGTTTCGCTAACACAGAAGGTGGTATGGAAATCAACCTCGACAAAATTAAGTGCGATGATATCGTCAAGATTTTGTTTGCTGAAAACCCAGGTGTTATCATTCAGGTAGCAGACAAACACAAATCTGAAGTAAAGAAGATTCTGGACGAAGCCGGTGTAGGTTATGTCAAGATTGGTGTTCCTACAGAAGAACGTCATATCTTAGTAACTAAACACGATGCAACTTATCAGTTCGGCATTGATTATCTGCGCGATGTATGGTATTCTACTTCATATCTGCTCGACCGCAAACAGAGTATGAACGGATGTGCCAAGAAACGTTTCGAAAACTATAAGCAACAACCTTTGGAAGTTGTATTCGATAAATCATTCACTGGTAAATTATCACAGTTCGGCCTTGATCCCGACCGTCGTACACCAAGTGGAATCAAAGCTGCCATTATCCGTGAAAAAGGAACCAACGGTGAACGCGAAATGGCATACATGCTCTACTTGGCTGGATTCGATGTGAAAGATGTTACCATGACTGACCTGGTAAGCGGACGAGAAACTTTGGAAGACATCAACATGGTAGTTTACTGTGGTGGTTTCTCCAACTCAGACGTATTAGGATCTGCAAAAGGTTGGGCGGGAAGATTCTTGTTTAATCCGAAAGCTAAAGCAGCCCTCGACAATTTCTACGCTCGTGAAGATACACTGTCACTGGGTGTTTGCAACGGTTGCCAGTTGATGATGGAACTTGGTCTGATTACTCCGGAAGACAAGAAAAAAAGGCAAGATGCTGCACAACGACTCTCACAAATTCGAATCAGCATTCTTGGGTGTAACAGTACCGATGAACCGCAGTGTAATGTTCGGATCTTTGAGTGGTTCAAAACTGGGTATCTGGGTAGCTCATGGAGAAGGTAAGTTCTCATTGCCTTATCCGGAAGATCACTACAACGTGGTATTGAAAATATTCATATGACGAATATCCAGGTAATCCGAACGGCTCAGACTACAGCGTAGCTGGTATCGCTTCTCAGGATGGACGTCATCTGGCAATGATGCCACACTTGGAACGTGCATGCTTCCCATGGGAAAACGCTTATTATCCATTAGACCGTAAAGACAACGACCAGATCACTCCGTGGATGGAAGCCTTTGTCAATGCACGCAAATGGGTAGAAGCTCATAAGAAATAAAAATATCACTTGATTTATAAAAAGGTGCTGTTCTTTTACCAGAAGAAACAGCACCTTTTATTTTTCTTCGTTTTGTTTTGAGAAATCAGCCTTTTTCCCGACATTTGCATAATTTCATTCTCGGAACAAAACAATAATAATGAAACGAACGACTCTAATTATAACGTGCTTATTACTATCGTTTTTCCTTCCGCTACAAGCCCAGATTTTTGAATATATCGATATGGATAATGGACTCAGCAGCCGAAGAGTTTTATCTATCCAGCAAGATAAACAAAATTATATATGGATTCTTACTCACAAAGGTCTTGACCGGTATAATGGAAAGCAATTCAAGCACTACCAACTCCACCGATGCAACAATCCTCTCAGCTTCTATCCCAATCTGAATTTTCTTTATACAGATAAAGACAGTACTATTTGGGAAGTCGGCAAAGATGGATTCGTTTTTCGTTACGACGAACAAAGAGATTCCTTCCAGCTAGCGTTCGACTTACGGGCAACATTTCCCGCACTGAAAAAATGCTCCTATATCCAGTGTTTACATGGATTCAGAAGCAAATATTTGGTTTTGCACAAACCAAAGCCAATACATATATAATTATC
>ENA-OQHF01001840-OQHF01001840.1-human-gut-metagenome-genome-assembly--contig:-NODE-1840-length-11233-cov-3.281740_pt1 | contig 11233 bp, 10 predicted proteins | sample MGYA00242559_ERZ504709 | MGnify/ENA primary metagenome ERZ504709 (study PRJEB26092, sample SAMD00036203) | human gut metagenome | host: Homo sapiens | study: EMG produced TPA metagenomics assembly of... | reverse complement strand
AAAAATTGCAATCCTTGACAAGATAATGATGTGTTTTTCTGATTACAAAAGACATTATGCAAATATTCAGGAAACTTTGGCTTCTCTTCTTAAAGAAGCTAAAGACAAAATTAGGAAATATAGAATTATCACCAATGATTACAGGTTCAGGTGGACTTGCCCTTTCAAATCACTTGAAAGTACCCTTTCGTTCAGGAAGTTGTTGCCGTAGCTTCAGCCCTTGAAGATTATGCACCTCAGACTGACGTTGCCATCGAACTTGGTGGTGAAGATGCAAAGATTATTTATTTCACTAACGGTATTGAACAGCGTATGAATGGTGTCTGTGCCGGTGGTACAGGTTCTTTCATAGATCAGATGGCTTCTCTTTTACAGACAGATGCCAGTGGTTTAAATGAATATGCCAAGAATTATCAGGCTATTTATCCTATTGCTGCCCGTTGTGGTGTTTTTGCAAAAACAGATATTCAGCCTTTAATTAACGAAGGTGCTACTAAGGAAGATTTAGCCGCTTCTATTTTTCAGGCCGTTGTTAACCAGACTATTTCAGGTCTTGCCTGTGGTAAACCTATCCGTGGAACAGTTGCTTTCCTTGGTGGACCACTTCACCTTTTTACCTGAATTAAAGAATGCATTTATCAGAACTTTAAAATTAGATGATGAGCATATTGTTGCACCTGAACATTCTCATTTGTTTGCTGCAATCGGTTCTGCTCTTAACCATTCTGAAAAATGTAAAAGTTAACATTTCTGATTTATATGAACAGTTATCTAAAGGTATAAAGATGTCTATGGAAATTAAACGTCTTGATCCTTTATTTAATAACGAAAGAGAATATAAGGAATTTACTGAAAGACACAATAAGGACTGTGTTAAAAAGGGAGATCTTGCTACATACAAAGGCAATTGCTATTTAGGTATTGATTCAGGTTCTACTACAACTAAAGCTGCTTTGGTTGCCGAGGATGGAACCCTTCTTTACTCATACTATAGTGGTAACAACGGTAATCCTTTGCAGACTATTATTGATGCCGTTAAGGATATTTATAAGAAACTTCCTTCTGACGCACACATTGTACGTTCATGTTCAACAGGTTACGGTGAAGCTCTTATTAAGAATGCCTTATTGCTTGATGAAGGTGAAGTTGAAACGGTAGCCCACTATCATGCAGCAGCTTTCTTTGAGCCACAGGTTGATTGTATTCTTGATATTGGCGGACAGGATATGAAATGTATTAAAATCAAAAACAATTCTGTAGACAGCGTTCAGCTTAATGAAGCCTGCTCTTCAGGTTGTGGTTCTTTCATTGAAACTTTTGCCAAATCATTAAATTACTCTGTTCAGGATTTTGCTAAGGAAGCCTTATTTGCAAGTAATCCTACTGACCTTGGTACAAGATGTACTGTATTTATGAACTCTAATGTTAAGCAGGCACAGAAAGAAGGCGCTACTGTTGCAGATATTTCTTCAGGTCTTGCTTATTCAGTTATAAAAAATGCTTTATACAAAGTTATTAAAATTTCTGACGCAAAGGATTTAGGACGTAAGGTTGTTGTTCAGGGTGGTACATTCTACAACGATGCAGTTCTTAGAAGTTTTGAAAAAATTGCAGGTTGCCAAGCTATTCGCCCGGATATTGCAGGTATTATGGGTGCTTTCGGTGCTGCTCTTATTGCAAAAGAAAGATATAAAGGACAGGAAACTACTATCCTTTCATTGGAACAGTTAGAATCTTTTGATTACACTACTTCAATGACAAGATGTAAGGGATGTACTAACGCATGTCTTCTTACAATTAATAAATTCTCTGACGGACGTAGATTTATTAGTGGTAACAGATGTGAGAAAGGTATTGGTGGTGTTAAGAACAAAGACCACATTCCAAACCTTTTTGAATATAAATATCATAGAATGTTTGATTATGAACCTTTGGCTCCTGAAAACGCTCCACGAGGTGTTGTTGGTATTCCAAGAGTTCTAAATATGTACGAAAACTTCCCATTTTGGGCAACATTCTTTAAAGAATTAGGATACAGTGTAATGCTTTCTCCTAAGTCATCACATAAGATTTACGAAATGGGTATTGAATCAATTCCTAGTGAATCTGAATGTTATCCTGCTAAGATTTCTCATGGACATATTGAGTGGTTATTACAAAACGGTGCAAAATTTATTTTTTATCCATGTATTCCATATGAGAGAAATGAAACACCTGATGCTAACAACCATTACAACTGTCCTATTGTTACATCTTATGCTGAAAATATTAAGAACAACGTTGAAGCTTTAGAAGATTCTTCAATTAATTTTATGAATCCTTTTATGGCATTTACAAATGAAGAAATTCTTACAAAACGACTTGTTGAAGAATTTACAGCTCTTGGCATTAAAGAAGATGAAATTAAGAGTGCTTCTCACAAAGCATGGGATGAACTTATTGCTTCACGTAATGACATGATGAAAAAGGGTGAAGAAACTCTTAAATATATGGAAGAAACAGGACGTAGAGGTATTGTTCTTGCCGGTCGTCCATACCACGTTGATCCTGAAATCAACCACGGTATTCCTGAAATGATTAACTCATATGGTCTTGCTGTTCTTACAGAAGATTCAGTTTCACATCTTGCTGATGTTGAAAGACCTTTAATTGTTTCTGACCAGTGGATGTATCACTCACGTCTTTACAAAGCCGCAAACTTTGTTAAAACAAGAGATGATCTTGATTTGATTCAGTTAAACTCTTTTGGTTGTGGTTTGGATGCAGTTACAACAGACTGTGTAAGTGATATTCTTACAAAATCAGGAAAGATTTACACAGTATTAAAGATTGATGAAGTTAACAACCTTGGTGCTGCAAGAATCAGAGTTCGTTCTTTACTTGCTGCAATTAGGGAACGTAGCGAAAATCATTTTGAACGTTATATTCAGCCTTCATCATTTAATAAAGTTGAATTTACTAAGCAGATGCGTGATGACAATTATACTATTCTTTGTCCTCAGATGAGTCCAATTCATTTCACAATGTTACAGGCTGCATTTAATGCTTGCGGATATAATTTTGAGGTAATGGAAAGTAACAAATCATGTATTGACACAGGTTTAAAATATGTTAACAATGATGCATGTTATCCTTCTCTTATAGTTGTTGGTCAGATAATGAATGCTCTTCTTTCCGGCAAATATGATTTGAACAAAACTGCCGTAGTTATTTCTCAGACAGGTGGTGGATGTCGTGCTACTAACTATATTGGATTTATAAGAAGAGCTTTGGAAAAAGCCGGTATGTCCCAAATTCCTGTATTGTCATTAAGTTTAAGTGGACTTGAACATCATAGCGGTTTCAAAATCACTCCAAAGCTTGCACTAAAAGCTGTTGAAGCCTGCCTCTATGGTGACTTATTTATGCGTGTTGTTTACAGAACAAGACCTTACGAAGTTAATCCTGGAGAAACTAATGCTTTACATAAAAAATGGGAATACAAGCTTTGCAAAGAGCTTTCAGATAATAGTTTTGGGATTCATCGTTTCAAGAAGAATATGAAGAAGATTGTTGAAGAATTCGATGCTATTCCTGTAAAAGATATTAAGAAACCTAGAGTTGGTATTGTAGGTGAAATTCTTGTTAAGTTCTCTCCTACAGCTAACAATAACTTAGTTGAATTGCTTGAATCAGAAGGTGCCGAGGCTGTTATGCCTGACCTTGTTGACTTCTTCCTTTATGGATTTAGAAATGCAACATTTAAGGTTGAAAAATTAGGTTTTGACAAGAGTATTATTAGAATGAATAACCTTGGAATTAAAGCTATTGAATGGATGAGAGGTTCTGCAAAGAAAGCTCTTATAGAAAGTAAGCACTTTACTCCTACTGCTGATATTTGGGAAATGAGTAAAATGGCTGAAGATGTTGTTTCAATAGGTAACCAGACCGGTGAAGGATGGTTCTTAACAGGTGAGATGCTTCACTTAATCCACGACGGTGTTCCAAACATTGTTTGTACACAGCCTTTCGCTTGTCTTCCTAACCACATCGTTGGTAAGGGTGTTATTAAGAAACTTCGTGCACAGCATCCTGAAGCAAACATCGTAGCCGTTGACTACGATCCTGGTGCCAGTGAAGTTAACCAGCTTAACCGTATCAAATTAATGCTTGCAACAGCAAACAAAAAGATTGGGAAGAAATAGGCTTTATAGGTTTAGAATTGAATAAATTGATATATTAGTATTCTAATATTTTATAAAAGGGCTACCGCGATGGATAGCCCTTTTATTTTTACATATCTATTTTTGTTGTCCACTTGCTTACATCCCAGATGTCTGTTGCCCATTCTTCATAGAAGTCCGGTTCGTGACACACCATTAAAATACTGCCTTTATATGTCATAAGAGCACGCTTTAATTCGTCCTTTGCATTTACGTCAAGGTGGTTTGTCGGCTCGTCAAGAAGAAGGATGTTGCTTTCTCTGTTTATTAGCTTGCACAAATAGTTTCTACTTATGCAATCATGATATTTATTTAATATCTTTTCAACTATATATTTTCAATCTGCCAGTCAATAGGTTCAACACCGTTAGCTTTTAAAAATTCGTTTGCCTTGCTGAAATGTTTGCAGCCAAAGAATCCCCTATATGCTGACAATGGACTTGGATGTGGTGCTTTCAAGACCAAATGCTTAGGATTAGTTAACATCTTAGCTTTTCTGCCGGCAGGTGCGCCCCACAAAAAGATAACTATAGGTCTGTCCTGAGCATTTACAGCTTCAATTACTGCATCTGTAAACTGTTCCCATCCTTTTCCCTGATGAGAGTTAGCCTGATGTGCTCTTACAGTAAGAACTGTGTTAAGCAACAACACTCCCTGGTCTGCCCATTTCTTTAAATATCCATTATTAGGAATATAGCAACCTAAGTCATCATGCAATTCCTGATAAATATTTTTAAGTGAAGGAGGTATGTCGTTACCCGGCAAAACAGAAAAACTCAAACCATGAGCCTGATGCACATTATGATATGGATCCTGTCCCAAAAGCAAAACTTTTACATCTTTAAGAGGTGTAAAATGAAATGCATTAAAAATATCATCTGCAGGTGGATATACCACTGTAGTACTGTATTCATTTTTTACAAATTCGAATAAATCTTTATAATATGGCTTTGAAAACTCCTTCTTTAAAGGCACAAGCCAATCGTTATCTATCATTGACATTTCCTATTCCTCGTTTCAATATTACCTTCATTATTGATAATTGGTATTATTTTTCATATTATCCTTTGTTAAATTACACCCTAACCAGTGTATCTACATTATAACTTTGTCCTGTTACTTTCCTATTATTCTTTCCACAAATTCCTTATTGCAGAAAACCTTTACTGCATTTTTTCTCATTTCTATTTCAAAATGATTATCCGTTACCATTTCTCCGTCAACATTAAAAGTGTATCTCTTATCGCTGTCAATAACCACTTTTTTCCCTTGATATTTCTTAATCTTCGGAGATTTTTCATGCTTTGCGCTTAGCAGTTTTACAAACAATGGTAAAACCTTAACCTTTGGCATTTTTTCCACAAAATATACATCAAATAATCCATCGTCAAGTGTAGCGTGGGGTGCCATTCTAAAACCTCCACCATAATATTGACCATTGCATATGGCAAGTATTGTGCATTGGTTTTCAAAACTTTGATTATCGTCTATCTGTACTTTTACTTTTTTAAATTCATATTTAATAAAAGTATACAAAATGCTGGCATTGTAGCGCTGGCTTACCGGAATCCATTTTTTCTTCCTAATCCATGAAATATTGTTAGCCACATCAGCATCAAGTCCTACACAGGCAACATTAATAAAATGTCTTCCATTAATAATTCCAAAATCAAAATCATGTATTCCGTCATCATATTGGTTAAGTGTTCTTTCAAAATCATTTCCACTGCCTGTTGGAATATTTCCAAGAATCTTGTTCTTAGAACCTGCCAACCCGTTTAGAACTGCATTTAAATTGCCATCTCCACCGACAGAAAAAACAACACATTCTTCATCAGGTATTTTTTTTGCAAACTTCTTTGCATCCCCTGCATTATGTGTATAGAATATTTTGTATTTAATTTTTTCTTTTGAACATTCCTTTAAAATCCTCTGTTCAAACTGATTTGTGTCTATTTTTCCACTGTTAGGATTAATAATAAAATAATATTTCATCTTTAAGTATCTACGTTTCTACAAACGTACCGGCACTCCCTTACCATCTAAATAATGTTTTAAATCATTAATTTCCAATTCTTTGTAATGGAATAATGAAGCTGCAAGAGCTGCGTCAGCCTTTCCCTCTGTTAATGCATCATAAAAATGCTCCATAGTTCCAGCTCCACCTGAAGCAATAACAGGAACAGAAACATTTTCAGCTATAATCTTTGTAAGTTCAATGTCATAGCCCTGCTTCACTCCGTCACAATCCATACTTGTAAGCAAAATCTCTCCTGCTCCAAGTTTATCAACCTTCATTGCCCATTCAACAGCATCAATGCCCATATCCACACGTCCACCGTTCTTGTATATATTCCAGCCGCTACCATCTTCACGTCTCTTAGCGTCAATGGCAACTACAACGCACTGACTTCCAAACTTGTCAGCCGCTTCACTTATAAGATTAGGATTCATAATAGCTGATGAATTAATTGAAATCTTGTCAGCGCCCTCTCTTAAAAGTTCCTTAAAATCGTCCACAGTTCTAATTCCTCCACCAACAGTAAACGGAATAAAAACCTGTTCTGCCACTCTTCTTACCAAATCCGTAACAGTATGTCTATGGTCAGAAGACGCAGTAATATCTAAAAATACAAGTTCATCCGCTCCTGCCTTGTTATAAGATTTTGCAACTTCAACAGGATCACCTGCATCTTTTAAATTCACAAAATTAGTACCTTTTACAACTCTATTGTTATTTACATCCAAACATGGAATAATTCTCTTTGTATGTATATTTCTCTCCCAAATCTATATTATAATGCCGCAAAATTCTTTAAAATCTGAAGTCCTACATCACCACTCTTTTCAGGGTGAAACTGGCATGCAAAAACATTACCACTTTCAACAGATGCATGAATATGTGTAACATAATCTGTTGAAGCCTTAACTATCTGCTCATCTTCTGCTTCCAAATAATATGAATGTACAAAATAAACATAAGACTGTTCTTCAATGCCTTTAAATAATCTTCCGTTATTAGTAAGTTCCAAAGAGTTCCATCCAATATGTGGAATCTTAAATCCCGGCTTGTCAGGTATTCTAAGAATCTTTCCTTTTAAAATTCCAAGTCCTTCCACTCCCGGAGTTTCATCACTGCTTTCGAATAAAAGCTGAAGTCCTAAGCATATTCCAAGAAAAGGTGTGTTATTTTCCACAACCTTATTGATTGTATCAATAAGATCATAATCTCTCAATTTCTCCATTGCATCTCCGAAAGAACCAACTCCCGGAAGAACTACCTTATCTGCTGAAAGAATAACATCCTTGTCTCTTGATACTACAGTATCTTCTCCTATATACTGAAATGCCTTCTCCACGCTTTTAATGTTGCCTGCATCATAGTCAATAATTGCTATCATTTATTCAGTCCCTTTCTCTAATGAATTGCAATCAAGCTCAAACCAAAATTCAACACCATCCGGTCTGTTAATTGCTCCACATTTTTTTTCGTGTCTGTCCATAATGGCTTTAACTATAGATAATCCTATACCGTTGCCACCATAAGCTCTTGTTCTGGCCTTGTCTACTTTGTAGAACTTAATCCATATATTTTCAAGCTCATTTTCAGGTATATTTTTCCCTGTGTTAAAAACAGATACCCTTACTATACCATTTTTTTCCTGAATTTTCACTTGGATTATTCTTTTTTCGTCAACATGGTTTAAAGCATTGCTTAAATAATTGGTTATAACCTCTTCTATCTGGAATTCATCTGCCCATACATAGATAGGTTCCATCTGATTAAATTCAATATTAACCTGCTTTTCATTAGCCTTAATTTGCATAGAATGAATTACACCGGCTATAACAGATGTAATGTCAAATCTTTCCATATTTACACTGCCATTACCAAATTCCAATTGATTTAACGTTAAAAGATTCTTAACCATCTTATTCATCTTGCCGGCTTCATCAATAATAACATCGCAGTAGTAATCCATATCCTCCGGATTATCACTTATACTTTCCTGAAGTCCCTCTGCATAACCCTGAATAAGTGCAATAGGTGTTTTTAATTCGTGAGAAACATTAGAAATGAATTCCTTTCTCATTTCATCTACTTCTTCTTTCTTTGCAATATCCTTATGAAGCTGTAAATTGGCAGATTTAAGCTCTGAAATTGCCGTTTCCAGCTTATCTGACATTTCGTTCATACTTTCTCCAAGTACACCTATTTCATCATCTCTCTCATCTGCATATTTTACATTAAAATCAAGTTCTGACATTCTTTTTGAAATATCAGCTAACTGCAAAAGAGGCTGTGTATACTTTCTTGTTATCCCAATAATAATAATTGTTGTTACAAGAATAAGTGATATTCCAACACCTAAATAAAACTTATTTGCAATAGCTATACTTTCCCTAAAGCTTTCCACTGACATTCTTATAACTACGTAGTTTCCCGAAGATACACCTCCTGAAAGCTCATAGTATTGATTGGCAGAAAATCTGTCCACTGTAGATTGAATAGTGTATTTGTCATTTTTTTCTATAATCTTTGGCTCTTCCTTCTGCTTAGTATTACTACCAAAAATCATATCCTTCCAACGGTCCGCAAGCATTTTTCCGGCACCGTAATCATAAATAGATTCCCCGGCACTATCAACTACAATCATAGTAGCTCCGGCTTTTTCACATATATTGTTAAGTATGGAAACATCATCACTGTTTTCTATATCTGAATCATCCTGAGTTATTTTTATTAACTCATTATATACTTTCTTAATAGAATCTTGCTTTGTTTTCTTATAATACTTGCTTAAGAAAAAGCTGCTAAATATACTAGCAGCAATCAGGGATAATCCCATGATTGCCACTATAATTACGGTCATCTTGTAACCGATGGTATGTTTCATTTTATTCTTATCTATATCCTTCATTAGTTAACCTCGAATTTGTATCCCATGCCCCAAATTGTAACTATGTATTTGCCACATTCTCCAAGCTTATTTCTTAGTTTTTTAACGTGGGTATCAATAGTTCTTGCATCTCCAAAATAATCATAATTCCATACATTATTAAGAATATTCTCTCTTGATAAAGCAATTCCTTTATTTTGTATGAAATATGATAACAATTCAAATTCCTTAAAACTAAGTTCAATAGGTTCACCCTTTACTGTAACAATATGAGCCGCCTTGTTTATTTCAATATCTCCGGCCTGTTCAATCTGATCCTGACCTATATTATTAGTTCTTCTAAGGATTGCATCAACTCTTGCTACAAGAATTCTCGGACTGAACGGTTTTGAAATGTACTCGTCAACTCCAAGTTCAAAACCAAGCAACTCATCACTTTCCTCGCTCTTTGCTGTCAGCATAATAATTGGAACCTTAGAAATCTTTCTAATCTCCCTGCAGGCTTCCCATCCATCCATCTTAGGCATCATAACATCCAAAATAATAAGGTCAATATCATTGCTCTCCACGAACACATCTACAGCTTCTTCACCGTTGGATGCTTCCACTACTTCATATTGTTTTCTTACAAGAAAGTCTCTTACAAGCTTTCTCATTCTATCTTCATCATCTACAACAAGAATCTTTAACTGTTTCATAATATTCCTCCATAGCATTTTTAGATAATTGTATCTTTCCAATCATCCAGAGAAAATTTCATTGCAAACACGTTGATTTTATTATTTTGCTCCGCCGCCTATTGTAAAGCGAAAACCTAAACTCGCCTACGGCTCACACAGTAGCAATCAAATTTAACGAATGAAACTTTCTATATGTTCCTTAACCCTATCTGTTTCTTCAGCATGTTTTACCACACACATTATTGTGTCATCTCCGGCAATACAGCCTAAAATTTCTTTAATCTGCATTGCGTCAAGTGCTGCAGCCACTGCCATTGCCATTCCTGACACTGTTTTTACTACAAGTATATTTCCTGCCGTATCCATTGTTATAATTCCATCATTTAAAACACGCATATACTTGCTATTTGATACTATATCTGAACTGCTCTGTACTGCATATTTCTGCTTACCGCCTTTTGTGGCTATTTTTGTAAGATTAAGCTCTCTTATGTCTCTTGATATTGTGGCCTGGGTTACATTAAAACCATTTTCAACAAGCTTTGCTGCCAACTCTTCCTGAGTTTCAATATCATAATTGGTTATTAATTCTATTATTTTTCGCTGTCTTTTTGTTTTCATGGCATATCTCCTAATCACCAAGCTTATCCTTTATTACCTGAAGAAAGCTTCCTTCGTCAAGCTTAGCTATCTCTGTGGTTTCAACTGCTTCATATATTCTGATTCTATCTTCTGAACTATGTTAAATATTCCATCACCGTCAAATGCTATCTTTCTGTTTTCTTCATTAGGCGTTCTTGACGGTCCGATTATAACCTCTATTTCATCATTTCTTGACAGAAGAATACTTCTTGTTCCAATTGAATGAGGACATATAGGTGTAAGAATAATCATATGGGAATCAGGTCTTGCCACAGGACCTCCTGCTGAAAGATTATAAGCAGTTGAACCTGTTGGTGTTGACAATATTATTCCATCTGCCTGAAACTTTCCAAGAAGTTGACCGTTAACGTACACATCAAAATTGGAAATAGCCATATCGCCACCTCTATGTATTACAATATCATTAAGCACGTTAGACTTGTACACAACTTCGTTGTTTCTTATAACCTGACCACACAACATCATTCTTGACTCAACATTAAATCTGTCATTTAAAAGTCTGTCAATTGAGCCTTCCATTTCTTCCGGTGAAATTTCTGCAAGGAAACCTAAAGTACCCTTATTTACGCCAATAAAATCACATCAAGTTTCTCTAAGTCTTTAGCCGCATGAAGTAATGTCCCATCGCCACCTATTGTTATAACACATTCAAGATTTCCCGGAACCTGCTCCTCTAAAATAACCCGATACTGTCCTGTAGCTGTGTCCACGTTATTTAAAACCACGCAACTGCCACCTTTTTTTTATAATATAATCTGATATTTTATTTGCAATGCTGTTTTTTTCA
>ENA-OQHF01001836-OQHF01001836.1-human-gut-metagenome-genome-assembly--contig:-NODE-1836-length-11247-cov-2.317446_pt1 | contig 11247 bp, 12 predicted proteins | sample MGYA00242559_ERZ504709 | MGnify/ENA primary metagenome ERZ504709 (study PRJEB26092, sample SAMD00036203) | human gut metagenome | host: Homo sapiens | study: EMG produced TPA metagenomics assembly of... | reverse complement strand
ATCCCCTAACCGTGAGTTACATAACGTAAATTACAGATTCTGTGGTGCAATTCATAACGTTGACCGGGCATGTATAAGCGTCCTCTCACAAGTCAGAATTTTATATGTAATGAAAAAGAAAAACGGTGCAGACAAATATGATTTCCTTCGTGAGCCATGGAGATAAGACTCTTTAGAGGCTTATCGGAATGTCCGGCGAACAGGAACATCATATTTCGTCTGTACCGTTTTTCTTTTCATAAACCTATAAAATCACGACTTGTGAGAGGACGCTTATATCTGCCCTTCACACCCTAAGAAAGCACCACAGAATCTGCGACACTACGTCAATTAAACTCCGGTTAAGCCGCAGCTTTCCTGCCGAAGAGCTTTTTCAGACAACTGAATGCAACCATAACACCAAGTACCATAAGAAGTACGGCAACAACAAATTGAAGTCCGTCTACAAGAAGTGTTGCGTTACCGCTCATGAAGTTGCTGACAAGTGCAATTGTTTTCTGAATCAGAGCAGTGAATGTAACTGCCAGCATAACAAACATTGGGATGTAAAGTGTCCATCCGGTACGACCGGTTGTTTTTAAGAAAACAGCTAAGGCGATTAATACAAGTGCTGCAAGTAACTGGTTTGCAGAGCCGAACAATGGCCATACGTTGCTGTATCCGCCGAGTGTCAGTAAATATCCAAAAAATAGTGTGATCACAGTTGCAAAATATTTATTTGTCAGTACACGCTGTACCGGTGTCATATCTGCAGGATCGGTGGAATCTCCGTAGAACAATTCCTGGAAAGACATACGTCCGATTCTTGCTACAGAGTCAAGGGATGTCAGTGCAAGTGCGGATACACACATGGTCATAAATACAGTTGCAACGGTAACAGGGACACCAAGTTTTTCAAGGAATCCTGCGACACCGGAGGAGAAGATGGAGAATGGAGTTCCATCCGGTTTTGTTCCGTTTACGGCGACTGCGCCGACAACAACTAAGGAGACGATACCGAGTAAGGATTCCACGACCATGGCACCATAGCCGACCATAGGCATATCTTTTTCGCTGCTGATCGTCTTAGAGGATGTTCCGGAAGATACCAGACTGTGGAAACCGGAAACAGCACCGCAGGCGATCGTTACGAATAAAGTAGGGAATAGACTGCTTCCACCTACATTGAATCCGCTGAATGCATTTAACTGCATGGAAGGATGTGCAACAATGACACCGACAACCGCACCGATGATCATACCGAGTAACATGAAGGTTGTCATGTAATCTCTAGGCTGCATTAAAAGCCACATTGGCATAACAGATGCTAAGAACAGGTAAGCCATTACGATGTAGATCCATGCAGTTTTGGTCGTGCAGATCGGGAACTTCATACCGATGATGAACATAACGACTAAAAGTACAATTGCAACGATTGCTTTTATCACTTCGTTCATCCTGCTTCCAAGGTGTTTCTGGATCACACCGAAGATAACAGCGACAACGATAAATAACATGGAAATCGAAGCGGCGGCAGAATTGGCGTAAGAGGTTGCATCTGGCATGCCTTCAACTCCGGTTCCGACAAATGTTCCGGCAACCATATCTGTAAATGCTGCGATTACTAATAAAGTAAATAACCAGCAGAATAACATGAAAAGTTTCCGGCCTGTTTTACCGATGTACTTCTCAATGATCATACCCATGGATTTACCTTCATTTTTTACGGATGCATATAAAGCACCGAAGTCCTGTACAGCACCGAAGAAAAGTCCGCCGATGATGAGCCAGAGCAATACCGGAACCCATCCAAAAACAGATGCAAGGATCGGACCTGTGACAGGACCTGCACCTGCGATAGAAGAAAACTGATGTGAGAATACGGTAAATTTGGAGGAGGGAACATAATCTTCGCCATCCTCATGTGTGTAAGCAGGGGTTTTGGCATTTGGGTCGATTCCCCATTTCTTTGCAAGCCAGCGTCCGTAGAAGAGGTAGCCTGCACCAAGTGCAACGATACCGATTAAAACAATAACTAAACCATTCATAACTTTTTTCCGCCTTAAGGCGGCTCCTTTCTGAAAATGTATTTTTTCTGGGAACAAAATACATTGTGCAAAGTGGAAACAATGGGATTCACGTCCTGCGCACAGTCTGCTGGCATGAAAAAAAGCCTTCATCTCCGGATATATTCATATCTCAAAGACGAAGGCTTAAGCTTCCGCGTTACCACTTTGTTTGCCGTAAAATACGACCTCTCTGTCTTATCTTTGTGGGCAGATGCTTACAACAATAAGCTTCTAAATAACGGTAGAATACCGGTGACACTTACTATGAAAATTCAGTGCACTGCTCGCAGAGGATAGTTCCTGAAGCTGTATACTGCCTTACACCAGCCGGCAGCTCTCTGTGATACAGGTTTCTCAGATAACCTTGTTCTGTTCGTTGCATTTTGTTCTCTGTTTGAATAACAAAATAGCACTTTGATCTGGTAAAGTCAATGGTCCATTTTTAATCTGTTTTATTGATTTATTTTAATCGTTACTGTTCACTCGTATCTCGTTCCAGTAATTTTTATTCCGCATTTAAAGAACTCATATAGTCTGTAACGGAATCAAGGTTTGCATAAATGGTTTCCATAGGCTTGTTTGCCTCATAAGCACTGTATCCGGAGTAACCGGCCCAGCCGATGATACCGGCAGCAACAAGACAGCCAGCGACATAACCGGCGATACGCATTCTCTTTTCCTTTGCCATAATTTTCTTACGATTCTTTTTTTTCTTCTTTATAATCGGTCTACTTTTGCCTGACTCATAATCAATCTCCTAACTTCTTAAACTTTCTTCACTATACTGCATTTTGCTGGAAAAATCAATGAAAATTGGTGGAAACAGATACAGGCGGGATGTTATTTCTTGCACTTTATACGAAAATTGGATAGAATAGTACTGTTCGGATCGTACATGGGCATTTTACTGCAAAGGTACGAAAGAATGAGATTTTCAAATGTGCAAAATGATAGAAAGATGGGGATAGAAAAAGATGAGTCTTGCAGACAAGATTTTTGTAGATATGTGTAAGGATATTTTAGAGAACGGGACAAGTACGGAGGGCGAGAAAGTCCGCCCACACTGGGAAGATGGAACGAGTGCCTACACGATCAAAAAATTCGGTGTGGTCAACCGTTATGATCTCTCAAAAGAGTTTCCGGCAATTACATTAAGAAAAACTGCCATCAAAACATGTACGGAAGAGATGCTCTGGATCTGGCAGAGAAAATCAAATAACATCCATGATTTAAACAGTACCGTATGGGATGAATGGGCAGACGAAGATGGTTCCATTGGAAAAGCATATGGATACCAGTTAGGGGTAAAACATCAGTATAAAGAAGGCATGATGGATCAGGTTGACCGCGTGATTTATGATCTGAAAAATAATCCGTTCAGCCGCCGCATTATGACAAATATTTATGTGCACCAGGATCTTCATGAAATGAATTTATATCCGTGTGCCTACAGTATGACATTTAATGTGACACACAAGGAGGGAGATGAAAAGCTGACATTGAATGCTATTTTGAATCAGCGTTCCCAGGATGTGTTAGCGGCAAATAACTGGAATGTGTGTCAGTATGCGGTATTAATGCATATGTTGGCACAGGTGTGTGATATGCAGGTCGGCGAGCTGGTACATGTGATTGCGGATGCGCACATTTATGACCGTCATATACCGATTATTAAGGAACTGATCGGGAGAGAGCAGCACCCGGCACCAAAATTCACATTAAACCCGGAGATCAAAGATTTTTATCAGTTTACAACAAAGGATATTACCATTGAAGATTATGTGACGGGACCACAGATCAAAAATATTCCAATCGCAGTGTAAGCCTGACTGGAATATTTTATGAGAGGATAAAAGACAGGATAAAATAATACGGCACTGACAAGTGATACAGAGTGAAAAGTTGGAGGAAATATGAATTTAATCGCAGCTGTAGATAAAAAACTGGGCAATCGGATGTAAGAATAAACTGCTGGTGAGTATTCCGGCAGACATGAAGTTTTTCCGTGAGACGACAACCGGGAAAGTGGTCGTCATGGGAAGAAAAACGTTGGAGAGTTTTCCAAACGGACAGCCTCTCAAAAAAAGAGTGAACATCGTGCTGACGCATGATAAAAATTTTAAGGCGGGAGATGCCATTATCGTTCATTCGATGGAAGAATTGCGGGAAGAGTTAAAGAAATATCCAAGTGAGGATATTTATGTGATCGGTGGAGAGACCATTTATAAACAGCTTCTCGATGACTGTGATGTGGCGCATATCACAAAGATCGACTATGCATTTGAGGCAGATGCCTATTTCCCGAATCTCGATGAGATGCCGGAGTTGGAAAAATCACGCAGGACAGTGAGGAACAGACGTATTTTGATCTGGAATATTATTTTTACAAATACGAGAAGGTTAAATAATATCAATAAAGTTGTTAAAATATATCATACCAAAAAGATGAAAATTGATTTATAATTGCTAAAACCCAGACAGAGAGACTGCTGGGTTTTACCTTTACTTGAATGAGGAGTTTCCGGATAGGAAAAAGAAAAAATGGAAAATTTTATCTATAGTATCAACGTGACAATGCCGATTTTTCTGGTCATGGTGATCGGATACATTTTAAAGCAGATCGGAATGCTGAATGATAACTTTGTCACAGTGGCAAATAAGTTCAATTTCAAGGTCACGCTTCCGTTTATGCTGTTTAAGGACATTGCAGGCGTTGATATTAAAGCAGTATTTGATATTAAATATGTGCTTTTCTGTGCGATCGTGAGTACCATCTGTTTCTGGGTGGTATGGGGTACAGCAAAGCTTCTGGTGCGGGATAAAACGATCCGCGGGGCATTTGTACAGTCGTCTTTCCGCGGAAGTGCGGCGGTTATGGGGCTGGCTTTTATCCAGAATATCTACGGTTCCTCTGCAATGGGACCGCTGATGATCGTCAGTGCAGTGCCGCTCTATAATATTTTTTCTGTGATCGTGCTGACATTTGAGGCAAATGACAGCACAGGAATCGACAAGAAAGCAAAGATCCGGCAGGCGGGGATCAATATATGTAAGAATCCGATCATTTTAAGTATCCTGGCAGGACTGATCGTGGGACTGCTTGAGATCCAGTTCCCGACGCTGGTAAATAAGACGGTCAGCAACGTGGCGCAGATGGCAACCCCTTTGGCACTGATCACCATCGGAGCAGGATTTGAGGGAAGAAAAGCGCTGGCGAAGATCGCACCGACCATGGCGGCGTCCATGATCAAACTGGTGCTTCAGCCACTTGTTTTTCTGCCGGTTGCTGCCTGGATGGGATTTTCAGGGGAAAAGATGATCGCAATTCTGATCATGCTTGCATCCCCGACAACGCCGAGCTGTTATATCATGGCAAAGAGCATGAACAATGATGAAGTGCTGACGGCGAGCGTTATTGTAACAACGACATTGATGGCGGCGTTTACGTTGACCGGATGGATTTTTTTGCTCAAAACATTAGGTTATATCGGTTAGTCAGAGGAAAAAAGATACACAGTCAGCAGAAAGTATCATTTTATGAAAGCACAGATTATTTTGAAGTATAAATGGAAAGGGTAAGACAGAAAGATGGATATTACAGGTAGAAAATTATTTGTCAAGGCATTACAGGAAGAGGGTGTCGATACGATTTTCGGTTATCCGGGTGGAACGGTGACGGATCTTTTTGATGAATTATATAAACAGGATGAGATTGAAATTGTCTTACCAAGACATGAGCAGGGACTTTTACATGAGGCAGAGGGATATGCAAAATCGACAGGAAAAGTGGGTGTCTGCCTGGTGACCAGCGGTCCCGGTGCAACGAACATCATGACAGGACTTGCAGATGCACATTATGACAATATTCCGCTTGTCTGTTTTACCGGACAGGTGCCGTTAAGCCTGATCGGAAACGATGCTTTTCAGGAAGTTGACATTGTCGGAATGACAAGAAGTATCACAAAGTATGGTGTGACGGTCAGAGACCGCAAGGATTTAGGAAAGATCATTAAGATGGCCTTTCACATTGCAAGCACAGGAAAACCTGGACCGGTCTTAATTGATCTTCCAAAGGATATCCAGACGGCGAGCGGACCGGCGGAATATCCGGACAGCGTGCAGATCCGTGGATATAAACCGAATGAGAGCGTGCATATCGGGCAGTTGAAAAAAGCATACAAACTGTTAAAGTCAGCAAAGAAACCATTGATCCTCGCTGGCGGCGGTGTCAATATTGCAAAAGCAAATGAGCTGTTGAAAGAATTTGCAGAGAAAATGAATGTTCCGGTTGTGACGACCATTATGGGAAAGGGTGCGATTGTCACAACGCATCCGCTTTATATCGGAAATACGGGAATGCATGGAAAATATGCAAGCAATAAAGCAGTCAGCGAGTGTGATGTTTTATTTTCCATCGGAACAAGATTTAACGACCGTATTACAGGAGATCTGAATGAATTTGCACCAAAAGCAAAAATTGTACATATTGACGTGGACACTGCTTCCATTTCCAGAAATGTTGTGGTAGACGTTCCAATCGTATCGGATGCAAAACTTGCCCTGGAAAAATTGCTGGAATGGGCAGAACCAAAGGATACGGCTGCATGGCAGGAGAGAATTAAGGCATGGGATGAAAAGAATCCACTTGAGATGCGCAGAGACCGCGGCATGACACCACAGATGATCATGGAACACATCAACCATACGTTTGACGAGGCGGTTTTTGTCACGGATGTAGGACAGAACCAGATGTGGGCAACGCAGTATCTGGATATTGACGAAAAACGCCAGATGATCACTTCCGGCGGGCTTGGAACAATGGGATTCGGTTTTCCTGCGGCGATCGGTGCAAAGATTGGAAACAGGGATACGGAGGTAGTCTGTGTCACCGGTGATGGCGGTTTTCAGATGAACATTCAGGAGATGGCAACAGCGATCGTGCAGGGGACACCGGTTATCATCTGCCTGCTCAATAACCAGTATCTTGGCATGGTCCGCCAGATGCAGCAGCTTTTTTATGGCAAACGCTATTCCGCAGTATGCTTAAGAAAGAGAAGAAGCTGTCCGGCAAACTGCAAGGGACCAAATGAAGCATGCCCTCCATATACACCGGATTTTGTTGCACTTGCAGAAAGCTATGGTGCGCATGGCATCCGTGTAGAGCGGGAAGAAGACATTCAGGCAGCTTTGGATAAAGCGAGAACTTACAAAGATGCACCGACAGTCATTGAATTTCTGATCTCTTCGGATGAGATCGTGCTTCCGATGGTAAAGGGTGGAAATCCGATGAGCGAGATGATTTTGAAATAGGTGGATACAGATATGGTGAGAGAGGAAAATATCATGAAAGACAGATGGATTGCACTATATGTAGAAAATCAGGTTGGTGTTCTGGCAAAGGTTTCCGGTCATTTTTTCCGGGAAATCATACAATTTGCAGAGTCTGACAGTTGGCACGACAGAGGACGAGACGGTTTCCCGTATGACCATCTGTGTTACCAGTGATGACATAACATTTGAACAGATCAAAAAGCAGCTGAACCGTATGGTCGAAGTGATCAAAGTCATTGATCTAACAGATGTACCGATTCATATGAAGGAGATACTGTTCGCAAAGGTTCTCCGTGTGAATGCTGCGGAAAAAGAAGAAGTATTCCAGATCGCACAGGTGTTTAACGTGCAGGTGGTCGATATCGGAAATGACAGTGTCCTGCTGGAATGCAAACTGACTGCCCATAGAAATAATGAGCTGATCGCACTGTTAAAATCGAAATTTAAGATTATTGAGGTAGTGCGCGGCGGAGCCGTAGCAATTGAATCCATCAGTACAAGCTGTAGATAATAAAATTTTTAGAAAATTATGGCAAAAGTAATGTACAACTTAAATACCCTGTGATATAATAAAAATGTTTTGAAATGTAGTATTAAAAACTACGTTGGAAAACGTATATTTAAGAATAAGAAGTCATAAAGCTATTTTGCAGATGACAGTAGTAAATAAACGAGGTATTTATGATGCAGAAAAAAGTACAGATCATCAGTGATGGTTCCCTGGATCTCTCACAGGAACTCACAAAGGAAAAAGATATTGAGGTTGTTCCATTTTACGTGTCCTTTGACAGTGAAACGTATCAGAAGGAAATGGTAGAAGTCGGTGTCAGGGAATTCTATCAGGAGATGGTGGATCACCCGACCGTTTTCCCTAAGACATCCATGCCATCCGTGCATGATTATTATGAGGTGTTCGAGAAATATGCGAAGGAGCAGCTGCCGGTCATCTGTATCTGTATCACCAGAAAATTCAGTGGCTCCCTGCAGTCTGCGACAACTGCAAAAGATATGATATTAGAGGAATACCCGGATGCACAGATCACGGTCATTGACTCTACGGTCAATACTGTGCTGCAGGGTTTATATGTATTAGAGGCATGCAGACTGCGCGATATGGGCTTAGAGTATCAGCAGGTTGTAGATGCGTTACTGCCAATCCGTGAGACAGGAAGAATTTTTTTCACGATCGGAAGTATTGACTATTTAAAACATGGCGGAAGGATTGGAAAATTAGCCGGGATTGCAGCCAGCGCATTAAAAATCAAACCTCTGATCACGTTAAAAGAAGGTGAGATCTTTAATTCCGGCATTACAAGGAATCGTCTCAAATCCATGAAAAAAGTCGTGGATATGACAAGGGAATATTTAGACGAAGTCAATGCGAAACCGGGAGAGTACAGTTTCTGCATCGGTTATGGATATGATCATAATGAAGCTCTGGAATTTCGGGAGATGTTAAAGGATCTGATCAAAGAACGTCTTGGAATTGATGAGATCGGTATTTACCAGATCGGTGCAACCATTGGAGTGCACACAGGACCATATCCGATCGGGATCGGAATTATAAAGCATGCATTGACAGAGTAACTGATATGTACCCCTTTTACTGGACATCCAGTGAAAGGGGTACATATCATATCAGGGCGATTTTTAGTTCCTGTTTTCGGAACTAATGATAATATTTTAAGAATAATCCCGTAAGATCTCCTTTTAAGTTCACACCGAGGAAAGTAAGCGTTTCGGAAAGAGCGTACATGGTTGCGGCCATATCTTCAAAGTTTGCGTTATTTCCCATGTGTCCAATGCGGATCACTTTGCCGGAAAGATCATCAAAAGATCCGGCAAGCATGATATTGTGCTCTTTTTTCATGCGGGAAAGAATTGCATCGCAGGTGGTCTCTGCCGGAATGTCAAACACAGTGACGGTATCGGAGAAACCGCTTTCCAAGTGAAGCTTTAAACCGGCTTCTGTCAAAGCGCGTCTGGCTGCTTCGGCGATACGGTGTGTGCGTTCTTCTAACTCTGGATCGGAAGCGATATTGTCAAAAGCAGCGCGTAAGCCGTAAATATCGCTGATCGGCATGGTATATGGAAACCATTTTTTCTCATAATATCCCTCAAAAGCCAGAAGGCTTGCATAGAAGGAACGGATCGGCGTCTTGCGTACGTGCATGGCATTTTTTTACAGCATCGCTTATTGTGACAAAAGTAAGTCCCGGAGGTGCGGAAACAGCTTTCTGGGAACCGCCGCATAGAAGATCGATCTGGAACTTGTCGACATCCATGTGATTTCCAAACATTCCGGAAACGGAATCTACAACGGTCAGAATGCCGTATTCTTTTAAAAGCGGACAGATTTTCTCTACCGGATTGAGCATGCCGCTTGGGGTGTCACAGTGAACAACGGTCGCATATTTATAATCATGATGCTCCTTTAAATAAGAAGAAAGAGCATCCGGGTCGATGGCATTCAGGCGGTCGGCATGATAAAATTCCGGCACACCACCGTACATGGATACAAAGTCCGCAAAGCCTTCGCCGTACACGCCGTTCTCAATGATGAGCACCTTATCTCCCGGCTCAGTGAGGGAGGCGCAGGCAGCTTCCAGACCTAAAATTCCCTCTCCATCCAAAATGAGAGTTTCGTTTTTCGTGCCGAGCAGGGAGCTGATCAGTTCGCAGGTATCTTTATAAAATTCTACGAAATCTTCATCCAGATCAGGATTGGTACATACGAGGCTTCTTGCCATACGCACATTTTCTTTTACCTGGGTTGGCCCAGGAGTCATGACTTTATACATAATTACTTCCTTCTTTATCATAGATTGTTTTGTAAATGAGATTGATGTTTACACAGCTTATAACATTTTATTTACGATTTTCTGAAGCTGTCCGACGATTCAAAAGAACGATGACAGCAGCAACACCGATCTGGACAAGGTTTCCAGGAATGGAAGTAACCGGTGCGATCCAGTTTCCGTAAATGATACCCTCTGCAATGTAGTAACCAGCGACTTTGATCACGCATGCAACTGCGATCGCAAGTGTGTTCCAGCCAAAACCGTGATGTTTTTCTGTGATGGCACCTACGGCATATCCCATCAGACCGACAATGATCAGTGTGAATGGAGCCCATGCAGTCCAGCCGGAGAGCAGATCGAAGAGTCCCATGCCGACTCCGCCGGCGATCGCACCACTTTTCTTACCAAAAATAATAGCGCAGATAAAAAGAGGTACGTTTCCGAGATGGATCAATCCGCCGTTTGCAGTGATTGGAAGTCTTATATTAATAAATGCAGTGAATACGTAGGTCAGGGCAATAAAAAGAGCCGTGATCGTGATAAAACGGATATTTGATAAAGATTTTGAATCAGCAGTCTGTGCTGTAGAGGTAGTTGATGTTTTCATAAATAAAATTCTCCTTTTTATGGTTTGTATTTGTCTCAATTCCCAGGATTGTTGTTGGGATTACTATATACAAAAACATGTCTGAATTAAAAATTCCAGTTAAAACAAAATTGACCAATGCCAGTTTTAAATATATAATAATATTGACAAAACAATACTATATGATGTATAGTATTAAACAAGAAATAATATTACAAATAAAATAACAAGGAGTGAGTACATGGTATTTAATACAGGCGCAGCCCTTTTGGATGCGATTGTTCTTGCTGTCGTGTCAAAGGAGGAAGAAGGAACCTACGGATATAGATCACGCAGGATGTGCGGAAAGCGATTGAGGTTTCAGAATCCACACTGTATCCGGTTTTGCGAAGACTGCAAAAGGATGGATACCTGATCGTGTATGACAGGGAGTGCGGAGGAAGAAACCGGAGATATTACCAGATTACGGAGACCGGCGAAG
>ENA-OQHF01001835-OQHF01001835.1-human-gut-metagenome-genome-assembly--contig:-NODE-1835-length-11252-cov-4.740315_pt1 | contig 11252 bp, 9 predicted proteins | sample MGYA00242559_ERZ504709 | MGnify/ENA primary metagenome ERZ504709 (study PRJEB26092, sample SAMD00036203) | human gut metagenome | host: Homo sapiens | study: EMG produced TPA metagenomics assembly of... | reverse complement strand
GGTGGTTTAACCGCAAGAGCCTTCCCTTTGGGAGGGCCTTTTTTTGTTCGTTGCGTCTTACCGGAAGGCGTGGTACAATAGGGCCAAACACTTTGAAAAAATATGACCCAAAGGAGAAACAACATGAACTATCCCGGTTATACGCTGGTGCGCCGCGAGGACTGCCCGGAGCAGCACGGTGTGCTGACGGTTCTGAACCACGATGTGAGCGGGGCCACTGTCCTGCTGGTGGAGAACGAGGACACCAACAAGGCGTTCGGCATCGGCTTCGGCACCTTCCCCTCCGACGACACCGGTGTGTTCCACATTCTGGAGCACTCGGTGCTGGCGGGCAGCGAGAAGTACCCTGTGACCTCGCCTTTTTTGCAGCTGCTCAAGAGCAGCATGGCCTCCTTCCTGAACGCCATGACCTTCCCGGACAAGACCGTGTATCCCTTTGCCACCCCCAACGAGACCGACTTCAGGAACCTGATGGACGTGTACCTGAACGCCGTGTTCTGCCCGTTGGCCATGGTGGACAAGGCCGTGTTCGAGCAGGAGGGCTGGCACCGGGACGCAGACGGCACGGTGAGCGGCGTGGTCTACAATGAGATGCAGGGCGCGCTGGCCTCTCCGGACGCGCAGCTGCAGAACGCGCTGGAGCGGGCCATGTTCCCGGATACGGCCTACGGCTTTGTGTCCGGCGGCGACCCGGCCTCCATCCCGGCCCTGACCTATGAAAAATACCAGCGGGTGTACCGCCGCCATTACAGTGCCGACAACTGCTGCATCACCCTGTATGGCAAGATGGACATGGCCGAGAAGCTGGCGTTTCTGGATGAGCACTACCTGAGCAGGATGCCCAAGGGAACCAGCCGCCCCCGGCTGACGGTGCAGGATCAGCAGAACGGCGTGCGTGTGTGCATCCCGTACTACACCGAAAACCCCGAGCCGGATCAGGTGCAGTGTGCGCTGGCCTGGTACACCGGCGCATTTGCTGACCGGGAGCGCCAGCTGGGCGTGGAGATCCTGCTGGATGCCCTGCTGGGCACCAACCAGTCCCCGCTGAAGGCAGCTCTGCTGGAGCAGAAGCTGGGCGCGGATATCGACATTGGCTTTGACGACAGCACCCTGCAGCCCACGCTGGAGCTGGTGCTGCGGGGAGCCACCGCTGAGACGGCCCCCAAATTTGCAGCTGGCGTGAAGCAGGCCGTGACCGACCTGCTGGCAGGGGGCATCCCCGAGGAACTGCTGCTGGCCAGCCTGAACGCCATGGAGTTTGCCTCTCTGGAGCGCCCGGGCAGCCTGCCCGACGGTGTGCTGGATGCCATCTATGCCGCCACCGGCTGGCTCCACACCGGCGACCCGGCTCTGCTGCTCCACACTGACAAACTGTTTGCTTCCCTGCGGGAGAAGCTCTCCACCGGCTGGTTCAATGACCTGCTGAAGGATCTGCTGCTGACCGAGCCGGTGCAGGTGATCCAGACCCCGGCCCTGCCCAAGAAGGACGAAGAGGATGCTGCCCCTGCCCGCACCGACGGCAAGCTGGTGCTGGACCATCCGCTGACCGTGGCCGACCTGGGCGACGGTGACAGGAGCGCTGCCGGTACGGTGGAATCGCTGGCCGGTGCGGAGCTGCTGCACCACCCCTCCAAGGGCAGCCTGTATCTGAATTTCTACTACGACCTGGGCGAGTGCACCCCGGAAGAGGTGCAGTATCTTGATCTGCTGACCGATATTCTGGACGAGCTGGATACCCCGGAGCACACTGCCCGGGAGCTGCAGACCCAGCGCGCCACCTGGCTGGGCAACAGCATGGCCTGCATCAGCTTCTGGACCGGGCGGCAGGAGGGCAGCCCCTGCCACGCAAAGCTCACCTGGAACATGAGCCTGTTGGAGCGGAATCTGGACAAGGCCATTGCGCTGGGCAGTGAGTACCTCTACAAGACCTGCCTGACCGGCCCCAAGGCCGAGGAAGCCTTTGCCCGGGTGCTGAGCCAGCAGAAGCTGAGCATGGAACAGCAGTTCATCCAGCAGGGCAACCAGTACGCTGCCGTGCGTGCCGCCGCCCACTACTCAGTGGAGTATGCCCTGAGCGAGCGGTGCAGCGGCGTGACCGGATACCACTTCCTGTGTAACCTGCTGGAACGGGCCGACTGGGCTGCCATGGGCAAAAAGCTGGAGGCGTTGCGGGAAAAGGTGCTGAACCATGCAGCCCTGACCGTCAGCCTGCATGGCAGCGAGGAAGCGCTGGCAAAGCTGCGTGCCCTGCTGCCCGGCAGTGCCTTTGCTGCCCAGGGCCGCACCGCTGCCAAGCCCTACACAGAGGTGCTGACGGCCCCCGTGAACGAGGCCTTTATCATTGACGGCGGCGTGAACTATGATATCCTGACCTGGCCCATGGAGCGGCAGGCCGACCGCCGGGTGCTGGCCCGCATTATGAGCTACGAATACCTGTGGCACAACATCCGTGAGGTGGGCGGCGCTTACGGCACCGGAATGCTGACCCGTGCCCGGACCGAGGGACTGTACACCTATCGTGACCCCCACCTGACCGAGAGCTACGAGACCTTTGCCAAGGCTCCCGAGGTGCTGGCAGGCCGGGAGTACACCGAAAAAGACCTGACCGAGTTCATCGTGGGCGCGGTGTCCGAGATGGATTCGCCCAAAAAGCCCAACGCTGAGGCCAAGGAGCTGGACCGCCGGTACTTCTGCGGCATCACCGATGCCATGCTGGCCGCGGACCGCAAGGCCATGTGCAGCGTGACAGCTGAAACGATCCGGGCACAGGCCGCAGATCTTGCAGACCGGATGGCAAATGCCACCCGTGTGGCCTTTGGCAGCAAGGACGCTGTGGAAGCAGGCAAGCAGCTGTTTGACCGCATCGAGACCCTGTAAGCAGAACCGAAACTGAATCTGTAACGAAAGCAGGCACTCTGCCTTTGCCCCGGACGGGGCGGGTGGAGTGCCTGCTTTTTTGCGTAAAATGCACTTCACGCACCTGATGTGCCTGTGCATGGAAAATCCGGGAGAAAAACGGAGATTTCTGCACGGTGCGATACAGCGATGAAAAATGAAAGATTATTTTATACGGATGGGATTCTAAAGCACTAAAAGTACAAAACGGTCCTGCAAAAGTGCGCGCTGTTGCAGGAGACGAAAAGCTGGTATCCTTGTGCCAAGCCAAACAGAAAGGATGTGAGAACACAGGATGGCGCAAGCAAAACAGCCGGGCAGGGACAAGAGCCTTGCCAGCCTGCACAAGGCCACCGACACCCTGAGCACCATGCTGGCGCAGGAGGTCAAGGAGCTGAACGCCCGGCAGAAGGTCCAGCGTGGCGATGGTTCCGACCCCGCCCTGATGAAAGGGCTCAAGGAGGCCACGGCGGTGCTGAAGGATCTGGCCGCGGTGGCCAAGACCCTGAACGATCAGGGTGCGGATGCCGAGGCCCGGGCGTGCGGCGTGGTGCTTCTGCCAGCCGTGGAGGACGTATGAATGCAGAGATCGTATGGCGGCCCCAGCCCCGGCAGGCGGAGTTCATGCGCCGCCCGGAACCGGAAGCCCTGTACGGGGGCGCGGCAGGCGGCGGCAAGAGTGACGCGCTGGTGATCGAGGCCCTGCGGCAGGTGCACATCCCCCACTATCGGGGGCTCATCCTGCGCAAGACCTACCCCCAGCTCAGTGATCTGGTGGACAAGAGCATGGCCTACTACAAGCGGGCTTTTCCTACGGCGCAGTACAACGCCACCAGCCATGTGTGGGTGTTCCCCAGCGGGGCAAAGATCTACTTTGGCTCCATGCAGTACACCAAGGACCGCACAAATTATCAGGGGAAGGCCTTCGACTTCATCGGGTTCGATGAGCTGACCCATTTCGAGTGGGAAGAGTACAGCTATATGATGAGCCGCAACCGCCCTACCGGCCCGGGCACCCGGGTCTACCTGCGGGCCACCACCAATCCCGGCGGTGTGGGGCACGGCTGGGTGAAAGCCCGGTTCATCACGCCTGCCCCGCCCAGCACCCCCATTGTGGAACAGTTCCCGGTGCGGATGCCGGACGGAACCGAGAAGGTGCTGGAGCGGGCAAGGGTGTTTATCCCGTCCAGCGTGTTCGACAACCCCGCCCTGCTGGAAAATGACCCGGACTACCTTGCCAGTCTGGCAAGCCTGCCCGAAGCGGAAAAGCAGGCCCTGCTCTATGGCAGCTGGGACAGCTTTTCGGGGCAGGTGTTCACCGAGTGGCGGAACGACCCGGAGCATTATCAGGACCAGCGCTGGACCCATGTCATTGCGCCCTTTGCCATCCCCAGACACTGGAAGATCTACCGGGGGTACGATTTCGGTTTCTCGAAGCCGTTCTCAGTGGGGTGGTACGCGGCGGATGAGGAGGGCAGGCTTTACCGCATCAAGGAGTTGTACGGCTGTACGGGCCGCCCCAACGAGGGCCTGCGCATCGATCCGGTGGAACAGGCAAGGCGGATCCGGGAGGCAGAGCAGAACGACCCGATGCTCAGGGGCCGCACCATTCTGGGGGTGGCTGACCCCGCTATCTTTGATGAGAGCCGGGGCGAGAGCATTGCCGCCATGATGGAGCGAGGCCCCCATTTTCTCCACTGGGTCCCCGGTGACCACACCCGCCTGGCGGGGAAGATGCAGTTCCACTACCGGCTGGCGTTCGATGGGGAGGGGCGGCCCATGTTTCAGGTGTTCAACACCTGCAGGCACTTCATCCGCACCCTCCCGAACCTGGTCTATGACGAGAGCAATGTGGAGGACATCGACACCCGGCAGGAGGATCATATCTATGACGAGTGCCGCTATGTGCTGATGGAAAATCCCATCTCCCCGCCCCGGCAGACCGTGCAGCCTCCGGTGGGGGACGACCCGCTGGAGCTGCACCGGGAGGGCGAGATTTTTGACAGGGTATAGGGCGGCTCACCTCTCCGTCAGCGCTGGCGCGCTGCCACCTCTCCCGAAGGGCGAGGCCTTGGCAGTTATTGCAAAGTTTGCAGTTTCGTCAGAAGCTCCCACTTTGGGAGCAAACGACGACGACCGCCGCCAGCGGCGGATTGAGGGAGGAGTTGTTGGGGCAGCGGCCAGCAAGGATGCGAACAGAGTGAAGCAGACGCTGGGAGCCGCAACCCGGCTGTGGGGCGAGCGGAGCGAGACTGAGAGGGTGAGGAAGCTAACAAGAAAGGAGTAAGCAATGATCGATGAAAGGCCCCCCATCGGGGCAGAAGAAGTGGCCGAAGCCACTGCCATTTTACAGAAATACAAGGCCGGAAAAGCCGCGCTGGACAAACGCATTGTGGACAACGAGCTGTGGTTCCGGATGGGACACTGGAAGAACTACCAGAACCCCATGATGGAGGGCAAGCCCCAGCCTGCCAGTGGGTGGCTGTTCAACAGCATTGCCAACAAGCACGCCGATGCCATGGACAATTACCCGGCCCCCAATGTTCTGCCCCGGGCGGCAGACGATGCGCAGACCGCACAGGTGCTTTCCAGCATCCTGCCGGTGGTGCTGGAGCAGGCAGACTATGAGCAGGTGTACAGCGACACCTGGTGGCGCAAGCTCAAGCAGGGCACCGGGGTCAAGGGCGTGTTCTGGGACCCGGAGGCCCGGGGCGGCGTGGGAGAAATCGCCATCCGGCCCATGAACCTGCTCATGCTCTACTGGGAGCCGGGCGTGGCGGACATCCAGGCCTCGCCCCACTTTTTCTCCCTGAGCATGGAGAACACCAAACAGCTGGAAAACCGCTGGCCCCAGCTGAAGGGCCACAGCGCCAGTGTGCTGGATGTGCCCCGTTTTCTCCACGACGGCGGACTGGACACCACCGAAAAAAGCGTGGTGGTGGACTGGTACTACAAAAAGCCGGACGAGGCCGGACGCACCCTGCTCCACTACTGCAAGTTCTGCAACGGCGTGGTGCTCTATGCCAGCGAGAACGACCCGGCCCTTGCCGGGCGGGGCTTCTACGACCACGGGAAATATCCCTTCGTGTTCGACCCGCTGTTTATGGAAGAGGACAGCCCGGCGGGCTTTGGCTATATCGATGTGATGAAGGAATGCCAGACCGCCATCGACAGGATGAACCATGCCATGGATGAAAATGTCCTGCTGGCATCCAAGCAGCGGTATGTGCTCAGCGACACGGCGGGCGTGAACGAGGAGGAACTGGCGGATCTCAGCCGGGACATCGTCCATGTGGCCGGGCGGCTGGGAGACGAGAGTTTCCGTCCATTGCAGACCGCCGGTTTGCAGGGGAACAGCCTGAGCTACCGCAACAGCCGCATTGAGGAGCTGAAGGAGATCAGCGGAAACCGGGATATGACCCAGGGCGGCACCGCAGGCGGCGTGACGGCGGCAAGTGCCATTGCGGCCCTGCAGGAGGCAGGCAGCAAGCTCTCCCGCGATATGCTCAAGAGTGCCTACCGGGCCTTTGCAAGGGAGTGCTACCTCATCATTGACCTGATGCGGCAGTTTTACGATGAGGAGCGGGTGTTCCGTGTCATCGGGCCTGCCGGAGGCAGAGAGTTCGTGCCCTTTTCCGGGGCAGCGCTGCGTGCCCGCCCCATGGGGCTGATGGGCGGCGTGGAGCTGGGAAGCCGGGAACCGGTGTTCGATATCGTGGTGAGTGCCGAGAAGAAATCCACCTTCAGCCGCCTTTCCCAGAATGAGACGGCGAAGGAGTGCTACCAGCTGGGTTTCTTTGCACCCCAGAATGCCGACGCGGCCCTGGCGGCACTGGAGATGATGGACTTTGAGGGCATCGAAAAAGTGCGCCAGAGGGTGCGGCAGAACGGCACGCTGGCACAGAAGCTGACGGCGGCCCAGATGCAGATCACGCAATTCCGCGAAAAATTGAGCGGCGCGGAGGAAAATCTGAGCACAAGAGCATTGGCGAAGAACCTTTCCGGCGCTTTGCGCCAGCTCTCCTGACAGGAGAGCCAGGTTCACGCTGCTGGCTTGCCTCCCCTATGAGGGGAGGTGGCACCGCAGGTGACGGAGAGTTTTACATGAGAAGGAGGCAGAAATGATCAAAGTGAATTATATGGAATTGGACGGCCCTTACGGCCCGGCCATGCGTCTGGAGGCGGCGGGCCATGCAGGCTATGCCCCGGCAGGGCAGGATATCGTGTGTGCCGGTGTCAGCACCCTGATGCAGGCACTGGTCAGCCTGCTGGCGGGCGAGGAGAACGCCCGCAGCGATGCTTTTGACGAGCCCGATGGCCCCCGCCTGACGGTGACTGCTGCCCGGCCCTGTACCGCATGGGTCGAGGGGGCCTTTGAGCTGGCCAAGGCGGGCTTTGCCCTGCTGGCCGAGCGCTACCCGGACAATGTACGCTTTGCCGACCGGAGTGCCCGGGGCAAGCAGGAGATGATGGACCTGCAGCTGTTTGCTGACGGCGGCGAAGCGGCTGCCCCTGCCCTGAGCGCGGCCCAGGAGCAGCAGGCTGTGGCATCGGGTGCCCTGAAGCCCGGTGAGAAAGCGGACGCAAAGCAGGAGACGACCGCCCCGGAGGGGGAGAAGGAGGTGAAAGAGACCGAACCGGTCAAGGCGGAAGAAGGGCAGAAACCGCCCGCCCTGCGCTGCCAAAATGTTTCCCGGGAAGCCAGGCTGTGGATGCCCTGCACCGGCGCTGGGCTGCCGAGGAGGCCATGATGCGCCGGGCGGTGCCGGAGTTTTCCCTGCAAAAGGAGCTGGCAGACCCCGAGATGCGCCGCCTGATGCAGCTGCCCGGGATGCGGATGCTGGATGCCTACCGGCTGGCCCACTACGGGGATGCCATGCGCCAGACTGCCCGCACCGTGGAGCAGGGCGTGGTGGAGCGCATCCGCCAGCGCGGGGCACGCCCTGCTGAAAACGGCACCCACCCCGGCAGCGCCGCCGTGACCGGTGCGGATGTGAACCGGATGACCCGCAGCCAGCGGGAAGCGCTGGAACGTCAGGCGCTCCATGGCGCAAAGATCAGTTTTTGAGGGAAAACCATCTCACCGCTTCGGTCTGGCTTTGCCAGCGCCTTGCGGAGCTCCCCCGAAGGGGGAGCTTGAAATCAATGAAAGAAAGGATAATGACTATGAACAACTTCAACATTCAGCTGTTTGCCGAAACTCCCCTGAACTCCACCACCACTATGACCCCGGAGATGAAGACCTTCTACGAGAAGCGCCTCATCGACCAGGCAGAGCCCCGGCTGGTGCATGACCAGTTTGCGGATTACTATCCTGTGCCCCAGAACGGCGGCAAGACCATCGAGTTCCGCAAGTACGACAGCCTGCCCAAGGCTTCCACTCCGCTGACCGAGGGCGTGACCCCGGACGGTCAGGCCCTGAACGTGACCACCATTACCAGCGACCTGCACCAGTATGGCGGCTGGACCCCGCTGACTGACGTGCTGCAGATGACCGCCATCGACAACAACGTGGTGCAGGCCACCCGTGTGCTGGCAAGCCAGGCGGGCCGCACCATGGACAGCATCACCCGCGATGTGCTGGCGGGCGGCACCAATGTGCTGTATGCCCCCAAGCAGAATGCAGACGGCACCGAAACGGAGGTGAAGAGCCGCAAGGAGCTGGACAAGACCTGCACCCTGACCCCGAAGTTGTTCTTCCGGGCAGCGGCGCAGCTGGGTGCCATGAACGCGGACCCCATCGGCGACAGCTACATTGCCATCATCCACCCCTATGCCGCCTATGACTTGAAGACCTGCAGGGAGTTCGTTGAGGCACACAAGTATGCCGACCCTGAGACCATGTACCGCGGCGAGATCGGCAAGCTGGGCAATATCCGCTTTGTGGAGACCAGCGAGGCCAAGATCTGGAAGGACACCACCTGCCCCAGTGGTCTGGCCGTGTTCGGCACGCTGGTGCTGGGTGCTCATGCCTACGGTGTGACCGAGCTGGAGGGCGGCGGCCTGGAACACATCGTCAAGCAGCTGGGCTATGGCGACGACCCGCTGAACCAGCGCGCTTCCGTGGGCTGGAAGGGGATGCGCGCCGCCGAGCGTCTGGTGGAGCAGTACATGGTGCGCATTGAGAGCGTATCCAGTTATTCGGAGAATGCGAGTGCCAACTGAACCTCTCAGGCGCTTCGCGCCAGCTCCCCTAGTAGGGGAGCCCTTGGCAAACCGGGCAAGCCCTGCTGGATGAACGAAACCAGGCGAGGCGTAAAAGGCAGTGCCCCTGCGACAGAGGGCAGAAAGGATGAAAAATGGACAAGAAAAACGTAAGAATCCGGCTGTTCAAGGACAACAGTCGGTACAAAGGCGACCTGTTTGTGAGTGTGAACGGCGTGAGCTATAAGATCCGCCGTGGCGTGGAGGTGGAAGTGCCGCCCGAGGTGGCAGAGGTGCTGGAACACAGCCAGGTGCAGGATGAGCGCACCGCTGCCCGCATTGCCGCCGCCGAGAGGATCGAGGGGTGAGCGCATGACAGTGGGACAGGCTCTGGAACGGGCCGAGGAACTGCGGCCGGGCTGCAAGGTGGACATCCGCACCCGGCAGCGCTGGCTCTGTGAGGAGGACGGGATGCTGCGGGCCCTGCTGTTCTCCAACTGCGGGCTGCGGGCCGGGGCGGGGGCAGACCTTGCCTGGCCTGCGGAGGGCGGTCTGGACGATGCCGTAGAGCTGCTGGTACCCGTGCCTTTTGATGCGCTCTACCCGCATTACCTCTGCGCAAAGCTGGATGCTGCCCTGGGCGAGACGGAACGTTACGCCGGGGAGCAGGCCCGGTATAACAGCATTCTGGCTGAGCTGAGCGCCTGGCTGCGGCGGCGGGCAAAGCCGAAGCGCGGTGCGCAGTGGCGGTGGTGAAAGGGAGGAATGCAGATGTTTCTGACAGATCGGACCGGTGTGAAGAATACCCGGGATCTGCTGCGGGCCTTTGGCGGCCTGAACGAGACCTACGGCTGCACCGAGGCTGAGTACAGCGGGGGAATGAATTTTTCGGCCCGGGATTTCCCGGCCCTGAGCACCCGGCTGCCCCGCCGCAGGCTGCAGGAGCTGGCCGGGCTGAACGGGATGTATCACCTGAACGGTCTGCTGACCGTCTGCGGGCAGGACCTGGTTTATACCCCGGACGAGGCCCCGGCCCAGCCCGTCACCGTGAAAAATGCCGTGGCAGACAGCCGCAAGACGATGGTGGGCATCGGAACCAGGATCCTGATCTTCCCGGACAAGGTGGCGTTCGATACGGCCGATGGCAGCGTGGCCCCGCTGGGCGCTGTCTGGGAGGCGGGAAGCCTGAGCGTGAGCTTTGCACCCTGTGATGCTTCGGGGAATACCTACGAAGTGAAGGACAAGGGCACGAAGGAGCCGGAACACCCGCAGGACGGCCAGCTGTTTCTGAAGCTGAACGAGCCGGACAAGCCCTATTCCGCGGAGAATACGCTGGAGGTATACAGCGAGGCTTCGGGCAACTGGACGGTGATCCCGCTGGACTACTGCCTTGTGACCGCTGAGGGCATCGGGGCGGAGTTCCGGGTGTGGGATACCGTGACCCTGACCGGTACGGGGGCTGAACAGGCAGGCCAGTGGGCCGGGCTGGACGGCGACCGCATCGTGTACGGTGTGACCGAGACCACCCTGCGCCTGCGGGCTGACCCGGGCGGTGAACACTTTTACGGCAGGCTTGTCCACAATGGCAGCAGTGCTGTCTGGGTGAGCATGGACGGCACACAGCGGGAAGAGTATTTCCCGGCGGAGGGTGTGAAGGCAGAGCGCCGGGTGCCCGACCTTGAGTACCTGACCGAGTGCGACAACCGGGTGTGGGGCTGTTCCAGCAGCGAGAATGTCATCTATGCCTGCAAGCTGGGCGACCCCACCAACTGGTTCTCCTACCGGGGCATCGCGGCAGACAGCTATGCCGTGACCGTGGGCAGCGACGGCCCCTTTACCGGTGCGGCCACCTGCATGGGCTATGCGCTGTTCTTCAAGGAAAACACCCTGCACAAGCTCTACGGCTCCAAGCCCTCGGATTTCCAGCTCAGCTCCCTGCGATGCCGGGGCGTGGCCAGAAACGCGGCCCGCAGTCTCTGCGTGCTGAACGAGACGCTGTACTATCTCTCCTCCGACGGCGTGATGGCGTGGGATGGCAGCATCCCGGCCAAGGTATCGGCGGCGCTGGATGCCGGGCGGCTCGCCAATGTGAAGCAGGCCGTGGGCGGCGCGCTGGCATGGCCGGTGATTATCTGCATGTCAGCCGGGAAAACGAGGTGCGTCTGCTGGTCTATGTACCGAGCGGGGCCTCTGGCACGAGGAGGATGTCTGCT
>ENA-OQHF01001834-OQHF01001834.1-human-gut-metagenome-genome-assembly--contig:-NODE-1834-length-11255-cov-3.084741_pt1 | contig 11255 bp, 11 predicted proteins | sample MGYA00242559_ERZ504709 | MGnify/ENA primary metagenome ERZ504709 (study PRJEB26092, sample SAMD00036203) | human gut metagenome | host: Homo sapiens | study: EMG produced TPA metagenomics assembly of... | reverse complement strand
TGAAAGCATGAATTCCATAGCGAAGCACTTAAATATTTCATTTCAGTCTTTTAAACAGTGGGTCACAAATTACGAAGCGATGGGAACAGATGCTTTTGCAACTAGTCAAAACAAGCATTATTCCAAAGTCGAAAAAGAACAGGCTGTTGCAGCATATTTAGCAGGTGAAGGTTCCCTTATGGATATCTGTAAAAGATTTAAAATCCTTTCAACTCGCCAACTCAGAAGCTGGATAAAGAAGTATAATGATCATGAGGAGCTGAACGCTTCCGGAACGGGAGGGAAAGTCATCATGACAAAAGGGCGAAAAACAACATTTCAAGAACGAGTGGAAATTGCATCTTATTGTATTTCACATGGGCATAATTATGCGGAAACAGCAGAAAAGTTTTCAGTTTCTTATCAGCAGGCACGAAATTATACAGTTAAATATGAAAATAGCGGAGTTGACGCATTGCAAGATAATCGAGGTCGGCGAAAACCAGAAGACGCTCTTACCGAAATTGAAAAACTTCGAGCTGAATTAAAATTAGAAAAAGCCAAACGGCAAAAAGCGGAAATGGAAGTATCTTTCTTAAAAAAATTAGAAGAAATAGAGAGGAGGCGGGGTTAAGCCTGTTAAGACATGAACATATTTATCAGGCGATTAAAGAAGAAAATGATACATACGGTTATCCTGTCTGCGCACTGTGTAAGCTTGGAAATGTAAGTAGAGCATCTTATTATAAATGGTTACACAGAGGGATTCCGGCTAATGAAGCAAAAAATAAGATGATTGCAGAAAAAATCGAAAAAATACATACAGAATCACCAGATAAGGGGTATCGCAGAATACGAGATGATTTAGAACGATATCATGGTATAAAAGTCAATGATAAACGAGTTCTCCGCATATGCAGAAAAAAAGACATTAAATCAACAATTAAATATACAAATAATGGATGTACACGTCAGGCGGCGAATCCACAGTTTGTAGCAGAAAATATATTGAATCGCGAATTTTATGCAGATGCACCGAACGAGAAATGGCTTACAGATGTGACCGAATTCAAATATTATGTTGGAACTGAAAAGCATAAAGTATACCTTAGCGCAATTCTGGATTTATATGATAGACGAATAGTTTCTTATGTAATTCGAGACACAAATAACAATGCTTTGGTTTTTGATACTTTTGATCATGCAATTGCAAGCAATCCAGATGCACGTCCTTTGTGTCATTCAGATCGTGGATTTCAGTATACTAACCGTACGTTTCATGCAAAACTAGAAGCTGCAGGAATGACGCAGAGTATGTCTAGGGTTGCAAAATGCATCGACAATGGTCCTATGGAAGGATTTTGGGGAATTATAAAAAGAGAACGTTATTATGGGAAAAGATTTACGAGTCGTACAGCACTTGTGGGCATGATTGAAAGCTACATGGAATATTACAACAATAGACGATTACAAAGGAATCTTGGAGTTTTAACCCCAATGGAAAAACATGAACAATATATATTGGCAGCATAAAAACTGCCACCAGTTTTTCATCTAGTGGCAGAAATAAATTTTATTTTTTTAATTGTCTACTTGACGGGAAGCAGTTCACAATTCAAAGACTTTTTCTTTTTCTATCTTCTATTCTCCTTTTTCCTGCAGAATATCCACGATTGTCTTCTCAGTTCCAATCATGCCTGGCGAAGCGATTTCTCCCATATGCCGCATCGTATCTCTGGTGTAAACCATTGATTCCATGAATATCATCAATAAAAATATCATGCATCGCAAAGTCTGCTGATTGGAATGCAGCGTTCACTGCCACAACACCTTTCATCGTACATCCTTTGTTTCCGCCGTGACAGATCATACCCGTAATACTGCTGGACATATTGTTGATCGTTCTTGCCATTGCATTTTCATCGCCACCGTTAAGAAAAACCAATGCACAGGCCATTCCGGTGCCGGCCGCAATACCACAGCCGCAAAAAGCAGAAGATTTTCCGGAATACTCATTTGATATACATACAGTAAGATAACTTAATGCGGTCGCACGATATAAGGTTTCATCACTTAAGCCCCGGATCTTGCAAACACCGTAAAGTGGCATGGTTGCAATGATTCCATGGGCACCGGAACCGGTAATGCTCATGGCCGGTCTGTCAAGTCCGATCACACGGGCCTCAATTGCTGCATTACAAAGTAAGGATGCTGTATTTAACTCATTATCAGAAATAATCTTTCCGCCATTTTTCTCAAGCAGATAGCGTGCATATGTCGTTTCTTGGATTCTGAATCCCTTCTTCGAACAAGGCATAGTTCATCTCATAGGCAGCTTTTATAAATTCGATTTCCTCTGCCGGAACTTCTTTTGCATATTTGTAAATCTGTTTTAATGTGTAATTGTGGATCAGTGGTTTTTCTTCTTGACCGCCTTCCACAGAAGCCTCTTCTTTCTCAAGAATCACTTCTCCATTTACCTCAATACGAACAATATTCGTATGTGCATCGCGTATCCGAACCACTGCCTCTCCAGCTGTTGTCTTTACACGGGCTTCGATAAAAATACGGCTTGTGATCTCACTCATTTTTACAACGATTTTTCCGTCTTTTACCAATTTTTCTGCTGCTGCATTGTCAGCTTCTGTTACATCCGCAAGACTCTCCAGCTCTTTTTCCGGTTTCCCTGCTATCACTCCCAGCGCTGCCGCGTATTCATTCCCGTAAAAATGACTGTTCGGAATACCGCATGTATATGCGTTTTTATACATTCCGCTATTAAGCAAAAGTGTAACTTCTTCCAGTTCTCCCGCAACGTAGGATTTTGCCTTTGAAACCGCATACGCGATCGCTCCCGGCTCTGTTACCCCAAGAGCCGGACGCATATCCTCTTTAATTAATTGTGTTAATTCATGCATTTTCTTTTTCTCCTCTAATCAGATATTCAGATTATTGACTGCATCCTCTAATTGCTTTAAAGCTTTCTCCAAAACAGCTCTCGGACAAGCTGCATTCAACCGCATAAAGCCGTTCATTGTCCTTGTAAAAGACGAACCGTCATTTAATCCAAGCCCTGCCTTATAAATCATAAAATCCTTTAATTCTTCATTATCCATATGCAGTGCTCTGCAGTCCAGCCACACAAGATAGGTTGCATCCGGCATATTTGCTTTGATCAGAGGAATCTTTTTTTCAAAATAATCACATATATAATCAAGATTTCCAGAAATATACGCAAGGAGTTGTTCCAACCACTCTTCGCCCTCATTCAATGCTGCTTCCATTGCAACAGAACTAAACGCATTGTTTCTATGTATATCCATTCCACCCCAATATCCGTCGAACTTTTTCTTCATCTCCAGATTTGGGAATACCGTGGTTGATGCCTGAAGTCTGCCAGGTTAAATGTTTTTGTCACGGAAATACATGTGATCACCTTATCAGCTGCTTCTGGGACAACAATTGCTGCCGGAATATGTTTTTTCCCATGAAATATGAGATCCGAATGAATTTCATCCGAAACTACCTGAACATCATTTTCAAAGCAAAGTGTCAGCATTTTAGACAGCTCATCTTGGGACCATACGCGTCCAAGCGGATTATGTGGATTACATAAAATGAAGAGTTTCACTGCGGGATCTTTTACCTGCTTTTCAAAATCTTCAAAATCTACTTTCCACACCCCGTCATGCTCAAGGAAATTATTTTGTACAAGTTCTCTTCCTGTATTTTCTGTGATTTCGAAAAATTCCGGATAAACCGGTGGCTGAATTAAAACCTTTTCTTCTTTCTTTGTAAATAGCTTAATGATCGCTGCAAGAGCCGGAACCACACCTAAACACCAACTACATAAGTTTGTATCAAGTGCCCATCCGTTTCTTCTTAACTGCCAGTCGGCATACGCTTTAAAATAACTATCTGGGCGGGATGTATAACCCCAGATTCCTTCTTCCGCTTTCTTTTTACATGCATCAATAATAGGCTGCGCTGTCTTGAAATCCATATCTGCAATCCAAAGCGGAATCACATCATCTGTCCCAAAATTCTTTACCCTTTCATCATATTTTGCAGAACGGTTTTTGCTTCTGTCAACAGGCTCATCAAAATTGTATTTCATATTTTCATTTCCTCTTTAATTATGCATTATTCTACCAGATGACAGGCTACATAATGTTCATTTCCAACGTTTCTGAAGATTGGTCTTTCTTCATGACAGCGTTTGGTAGCATATGGGCATCTGGATGCAAATTTACATCCTACCGGTGTATCAATCGGACTTGGGACATCCCCTTGCAGCATAACCGGTTTCTTAGTTTTACTGATCGCAGGATCAAGTTCAGGAACCGCTGACATCAATGCTTTTGTATATGGGTGCAGTGTCTGTTCGTACAATTCTTCTGTCTCCGCAAATTCTACCAGAGATCCAAGATACATAACACCTACTTTTTGGGAAATATGTCTGACCATAGAAAGATCATGTGCAATAAACAAATAAGTAAGTCCAAGACTTGCCTGCAGATCTTCAAGCATATTTACTACCTGTGCCTGAATACTGACATCAAGTGCCGAAATAGGCTCATCGCAGACTACAAAATCCGGATTTACCGCAAGTGCTCTTGCAATCCCGACACGCTGCCTTTGTCCACCTGAAAATTCATGAGGATAACGGCTGGCATGGTCTTTTCCAAGACCAACTGTATTCAACAATTCATAGATGCGTTCCTGTCTTTCCTTACCTTCATAAAGATGATAAATATCCAGTGGCTCACCGATAATATCTGAAACCGTCATACGAGGATTCAGAGATGCATATGGATCCTGAAAGATCATCTGCATTCTTTTTCTATATGGCCATACTTCGGCTGCGCTCAACTGTGCAATATCTTTCCCATCAAATATGATTTCTCCTGCTGTCGGTTTATAGAGACGCATGATGGAATATCCGGTTGTAGATTTTCCACATCCGGACTCTCCTACAAGTCCGATTGTTTCTCCCTTTTGAATTTTGAAGGAAACTCCGTCCACTGCTTTTACATACTCGATTTTTTTACCTAAAAATCCTTTTTTATTCTCAAAATACATTTTCAGGTCTTTTACTTCCAGAAGTGTATTATTTGGCATGTCGGATTCCTCCTTTCTGACTTTCGTACTCTTCGTTCCGAGGTGCCTGCGGATGGCACATAAAACAGCTTACACGATGTGTATCACTGATATACTGTTCCGGCACCGGCATGGATGCACATACTTTCATTGCATATTTGCAGCGCGGATAAAACGGGCAGCCTGTCGGTGGATGAAGCATATCCGGCGGTGTTCCAAGAATCGGAACCAGTCTTTCTTTTGATGCTTCTCCGGTTACTTTTGGTACAGAGTTCAAAAGTCCCATGGTATATGGATGGTGCGGTTCATAGAAGATTTCTTCTGTTGTTCCTTCTTCCATAATTTTTCCGCCATACATAACGATGATTCTGTCACAGATACTTGATGCACATCCTAAGTTATGTGTGATCAAAATAGTAGCTGTTCCAAGTCTTTCATTTAATTCTTTCATAAGAGCCAGTACCTGGGCCTGAATGGTAACATCCAGCGCGGTTGTCGGCTCGTCTGCGATCAGAAGCTCCGGCTCACAGGAAAGCGCCATCGCGATCATTGCTCTCTGTCTCATACCGCCTGAAAATTCATGCGGGTAGGAATGAAATCTTTTTTCCGGTGAAGGAATACCTACCAGCCGCAGCATTTCAAGTGCACGTTTTTTTGCATCTTCTTTTTTAATTTTATGATGTGTCAGAATGGCTTCTGTAATCTGATCACCAATTTTAAATAACGGATTCAATGATGTCATCGGATCCTGGAAGATCATAGCAATGTGATCCCCCTGAATCTTACGCATCTCACTTTTTTTCTTCTTCAAAAGATCTTCTCCGTTAAAGAGAATCTCCCCGTCTTTTACTCTTCCCGGATATGCAAGCAGTCCCATAATAGAAAGTGACGTAACACTCTTCCCACTGCCTGATTCACCTACAATACCAATGATCTCGCCTTTATCTAATCCAAAACTGACATCACGGATCGCCTGCACCTCTCCTAAATGCGTAAAGAAAGAGGTATGTAAATTTTTTTACATCTAATAATTTTTTCACTCATTTGCTTTTCCTCCTTACTTACGCTGTTTTGGATCGAATGCATCTCTTAAACCATCACTCAATAAGTTAAATGTAAGAATTGTAACTGAAATGGCAATCGCCGGATATACCATCTGATATGGATATACATAAATTCCTGCTAAAGCGTCATTACACAAAGTACCCCAGGAAGCCATCGGTGCAGAAATACCAAGACCTACGAAGCTCAGGAATGCCTCGTTGAAAATTGCACTTGGAATCTGCATTGCCATATTTACCATGATAGGTCCCATCATATTCGGGATTAAGTGTTTCACAATAATTCTCTTTGTATCTGCTCCTGTTACAATCGCTGCTTTGACAAATTCCTGCTGTTTCAGCGTCAGAACCTGTCCTCTGACGATACGGGCCATTTTAACCCAGAATGTCAAACCTAATGCAATAATGATCGAAGAAATACCAGGTCCTACTACAACCATGATCAAAATAACATACAACGTCATCGGAATGGAGTCCAAAACATCAATCAAAACGCATCATGATATTATCAACTGTTCCACCGCAGTAACCTGCAATCGCACCGTAGAATACACCAACCACAAAGTTGATAAATGCCGCAAACAGACCAACCCAAAAGAGAAATACGTGCACCATATACAATACGGATAAACAGATCTCTTCCCAGACCATCTGTTCCAAGCAGATAGGCTTTTAATTTTTTATCTTCTCCTGCTTTGTAAGCTTCTCACCATCACAAGTGATCACTGTTCTTTCTATCTTGTTTTCCAAAATACCTTTTGGCTTCTTCAATTGTAACCTCTGTCACATCGCTTCCTGCATAATAGTTTTCAAGATATTTAATTCCTTTGATTCGCTACTGTATCTAAATCTTTTTTTGCTGCTTTCTTTTCTAACTTTTTTATACTCTTTACTTGCATCTGAATAACCACTATAATCAACACAGATTTCACTTGTTTCCGACCGTAAAGAAATTTTTCTTTCCATTGACATCTTTATTCTTTACTTCTGCAAGTCCTTCAAGATTTCCTTTTTTGTCAACCACAACAACTGTATACTGTGGTGTTACATAAATATTTTTTCCGTTGTCAAGCGGATATACTTTCATTACATCCGGAATATTCGCTAATTCCAGATTCTGTGTCTTATAATCATATTTCCAAAACATTGGGATAAAAATAGCTCCGATTGTAATCAAAGCAATTACGATCAAAGAAAGGATCGCTATTTTATTGGATTTTAATCTTCTCCATCCGTCTTGTAAAAAAGTAAGACTAGGCCTTTCCATTTTCTCAGCATTTTTTTCTTCCTGTTCCAACGGTGCCCATAATTCCGGAGAGATAACGTTATTTTTTTCGCTCATATTTTCTCACCTGTTTTACTGATATTTAATACGTGGGTCAATTAATACATACAGAATATCGACTACTAAAATGCAGATTACAAGAATAACTGAGAAAAATACAGTAATACCCATAATCAATGTATAGTCTCGGTTAAGGATACTGTTTGTAAATAAGTTTCCGATTCCAGGAATACCAAATACCTTTTCTACTACGAAAGATCCTGTAATCAATGCAGCAAACATCGGTCCGATATAAGTTACAACCGGAAGCAATGCATTTCTTAATGCATGTTTTCCAAGTACCTTCCATTCAGGAAGTCCCTTTGCCCTTGCTGTACGAATATAATCCTGATTCAGAACATCCAACGTAGAAGTTCTTGTCAGTCGTACAACATATGCCAGTGAGAATAATGCACTGACTATAACCGGTCCAATATATCCCTTCCAGCTATTCACACCAAACGATGGTACCCATCCTAAAATCTTGCTGAACAGATATAAGAATCCTGTTGCAAATACAAAGCTTGGGATTGTCGCCCCTAGGGTTGATAGCACCATCAAGACTCGATCTACAAATTTATTTTGCCTCAATGCGGCAATAATACCAAAAAATATTCCGAAACCTAAAATAACTAACGAAGCCCAAATACCGATTGCTAAAGAATATGGAAATCCTGCTGAAATAATATCATTGGTTGTGATTCCTTTTTTCATAAAGGAAATACCAAAATCCCCATGCATATAGTTCCGCATATATGTTCCATATTGTTCAATAAACGGTTTATCAAGACCATATTTTGCTTTCATATTTGCAATAATTACCGGATCGTTCATTTTCTCGCTGGCAAATGGGTCACCTGGAATTGCATTCATTAATGTAAATGTCAGTGTCATAATGAACCAGATCGTAATAATCGCAGAAAGTACTCTTTTCGCTATATATCTCAGCATATTACTTCTCCTCTAATAATAGGGAGACCGAAAAGCAAGGTACTTTTCGGTCTTCCTAAAGTCAACAACTACTCAACTGATTTCAGCATGGCATGAACATAAATGAATTCGCCCAATGTAAGTTCAACGTTTTCTACCTGATCTTCATTTACAAGAGCCACAAATGACGGATAATAAAGTGCTGTGATCGGCATATCATCCATAAGTGCTTTATTCGCTTCTTCCCAGGCTGCATCTCTTTCTTCGCCTAATGAAGCCATTGCTTTATCAAATGCTTCATCAAATGCTTTGTTACCAGGATTTAATGTTGTATCGTTCGGAGCGCCTTTGTATTCTCTCCATCTCCACTGGCATGTATTATTACCATTCTGAGAATAGAAAAGTTTAATAAGTCCACTTGCATCGTATGGGTTATTTGTCCAGCCACCAGGAGCCATCTGATAATCACCTTTACTCTTTGTAGAGCTGAATACACTTGATTCTTCTGCGCGGAGTTTAACTTTGATATTTAAATTTGTTTCCAGCATCTGCTGAATTGCTTCACAAAGTCTCTTGTTCTTTTCAGTATTCGCATATGTGATTTCCACCTCCGGAAAGCCCTCTCCGTTTGGATAACCTGCTTCCGCAAGTTCTGCCTGCGCATCTTCTACCTTAGCCTGACGCGGATCGATTCCATATTCTTCTGCCGGATATCCATCTGCTTCAAGTTCACGAAAATGTGTTCCATCTGTTTTCTGACATGTCGGAGCGATAAAGTTACTTGCCGGGATAGAACCATCTTTTAATACCTGTTCTGTGATCTGCTTTCTGTCGATTGCCTTGGCAACTGCTTTTCTTACATGAACATTATCAAATGGTGCTTTATCTACGTTGAAATTCAGGAACTGTGCTCCTGTATCGGCACTGACAATTACATATGGATCTTCAGCAACAATCTGTGGAATCTGTTCTGCCGGAAGGTGATCCATAACATCGATCTCACCTGCCTGATATGCCTGATATGCGGTATTATCATCTGTAATAAATACTGCTTTGATACCAGGAAGTTTTACTTCGTCTGCTGCATAGTAGTAAGGATTCTTTTTCAGTAATAAATGAGATCCAACCTGATATTCTTCTAAGTAGAATGCTCCGTTACTGATTGCTGATTCCGGTTTCTTCTCCCATCCTTCACCTGCTGCTTCCACTGCTTCTTTTTTAATAGGAAGATAAACGTCATTGGCAACTAACTGCGGGAAGAACGGTGTTGCATTCTTCAAAACAACTTCAAATGTATAATCATCAATTGCTGTTGCTTTGATATCATCATACTCACCTGTTCCTTCAAAATATTCAGTAGCACCTACAACATAATCTGTGATAGCCTGAAGTGCTTCAGATGCAAAATCCGGATCACAAATTCTTCTCCAGGAATATTCGAAGTCTTTTGCTGTCACCGGACTTCCGTCTGACCATTTCGCATCTTTTCTTAAATGGAATGTATATGTTTTTCCGTCCTCTGAAACATCCCATTTTTCCGCGATACCCGGTTTAAAGCCATCGGATGTTGATACGGTGAGGCCTTCAAACAACTGCTTACAAATCGCATCTGATACAGATTCAGAGTTGTTCGTTGGGTCCCACTGCTTTGGTTCAGAATACAATCTCCACATAAGGTATCTTCCCTCTTCTGATCCTTCAGTTTCCGTTTCTGCTTCCTGTTTTGCTGATCCATTGTCAGAAGCTTTTTCTTTTTTGCCACCGCACCCCGCAAAACTAGCGACAACCATCGTCAGTGCTAAAAACAACGCTAATTTTTTCTTTTTCATACATTTCTCCTCCTTTACATCCTTTTTTGAGTTTCGTTTTACGAAAAAGATTTTTTCTGTGTTTTTTACTCACAGTATAAATATTACTGACAGTATAATTTTTTTTGTATATTATGTCAAGATATTGACAGCATTCTTTTATTGTTTTATAATATTTCAACAACTGTATGTTTTGTTTTTCTATAAGAAAACAAATAAATTACATAAAGGAGGATTTTCTTATGAAGAAAGCACTAAAAATCTACATTTCTGTAGATATGGAAGGAATGGCTGGTATCACTTCTCCATCCCAGGAACGCGATGAGGTTCCTTCCTTCCGCCGCGCTTTACACAATCAGGTACGCTGGATCATCGAAGGAATTCATGCTTCCTCCAGAAATGATGAAATCGGGGAAATCACCATTTCTGATTCTCATGGAAGCGGAACGAACCTTTCTTATGATGAACTTTGCCAGATGGATGAACGTATCAGCTTAGTAAGCGGTTCTCCAAGAAGACAGTACATGATGTCTTGCCTGGATGAAACCTACGATGTTGTATTTCTGGCCGGATATCATGCCGGTCCGGGAGAAGATTTCGCCAATATGGATCACAGCTTCTACGGAAGAGTTGTTTCCAGCCTTAAGATTAACGGAGCCTATATGAACGAAAGTACAACGAACGCAGCACTTGCTGCTTCTTATAAGGTTCCGGTAGGGCTTATCATCGGTGATTCCGGTCTTCGCAAACAGCTTATAGACAAAGAAATGATGCCATGGGTAAAATTCGTAACAACTAAAGAAGCTCTGTCACGCTATGCAGCAAAATTCCCACCACAAAAAGTTCTCAGGGAAAATACGATTTCTGCAGTAAAAGAAGTTCTTGATTCCGATTTAAGCAAAATTCCTTTATACGAAGTTGCGACTCCGATCAAGCTGGGATTTGAATTTAAATCAACAGCAATGGCCGACACTGTTGCACAAATTCCTCGCATGAAACGCTTAAGCGGTACAGAAGTAGAAATCACATGCGATAACATGCATGAATTAGAAT
>ENA-OQHF01001832-OQHF01001832.1-human-gut-metagenome-genome-assembly--contig:-NODE-1832-length-11270-cov-3.389123_pt1 | contig 11270 bp, 7 predicted proteins | sample MGYA00242559_ERZ504709 | MGnify/ENA primary metagenome ERZ504709 (study PRJEB26092, sample SAMD00036203) | human gut metagenome | host: Homo sapiens | study: EMG produced TPA metagenomics assembly of... | reverse complement strand
AAATAAATGTAAAGGAGAAAACGAATGAAAGAAATAAAGAAAAAGAAAGGGAAAAAACGCTGGACAAGAGATGATACGGATTTAACACTGATTTCTCTTCCGACTTTTATATGGTTTGTATTGTTTTCTTACCTTCCAATGTTTGGAATTATCATTGCATTTAAAAATTATAAACTAAGTCCGGGGCATGGATTTATATATAATCTGATTCACAGTGACTGGGTAGGCTGGTCTAATTTCACATATTTCTTTAAATCAAATGCCTTTTGGATGTTGTTGAGAAATACAATTGTATACAATCTGGTGTTCATTGCGCTTGGAGCTGCTGTTGCAGTAGGATTTGCACTGATGTTGAGCAATCTGCGAAACAAATTAGCGTCAAAAGCATATCAGACGATGATGTTTTTTCCATATTTATGTCGTGGGTTGTGATCAGTTATATTGTGTATTCAGTATTAACACCGGAGAAAGGTTTATTTCAATAGTATCATTACTGCACTTGGCGGTACAAAGATCATGTGGTATCAGAAACCGGAATATTGGCCGTTCATTCTGACATTTTTAAGGATATGGAAAGGTATGGGATATGGAATGGTCATCTATCTGGTCAACGATTACCGGAATTTGACCCATCGTTATATGAAGCGGCGGTTATGGATGGTGCAACCAAATGGCAGCAGACAAAACATATCACGATGCCATGTATTAAACCAGTCCTGATCATGATGCTAATTCTGGATGCAGGAAAAATCTTCTATTCTGATTTTGGTCTGTTTTATCAGGCAACAGGTGGAATACCAGCGTCCTTGTATAATGTTGCATCTACATTTGATACATATATTTACAAAGCGATCCAGTCGAGTGCTCCAATTGGAAAAACAGCAGCGGCTTCATTTTTCCAATCTGTATGCTGTTGTGCAACCATTTTACTTACAAACTGGCTGGTGAAAAAAGTTGATGAAGACAGCGCGATTATATAGGGGGATAGCAATATGGCACAGAAGTTAATGAAAAGAAAAAGAACTTAATCTAGATTAAAAAAAGCACGAATGTTCTTTTTAATATCATTTTTATTATATTATCAGCGCTGTGTATTTTTCCGATCGTATTTGTGTTTTCTATCTCTATTTCGAGTGAGACATCAATACAGAAAAATGGGTATCAGTTAATACCACAGGAACTTTCGGCAGCGGCATATCAGTTCCTGTGGAATGAAAGAGGAACTATTTTACATGCAACATTCATTTCCATTCTAGTTACTGCGCTTGGTATTATTTTGTCAGTACTGCTGACAACGACGATGGGATATGTTGTTTCAAGAAATACTTATAAACTGAAAAGTTTTTATACCTGGGTGATTTTATCCCGATGATTTTCAACGGTGGTATGCTCGCTGGATACGTTGTTAATACAAATATCCTGCATTTGAGAAATTCTATCTGGGCATTGATCCTGCCGCTTGCGGTATCGCCATTTAATATTGTGATCTGTAAAACCTTTTTTAAAACGACGATTCCTGATTCCATCGTGGAATCGGCAAAAATTGATGGCGCAGGACAGCTTCGAATTTTTGCACAGATCATTTTACCGATTTCAAAGCCGATCATTGCAACGATCGCACTGTTCGCAGCATTTGGATATTGGAATGACTGGTTTCAGGCATCCTTATATATTTCAGACAAAAATTTGGCAGACATTACAGTCTATGCTGAATAATATCCAGAACAATATTGAGTATATAGCGAACAATCCATATGGTGGACTTTCATTGCAGCAGTATAAAGCAAGTATGCCGACAGAGAGTGTGAGAATGGCGATCGCTATTATTATCGTGGTTCCTATTGCATGTGTATATCCAATTTTTCCAGAAGTATTTTATTTCAGGTCTGACCATCGGCTCTGTAAAAGGATGATACCGTGTAAATAAAATAAGAGATATCAGATTTAGGAGGAAAATTTTATGATGAAAAAGAGAATTGTGTCATTGGGGCTTGCAGCAATGATGACCGCAGGATTATTCGCAGGTTGTGGAAGTAATTCGGGAAGCCAGGGAAATGCCAGCACTTCAGATGCCAAAAGTAATGATATCGTTACTTTAAAGTGGGTCACAATTGGAAGTGGAATGCCGGATAACTATGATTCCTGGGTAAAGAAAGTAAATGATTATGTCGGCGAAAAAATTGGTGTAAATATTGATATGGAAGTAGTTGCCTGGGGAGACTGGGATAACCGTAGAAATATCATTATCAGTACAAATGAAGATTATGACATTATTTTCGGTAACGGAAATGTTTATACATCTGATACAAAACTCGGAGCTTACTATGACATTACAGATCTGATTGATGATAATATGCCGGGCTTGAAGGAACTTATGCCAAGTGACTATTGGGATGCAGTAGCGATCGATGGAAAGATTTATGCAGTTCCGACATACAAAGACAGCTCATTATCCAATTATGCGATCTGGGATAAGGAGATCGTAGACAAGTATAATCTTGATATTGAATCTATGACAGACATATCTTCCCTGACAGATACCTTTAAGCAGATCAAAAGTGATACCAATGATTATCCGGTTTATGTAAAGAATGATGGTCTGTATTATATCTTTGATACTTATGATCAGTTAGGTGCCGGATGCCAGGCACTTGGTGTAAAGTACAATGATAAAGATGCGAAAGTATGTTATACACTGGAACAGGATGATATTTATTCAGAGTTAGAGACCATTCATGAGTGGTATCAGGATGGTATTATCAATCCGGATGCATCAACACTTGCTGAAGGCCGTGTATATAATGTATGGAGAGTAGCACAGGGATGGTCTACCGCAGCACAGACATCCTGGGGACCACAGATGGGAAAAGAAGTTGAGGTTGCCAAGGTTGGCGATACAATTTTATCCAATGATACAGTTCGCGGTTCTATTAACATGATCTCTGCAAATACAAAATATCCTGAGAAATGTTTACAGTTCTTAGATCTTGTAAATACAGATACGACTCTTAGAGATATGTTCTACTATGGAGAAGAGGGAGTAAACTTTGAGTACACAGATGACAATAAAGTTCACAAACTCAATGAAGACTGGACAATGGCAGGTTATACACAGGGAACATTCTTTACCGTTACACAGCAGGATACAGACACTGTAAATCAGTGGGATGAAGTGAAAGAGTTAAATGAAAATGCAGTTCCATCTGTTCTGTTAGGATTTACATTTGATACATCAAACATTGAGGATCAGTAATCAAACTGTACAGAAGTATGGTTACGTTACAAGAGTGAAGTTCTCACAGGTGAAGAGATCCGAGGAAGCAGTTCCGGAAATCAAAGAGGAATTAATGAATGCAGGATTCCAGGATGTCTTAGATGAGGCACAGTCACAAATTGATGAATTTTTAGCAAATAAACAGTAGGAAGAACAGTAAGTATGAGCAAAATAGTAGGAAAAACATTGCCGGATATGCCATGGCAAGACAAGGACGAAAACGATAAACTTCCTGTATGGAGATATAAAGCAAATCCAATCATTGATCGCTTTGCAACCAGAAATTCAAACAGCATTTTTAACAGTGCGGTCGTTCCGTTTGAAGATGGATATGCAGGAGTATTCCGCTGCGACAGCAGATCGATCAGTATGGATATCTTTGCAGGGTTTAGTAAAGACGGGATCCATTGGGATATTTCGGATGATCCGATCGTATTCCACTGTGATGATGAAGAGATTGGAAAAAGAGATTACAGATATGATCCGAGAGTATGTTTTATAGAGGACCGCTATTATATCACCTGGTGTAATGGATATCATGGATATCCAACGATCGGGGTAGGTTATACATTTGATTTTAAAACGTTTTATCAGTTGGAAAATGCATTTTTGCCATTTAACAGAAATGGAGTTCTTTTTCCGAGAAAGATCAATGGAAACTACTATATGTTAAGCCGTCCAAGTGATAATGGACATACGCCGTTTGGAGATATCTTCGTCAGTGAAAGTCCTGATATGAAACACTGGGGTGTCCATAGATATGTTATGGGAACCATCAAAGGGGATGAGTCGGCATGGCAGTCAACCAAAATTGGTGCAGGCTGTATCCCGATCGAGACAGAAGAAGGATGGCTTGTGATCTACCACGGTGTTATCAACACCTGTAACGGTTTTGTATACCGTATGGGCTGTGCACTGTTAGATCTGGAACAACCATGGAAAGTCTTAAAGCGGACAAAAAATTATATTCTGGCACCACATGAAATTTATGAGTGTATGGGAGATGTTCCGAATGTCGTATTTCCGTGTGCTGCGCTTACGGACGCAGAAACAGGAAGAATTGCAATTTACTATGGCTGTGCAGATACAGTTACAGGACTTGCGTTTACGACAGTAAATGAATTAATGGAAAGCATGGAAAGTATGTAATAAAAAACGGAGTTGTTACAAAATAATAATATTATTATTTGTGACAGCTCTGTTTTTGCAAAAAATTTCGGAAACAGCAGTGGGAGAAAAGAATGATAGAGACAAATTCGGGAAAACCATATATTAATGTAATATTTGGAAATTTTTACAGTCCGGGATATGACGATCCGGATTTTGTGGATGAGACGATGGAGCTGATCAAAAAGCTTGGTTATAACAGCGTTATGTTTGACACAAAAGACTGGGAAGATTTCAGGGAACGTTATAAAACCGGAGAGCGGAGCCAATATGTAAAAATGCAGGAATATATGGGGCAGTCTGCATTAAGACATGGATTAACGTATAATTTCCTGGTGTTATATTTAAATGGCGATAATTTGTACCCGCATATCCGTTTCAGTCCACCTGTATTTGGGGAAGAGGTCGTGACAATAGATCAAAAAGGTGGAAAATGGTACAAGTATTGGTCAGATACTGCGAGAGAAACGATGGCAGAGCATGTAGACCAGATCCTTCAAATGTACGGGGAGGGCTGTACCACCTGCCAGTTGGGACAAAAACAGGTCCTTCCAACATGTACGATGTGGGATCCGATTGCAGCGCCAAGTTTTGACCAGGATGGAATAGAACGCTATCAGAAATTTTTAAAAGAGAAATATAAAAACAATATATCGTTATTCAATGAGAGGTACGATCTGGATATCGATGATTTTAAGCAGTTAAAACCAGAGGATTACTGGTATTCTGTGATTTATGGAGAGGGAAGCTGTTATACCGGAGAGGATATCAAAAAAAGAACAAAGAAGTTCTGGATATGGAAAGATAACATGTCCTGGAAAATAGAAGAACTGCGGCTGTACTTTAAAGATATGCAGACACGCCTCAAAAAAGACCACCCGGAATTATTCCTTTGTCCGGATCTGTCGCAGTGGGGATATTTTTTAAATGTGTACAGCCAGAAACAATGTGACAGTGACAATCCGGATTACAGTGAATTGTGGGATACTGCAATGCGGGGGATCGATATGTATGCGATCAGTCCTTATGTGGATTCCTGCCATTTCATAACAGTTCCGGCAAGACCGGATGCGAGTCCGGATGCCTATGTCACTTCCTGCCAGCACAGTATGATGCGCGTGATGAATGAAGGAAAAGAATGTATCGGCGGTATCTATTGGGGACGTTTATATTTACCGGGATCTGTATGCATTTTTAACGCCGGAAGAAATTGTGGGCACCATGACCGCGTGCGGGGTAGATGGCTACACTTCCTATGGGATGAACGGACTTGATGATGGCGGTGTGCTAAACCGCATGGAAGATGACTTTTTAGATTCACTGAGAAGGGGAAATTACCTGGTGTGCAGAAGTGATTCCAAAAGGGAAAAGTAAATACAAAGAGATCGCAATACTTTTTCCATCTGAGATGTCAGATTATGAACCGTTTGATGTGGAAAATAATGAGATCCGCCGGCTGGATATGCTGGGGTGGTATGAAATATGCTGTGATCTTGGGTATCAGACGGATGTCATCAGCTATTATGATATTTTAGAGAATAAATTAAACGACTATAAAATGCTGATCGTTCCATCCAATGACTGTTATTTTGCAGAAGAACACACAGACATGGAAAAAATGATCCGGGAATGGGTAACAAATGGGGGAGTCGTGATACATGGACCAGACTGTGGGTTAAGTAAAAACTGTTTTGGCATCCAGGGCATCCCATGTGAAAAAACACCGTACATATATCAAAAGCCTATCATTCCACAGGGCTGTGAATTCCAGAGATATGAGACAGGCAGATGTATCAGTGCGTATGCAGACGATGCGGGCAAATGTATTGTTATGCAGGAAATTGAAAAAGGAAAGGTTATTTCCTGCGGAGTGCAGTTAGGTGCTTCTTATGTGGCAAAAAATATACCACATGTACCATATGAACAGAGAAATAAAGAAATGTATCCGATCATTCAGGCAAGAAGTACATTGTTGGAAGATCTGTTAGGGCTATGTGGAAAACCTGTTTCAGGAATCTGTGAAAGAGGCATTGAAACAGGTGTGTTTGAGACGGGAATGGTTTTGGTAAACCATCGGTCAACACCGTATGATATTGGAAATTTAAAAGGAAACCGGAAATTTACAAATCCAGTGAATGATACCGTGTTATTGCCACATTCCGCGGTATGGGTCGAGCGTGAATAAAGAGCAGGTGAAAGTATGGCTTTTATAAGAGAAAAAGAAGAAATCAAAACGGGGTTTCAGGAAATAGAACCGTGGTCATCAGAGATTGACCTTCAGACAGATTTTGTAATGGTCTATGGTCTGAATGAATCTTTAGAATCCCGGATGCAGCAATATAGGGAGCGGGGCTATAAGGTACACTTAATGCTTGGGTGTGCATGGGGAAATTATAAAGAGTATCTGTGCGGCAAGTGGGACGGAAAGGAGCACTGGGATGAATGTCAGACGGACCGGAAAGGAAACCCGATCCTGCACGGGGTCGATACGCCATATATGGTGCCGACACTGTCTTTTATCCAATATTTAACGGAACATTTATGCACTCTCATAGATAAAGGGATCACAGAAATTTATATGGAAGAACCCGAATTCTGGGAAGCGGGAGGATATTCGGAGGCATTTAAAAAAGAATATCTGGCATATTATGGCGTGGATTGGGAGCCGCCCCATACCAATATCAATGCGAAATACCGCAGTTCCAGATTAAAAGCATATTTATATGGAAGGCTTATCAGACATCTCAGCAGAAATATCAAAGAGTATGGAAGAAAAACGGGGAAAGAGATCCATTTTTATGTGGCGACGCATAGTCTGGTAAATTATGCACAGTGGAAGATCATGAGTCCGGAAAGCCGTCTTTTGGATGTCGATGAGGTGGATGGTTTTATCGCACAGGTATGGACGGGGACGAGCGGCACGGGAAACGTATATGGGGGACATTATAGGAGCAGAACATTTGAGACGGCGTATTTAGAGTATGGCATCATGCAGGAGCTGGTAAAAGGGACAGATAAGGAAGTATGGTTTTTACAGGATCCGGTGGAAGATAACCCGGAGCATGGCTGGGAAGAGTATGCAGATAAATATAAAAAGACTCTGACAGCAGCTTTATTCTGGTCGGATGTGGATCACTACGAGGTGTGTCCGTGGCCAAACAGGGTGTTTAAGGGAAGATATCCAAGAAAAGTCGGTCTTGCGGAGGGGATGATCCCGACGGAGGATATGGAAGGTGCAAAAAAATATCCCGGATACCTACGCGACATTTCTGGCAAGTATGATACAGACACTGGGAGATATGACCAAAGGGGAAGACGAAACAGAAAAAGATGCGGTCGGTGTATTTTTAGCGGATAGCTGTATGTACCAACGGACATACCCGGATCATGTGGAACAGCATGGACGAAAGATCAATCTGTCGGGGATGGAAGATTGGATGAACCATCTTATTTTTCAAAAGGAAGAAGACCGTCAGCTCCTTATGTCCATGGAAAAAATGGAATATGCGTATAAAGAATGCTGCGCATTCCCGGACTGGTTTGGTCTGACATTGCCATTATTAAAATATGGGTTACCGATACAGCCGGTATATTTTGATCACATGGTCCGCTATGATGAGTATCTGAAAAAATATCGGTATCTGATCTTAAGTTATGAATTTATGAAACCGGAAAGTGAAGAATTTCATCACAAACTGGTGGAATGGGTAAAACAGGGAGGCACACTTTTTTATATTGGAAAAGACTTTGATCCATATAATTATTTACAGGAATGGTGGCAGAAATTTTCCTGCGACACGCCCGCACAACATCTTTTTGCAGAGTTTGGAATGGATAAGGAACCAGCCAATGGATGTTACCGGATCGGAGAGGGAAATGTTCTCGTATGGAATGAAGTTCCTGCGCTGTTAAGCGTGAATGAAGCGATCGCAGATAAATACCGCAACTGGATCCAGGAAGGACTTAAGATGGGCGGATATCACTGGAATATGTGCAATTATCTGTCGGTAAGAAGGGATCCGTACATTGTTATAGCGTCCATGCAGGAATCGGATACAGGATCAGTTTATACAAAAGAGGGGCTGTTTGTGGATCTGTATGAAGATAAATATCCGGTCGTGGAGCGGGTTTTGGTAGAACCCGGGCAGGAAAAGCTGTTGTTTGATCTTGAAAAGATAAAAGATGATGTAAGGATTATCGCAACGGCAGCGCGTATTGAAAATATGGTATGTGAAAACGGACAGCTTAGTATTGAGGCGAAGGCAATTGATCACATTCAGGTGAATATGAGGATCCGCCTGCCAGGGAAAACGGAAGATTTATGTGCACATACAGAAAGCGGGAAAAACATGGAACTGCAGTCTGTATGGGATGAGAAAAGCAGAACGGTTTTGTTATCCTACAGAAGCAACAACGAAAAAGTACATATTACAGGGAAATTAAAGTATGAATCATGATGCTAATGCAGCTGCCAGATAATTTAATGGGCTGCATCATGGAACTTATATAAAGATTGGAAACGATCTTAATATAGAAAGAAAACAAGACAAGGAGGAAAATATGGATTTCTTAGACAAAAGAGTCGGTGTAATTTGCAACGAACTTAAGAAATTAAAAGTAAAACAGGTATTTCCACTGACACAGTGGGAGTACAAGGAAGGAAACTTTATTCACCCGGAGGATGCATTAAAAGACGAGGCAGCCTGGGAAAACTTTGACTGCAAGACCATGCACTGGTATGGCAAGGACCGTCATTACTGGTTCCGCACGACCTATACCGTTCCGGAGGAGCTGGATGGCAAAAGCATATGGATCCGCGTTTCCTCACAGATCGACGAGTGGGATGACGGAAGAAATCCGCAGTTTATCGTGTTTGTGAACGGGGAGGTTTATCAGGGTATCGATATGAACCACAGGGAGTGCCTGATCACGAGAAGCGGAAAGGCAGGAGAGACACTGACCATCGACCTGCAGGCATATACCGGGATCATGCATGAGGAATTTGCGCTCCGCACACAGATCGAGGAGATCGATGCAGAGATCGAAAAACTCTATTATGACCTGTGGGTTCCGCTTGCAGCATTTTCCCGTATGGAAGCAGATGATAAAAACCGCAAGGATATTGAGTATGTGCTCAATGAGACGATCAATCTGCTGGATCTAAGGACCCCGTATTCCGAAGGCTTTTACCGGAGTGTGCGGGAAGCATCTGCTTATATCCAGAAAGCACTTTATGAGGATATGGCAGGGTATGAGGATGTGATCGCAACCTGTATCGGACATACGCATATCGATGTTGCGTGGTGGTGGACTGTGGCACAGACCAGGGAAAAAGTCGGACGCAGCTTTGCAACTGTGTTAAAGCTGATGGACGAGTACCCGAATTATAAGTTCATGTCCAGCCAGCCGCAGTTATATGCATTTTTAAAGGAGCGCTATCCGGAATTGTACGAGAAAGCAAAACAGCGCATCAAAGAGAAACGCTGGGAGCCGGAAGGCGGTATGTGGGTCGAGGCAGACTGCAACCTGACATCGGGAGAATCCCTCGTCCGTCAGTTTATGCATGGCAAACGCTTTTTTAAAGAGGAATTTGGCGTGGACAACCGTATCCTCTGGCTGCCGGATGTGTTCGGTTATTCCGGGGCACTGCCGCAGATCATGAAAAAATGCGGAATCGATTATTTTATGACAACCAAACTGGCATGGAACCAGTTCAATAAAGTACCTTACGATACGATGATGTGGCGCGGAATCGATGGAACAGAGGTGCTGACACACCTGATCACGACCCTTGGCGTGAGCCAGCCGATCAAAGATTACTTTACGACCTATAATGGCATGCTGCACCCGGATGCGATCATGGGAGGATGGATGCGTTACCAGAATAAGGACATCAATAACGATATCTTAGTCTCCTACGGTTACGGCGATGGCGGCGGCGGTCCGACCAGGGAAATGCTTGAGACTTCGATCCGCATGGAAAAGGGAATCAAAGGGATTCCGAAAGTACGCCAGGAATTTTCACGCACCTATTTTGAAGAACTTGAGGAGCGCGTGAAAGGTGACAGACGCCTGCCGGTATGGGAAGGTGAATTTTACTTTGAGTACCATCGCGGAACTTATACCTCCATGGCGAGAAATAAACGTAGCAACCGTAAGGCAGAACTTGGTCTGATGGATCTGGAACTGTTGTCCGTTTTAGCACAGGCACAGGCAGCGTATCCGGCAGAAGAACTCGACCGCATGTGGAAAAAAGTCCTGATCAACCAGTTCCATGATATTCTGCCTGGATCTGCGATCCATGAAGTATATGAGGTGACAAAGGAAGAATACGCTGCACTTCAGAAAGAGATCAAAGCACTGGAAGAGGAACGTCTCCATGCACTCGTGGGAGATGGCGAAGGCATCACTATTTTCAATACAACCGGACACGACCGCAGTGATATCGTAGAACTTGGGGAGATCCATGCGGAAGCGTTAAAGGATGCAGAGGGCGTGATCTATCCGGTACAGAAGACTGCAGAAGGTGCAGTGGTCTATGTAGAGCATCTGCCGTCAAAAGGATATAAGACATTTGCGGCTGTATCCAGTGAAATTGAGCAGAAAACACCGTTTGTCCTTGTGGATGACCATACGCTTGAGACACCGTTTTATACGATCCATCTGGATGCGGAGGGATGTTTTGACCGCATCTACGATAAGGAAAACGACAGGGAAGTACTGCAGGATGGCAAAAAAGGCAATCAGTTCCGCATGTACGAGGATAAGCCGATGTGCTTTGATAACTGGGATGTGGATATTTACTATACCGAAAAGTACTGGGATGTCA
>ENA-OQHF01001831-OQHF01001831.1-human-gut-metagenome-genome-assembly--contig:-NODE-1831-length-11272-cov-3.023777_pt1 | contig 11272 bp, 12 predicted proteins | sample MGYA00242559_ERZ504709 | MGnify/ENA primary metagenome ERZ504709 (study PRJEB26092, sample SAMD00036203) | human gut metagenome | host: Homo sapiens | study: EMG produced TPA metagenomics assembly of... | reverse complement strand
TTTTTCCGCAATTGTCTCGATCAGTTCACTCGACGAGACCATTCCGGTTTTGATCGCATCCGGATGATATCCGTAAAAATACTATCCAGCTGCTCTGCCAAAAATTTCGGAGTTACCTCCATAATATCTGTTACGCCGGTCGTATTCTGGGCAGTCAGAGCCGTGATCGCACTCATCGCGTATACGCGGTTTGCGGTCATTGTCTTAATATCTGCCTGGATGCCGGCGCCTCCACTGGAATCACTTCCAGCGATTGTTAATGCTGTGTACATAAAATCCTCCTTGTTTTGCGAAGCAAAATGCGACTGCCCTTGCAGGAGCAGAGGATTTGCCTCCTTTGTTTTGCGAAGCAAAATGTCTGCTATGCCTGCATAGCATGTGCCCTTGCAGGAGCAGAGGATTTGCCTCCTTTGTTTTGCATTAATTTTATATAGCGACCTAAGGTGGTGCCCCCAATCTGCCGCTGTGACACAAGTGATGTATGAATAAACGGTCCTTCAAATGCTGGTTTGTTTATGAAATAAATCGCCCGTCCCAATGGTGTGTCGCAGGTCTGTGAGTGGCATCTTGCGCAAAGCCGGAGTAATTTTGGTTCCGTTGTCCGAAAATAAGAAAAGTCTAGGTATGCCTGAATTAGATTTTCTCGGAGTGACGTGAACGGCAACAACGAGTCATCCATGACTCGATGCTGCCTTGTTCTGCCATCCGTGGCAGAACATCACTGTATGTAGACAGGCACACCAAGATTTTCTAATTTTCTCCCAAAGTCACAAAATCAGCTCCAGCTTTGCGCAAGATGCCCACCTCCAGGTTGTGAACACCATTTGGGTGGGCGGTTCATCTCAAAACTGGGGGCGCGGGTGTGAATTTTTGATATTCGCACGAATGAGAATATGCTTAAAATCCTAGTGTGCTGTATCACTGATATTCAGCCTAATGACTTGTCTGAAGTTTCATCTGCTATGTTGCATTACATTAATCATTTCGTAAATTACCAAACTAATAATGCAGATTATTATTCCAAGTATGTATGTTTAAAAGCATAGATATAACAGATTTCGTCGAGATTTTTCGACATTTTTAGAATGAATGTCACAAAAATTTACGCACCCCCAAGGTTGTAAAATGAGTCTCCCGGCTAAGGGTGGCTCACAACTTAGTGGCTGGCAAATCGCATCAAGCCGGGATTCGTTTTGTGACTTTGGGAGAAAATTAGGCAATCTTAGTCTGCCTGTTCGTAACACAGTGTTGTGCTGCCACGGACGGCAGCACAAGTCTTAATGCCCCCGGACGGGGCGTTTAAGACGCACACGTCACTCCGAGAAACATTAAATCAGGCTGACTTAGACTTGCCTTATTTTCGTACAACGGAACAAAACAGTCCCGGCTTGATGCGATTTGCCAATCGTAACCCCCCAGAACCACCCTACACAGGGAAACTCATATCACCCACAAACCAGCATTTGCAGATGTCTTATCCATAAAAGTGCAGGAACCCAACCAAAGATTCCTGCACAAAAAAAACACACTTGTGATCCATTATCTCCCTACGTTGGCATTATCCAAATCAGGTTCCGGGTTAAAGCGTACGCTTACTCCAGCCCGCCTGTGCGAGCACCCCATTTTTTTGTTTTCCACATCACTTTTGTGATGGTCTTTTTTATAACAGCTTTATTATACACGTTTGTTCCCAAAATGCAAGTTTTTCCTGCATAAATTGCTGTTGTCATTGCCATATTTATGGCAACTGCATGTGTCGTGAACCAATATCCTCGGCAACTGTTTCCAGCCTGTCTTGCCAAGTCTTCTGGTACCCACATCTTTATTAGGTTACGCACCTTTGTTCCCGGCTTTTTCCATTGATTTACAATTTCGGTTTACGTTTACCATTTGGGCTTCGATTTGATTTGCAATCTCACCCACCTAATCGCCTGATCAAGTTTCTGTTCGTAGGCTCAAGAACTTTGCTACACCACTTCCTCCATCCATACCGTTACCGATACCGACTTGTGGTTCACTACACTTGGCGGTAAATACCCGTGACTGGACTTGCACCAGCAAGATTAGTGCCATGCTCGGCACACAAAATAAAAGTTGTCCATAGTTTTTTCCTATGGACAACTTCAAAAATTTAAAATCGTATTTTATGTTTCTAAATCTCTTCCTTTGCCAGTCAACAAATGTATCCAGACAATCAGATCTGACTACTTGTATGATAAAGTTCCGCAAAATACGGATCTGATTTCATCAGTTCCTCAAAAGTCCCCTGACTGGTAATTTTACTATTCCGAAATACAATGATCTTATCAAAAGCTGCAATAAAATTCAGCCTGTGGGCAATAACGATCATCGTCTGATCTTTTAACCGATCAAGAACTTCCTGCATAACTGCCTCTTCTGTTAAATTATCAAGCGCCGATGTGGCTTCGTCCAAAATAACAAGTTCCGGATCTTCAAACCACAATCTTGCAAGTGCAAGCCGCTGTTTTTCTCCGCCCGACAGACGCGTGCCTTTTTCACCGATCTGCGTATCCAGTCCCTTGGCAGAATCGCGAACCAGACAGGAAAGATTCACCTTTTCCAGTGCCATCATAATCTCATCGTCCGGGACATTTCTGTCAAATAAAATATTTTCTCTGATCGTCCCATCAAAAATCGGAGAATCCTGGGATAAATAAACAATTTTGTCATAGAACTTATCAAGGCATAGATCTCTCAGTTCCACTCCTCCAACCTTGATCTGACCTCTGTCATACTTTAGAAATCCCAAAAGAATTTTTATCAGTGTCGACTTTCCTGAACCGCTCTCACCGACCAGGGCAACTTTTTGTCCTCTTGTGATTGCAAATGCCACCTCATCCAAGGCCGTCTTTTCTTCATATTCAAAGTGAAGATTCCTGACACAGATCTCACCTGCATTTCCAGCCGGAATCTTGCCTTTCTGGAGCTGCTCGTCATTTTTTAACTCCAAAAACCGGACAAATCTTGCATAAGCTGACTTATCCAGCTTATATTGCACATAGATCACATTGAATATTGCGATTGGGACATACGCATTTTCCACCAGCGAAATCAGTGCCACCACTTCGCCCGCCGTGAGATTTCTGCTTTTCCATGCATAAAATATAATCCCTATATTTAAAAATGCAACCATCCATGCAAATATCGTAAAAAAAGCCTCATGGATCAGATTCATTTTTACTTTTGAAGATACGATCTCCCTTTTTGCATCATCTGCTTTCCTGATCTCATTCGGAAACTGCCTTTCCACACGGAATATGACCAGTTCCATAAATCCGCGTATCAGATAATGATTTAACATTTCCTCATGATTAAGGACTTTCTCTTTCATTTGCATCAAAACTTTCAGCAATACATTCGACACTACAAAAACAACCAGATATCCGCATAATTCAATAGAAAAGAATTAAATACCCCAGGCACGAGACAGCCAGATGTAACTAATAAGTTATGATCGATCACAGTGGTAACATTACATCAAAAACCGTTCCTCCAGACGGATTTGATCTGACTGCAATACTGCCATCATGCACTCTCACGATTTCACGGACAAGCGCAAGTCCAAGTCCTACACCGCCAAGTTCCCGGCTTCTGGATTTATCCACACGAAAGAATGGTTCAAACACGCGTTCCCTGAGTTCCTCAGGGATTCCGTTTCCCGTATCCTCCACGGACAGATAAACATGTTTTTCCTTCCGGTATGCAGTTACTGTAACCTGTCCGCCCGAATGATTATATTTTATGGCATTCTCAACAAGATTGTATACCAGCCTGTAAATAAGAATGTCACTTCCAACCATCGTTATATTTTTACATTTTCCAGTAAGTTTTATGTTTTTTTCCTGTGCAAGAGGATCCAGATCTGCTAACACTTCATCAACAAGCGCGTCAACCATAATTTCATCATCCCGTCCCACAGTCTGGAGTTCACTCATATCAAGGAGCGTTTTTACCATTTTACTGAGTCTTCCATTCTGCTCGGTAACCATCTTTATTGTCTGCAATGTGTCAGCATCATTATCCGGATGCCGTGTAGAATTATAAAGATCAAGCTGTACCTGCATCAAAGATAATGGTGTCCGCAGTTCATGTGCTGCATTTGCGGTAAATTGCCTCTGTATCTCAAATGCGTCCGAGAGACGTTCAAGCATCTTATTATACGAAACACTAAGCTGGTTCAATTCTTTAACTTTATTTTCTTCTATTCGTGAATCTGCCAGATTTTGCGCCTGTACTTCTTCAATTTTATCAGAAAATTCACGGATCGGTCTGAGTGCATGCCCACTTATAAAATATGTAACTACCCCGCCAATAAATGCCAATATGGCTGATATCAGCAGACTGTTTTTTTTCGTAATCTTCCTTATTATTATATGCCTGGATAGAAAAATCATTGGCAAACTCATCCCACTTATCATCTGGAATGCTGATATATATTTCATCCGTATCCTCCCCGTTATCCTCTCCCTGGGCATCCACAGTCTCCTGCAGGGAATCGATATAATACACGCCATTTTTATAGACAAACATCGTCAGACATCCACATATAATAGCAATATATACCGTAATGATACAGGTAAGCCTCCACTGCAGTGACATTCTTTTCATCGTTCAGACTCCTCCCGTATTTTATATCCCTCTCCCACCTTGTTTAAAATCGGATCATATCCAAGCTCAGCCTTAAGCTTTTTCCTAAGCGAAGACATGTGTACTCTGATGGCACCACTAAAGCTATCCACGGATGCATCCCAGACATGTTCCATCAATTCCTCCTGACTTACCGGTCTTCCAGGATTCAAAAGTAAATATTCCAAAATACCATTTTCTTTTCTTGTCAGGGAAATCATTTTCCCTTTTGCATATGCCTCACGTCTTACCGTATCGAACTTTATCCCACCACTTTCCAGACACACATCTTTCTGCACAAATTTTCTTCTTGTCAGACTTCTGATACGCGCCTCAAGTTCCTGCAGATGAAATGGTTTTTCCATATAGTCATTTGCCCCTGCATCCAGTCCTTCAACCTTATCCGCAATCTGCCCTCTTGCAGATAATATAAGAACCTTTGTCTCCTCATTTCTCTGTCTGAGTTCCTTTAAAATCTCCATTCCATCCATACCGGGCAGATTCAGATCCAGAACAATCAGATCATAATTTTCCGTCAGGACACTTTCAAAAGCCTCTTCCCCATCATAACAGGTATCCACCTCGTACCCTGCATCATACAGCCGTTTTGCAACCATGTCACACATTTGTTTCTCATCTTCAACTATCAATAATCTCAAAATTCATTCACCCGCTTCTTAACACAAATTTTACAACAGCTATTGTATAATACTAACATCAGCTGGTCAATAAATACAACAAATGAAAGGAGTAAAATATCTTGAAGTGCAAAAAAATCTATCAGTCGATCCTGCTCATCTCAGGTATCACCATGATAAGCTACGGTACGGTCAGAGGAGAAGCAGCTGTCGTGCTCGGTAAAGCAATAAAAATTATGTCTGGAGTAGTGTCGGAATTGGATAAAAAAAAGAATTTTCTATCAAAAAATATAGCTGTACTACGCGGATGGATACAGGCAGCTGCCACGCTGCTTACGAATATCCATATTCCTAATTTATGGAAAGGTAAAATATATCAGGGCAGCGTAAAAAACGTATGTGTACCAGGATTAAATTGTTACTCCTGTCCTGCGGCAACAGGAGCATGCCCAATTGGAGCTTTTCAGGCAGTTGTCGGTTCATCAGGATTTAAATTTTCATACTACATAACCGGATTTTTTATTTTACTCGGTGTAATACTCGGAAGATTTATATGTGGTTTTCTGTGTCCGTTTGGATGGTTTCAGGATTTACTTCATAAAATACCCGGGAAAAAATTTTCTACAGCCCGGCTCAAACCGCTGCGCTATTTAAAATATATCATCCTGATCATTTTTGTTATACTTCTTCCGATGCTGGTAACGAACTCTATCGGAATGGGAGATCCTTTCTTCTGTAAATATATTTGTCCTCAGGGTGTCCTGGAAGGAGCTATCCCTCTCGCACTTGGAAATGCCGCTATACGTTCTGCACTGGGAAAACTTTTTTCTTTTAAATGCCTTATTTTAATCACAGTTATTGTGTTAAGTATTTTGTTTTACAGACCATTCTGTAAATGGATCTGTCCTCTTGGAGCAATCTACTCATTATTTAATAAAGTCAGCTTTCTTTCTATTAAAATTGAGAACAGCAGATGCATCGGATGCGGGCAATGCCAAAAGGCATGTAAAATGGATGTGGATGTGTGTAAAACTCCAGATCATCCGGAATGCATACGATGCGGAGCCTGTATAAAGGCTTGTCCGAAAGTGCCATCCACTATGAGTTTATGGGTAACCATTCATCTTAATACTATTATTTAAAGGAGCAATTATTCATGAAAACAAAAAGAACATTTATTTCTATTTTTACACTCTGCGTAGCATTATTACTTACAGCAATGCAACGGAAACGGAACTTTCAGACACTAAAAATTCTCAGAAATACCCAGACCGAATCCAACACAGACTCTTCTGACGGTTCCAATACGAAACTGGATGATTTGTATCAGCAGGAAAAACCAGCTCTTTGCAGATCATAAAGACGTATGGGACAAAGCATTTGGCATGATGAATAAAAGGCGCTGCTGATCCAAACGGAAATTATGCGGATTATCTGGCCGACACTAGTTGAATCAAACAAAGATTCTTTTACAGATGACGAACTGAAAATACTTACAGATGATATTGAAACGATACGAAAAATCGAGGAGCAGATCGCAGAACTCGAAAAGAAAAATGCCGCATCAGATAGCCAGAAAAACACTTCCGACGATGTATCTCCTTTTAAGAATTTTTCCGGCAAAGATTATGATGGCAATTCTGTTGATGAAAGCCTGTTTTCCAAAAATGCAGTAACTGTCGTTAATTTCTGGTTTACCGGCTGCAAACCTTGTGTTGCTGAGTTATCCAAACTGAATGAATTAAATGATGCAGTCAGGGCAATGGGAGGAGAAGTAGTCGGCATCAACACAGAAACCTTCGATGGAAATGAATCGGCTATCAAAGAAGCTGCCTCTGTTCTTGAAAGCCAGGGTGCTAAATACCGCAATCTTTCTATTGATTCATCTTCAGATGCAGGCAAATATGCCTCCAATATCATGGCATTTCCTACCACAATACTCGTCGACAGAAATGGTAACATCGTGGGTGATCCGATGCTCGGCGGAATCGATAATCAGGATAACTATGATACTCTGATGAAACAGATCCAATCTGTAATCGATGCAGACAGCTCAAATAAATAACCCTTTTATGATACTCTTTTGTGCATAACCGGCACATCATACCCAACGTTTCTATTTTCATTCACTCCCGGACTTTCAGATACCTCCCGGCAGGTATCTGAAAGTCTCTCCCATTACCGGTATAACTTTCTTTTTATCTGCATTCTCCTTATGCTTTCTTAAGTGGTTCTCTTTAACGTTCCAATATAATCTCCATTATGATAAACAAATGGTCCGGGTTCTCCCTCTTCTCCAAAATATTCCGGTCTTAAGGACAAGATATCGAGCAGTTCATCAATTGTCTGCACCCTGGTTGCCTGATATGGCTGTTCAAATGCAATCTTTTCTACAAACAAATAATAATCACTATACTTTATCAGGATACCTGTATGACCTACAAAAACAGCATCCGAATATGGATCATATATTACGATACTAAGAAGTGATATTCTGTCATTGTCTATTTGAAATCCATATTCTTTCCAGCTGTCGCAAAATGCAGATTCCGGATGTCTGTCATCCGTAACACTCTTTTCACCATAAAGTGTGGTAAACATGTCTTTGTTCTCTTTTAGGATTTCATATCTGTCCACATTATCTATCGCTTCTGTGTCAAACATCAGATAGGTTCCCTCATAATGATCTTCCGTTAATTCCGAGCGGATCACCCCATCTAACAGAAGAAAAGCTGTCATTCTACAGTCCGCATCTGAATAATCATGATTCTGTTCCCAGCCATCCATACATTTACCGATATCCGCTTTCATTTTCCCAGGATCTGACCATGTATCTTCCAGCTTCGCATTTTTTCCTGCGGAATCTGCAAAATCAACCGCCCATTCCCGAAATATGTCTACATGCGCAGCTCCCGCAGAGTCAAGTTCTTTACAGATCTCAGTAATCGTATTGTTCCCTCCCATATATGTTGCACCAGGTATCTTTTGTTTCTGCACTGTTTCTGTGCAGGCCGCCAGCTATCATAAATGCAGACACAATCATAGCAATAACAGACAGCTTCATGGCTGTTTTGGTTTGTTTTTTCAACAGATATTACCTCTTCTCCCCTAAATGATCATGACGTAAAAATCGTTCCTGTCAATTCTTTTCATCCTCGATCGTGAGTGTTCCAGGTCTTACATTCAAATAGATACTGCCCTTGTCCACTTTATACATATCAAGCAGCATTACCCAGAGACGGTGTATTGCGTCAAGTAATACATTCGATACCTCTATGCTGTATGGCAGCAGTGCATGAATATCAAAAAAACGCATGCCAAGTGGTGGTAAAAATACCATATTGCTTGATTTTACTTTCTGCTCTCCTATGCTTCTGTTTGCAGTTTTTAACATTTCATAAGTGATCAGACAAAAATCTTTTCCTTTATATTTACAATAGTAAGAAACATAGCACTCATCAATCGTCCAGTCTAATCCGTCCTCATGCTCAACGGGTTTTTCTTCTGCCGGATTTGCCTCGGTAGTCATAACCTCTACACTCCAGCGGATTCTTCCTTCTTTTGTCTCTCCCATCATCTCCTGGATCTCACGAAAAATTTCTTCCTGTTTTTTTCACATTAATCTCCATTTCTAAGCAGCTAATGATATTATTTTTTTCATAAAAGCTATATATTTTGCCCGGAAACAAATAGCCGTACTAGTCCCTCACATAAATATCCGAAAGGTTCTCAAGAATCGCTCCTGCAACATCCGGCTTGTTCATCGTATAAATATGTACATGGTTGACACCGTTTGCGATCAGATCGATGATCTGGTCTGTCGCATAGGCGATACCTGCCTGTTTCATAGCAGCCGGGTCACTGCCAAAGCGGTCGACGATTGCAAGGAAACGGCGTGGCACCAAACTTCCCGACAATGCAATGCTCCGTTTTACCTGATTTGCGTTAGTGATCGGCATGATTCCTGCCACAACCGGAACATCGATTCCATGTTTTAGTGCTTTGTACATAAAGTTATAAAGAATATTATTGTCAAAAAACATCTGTGTTGTGAGGAACTCACATCCGGCATCCACTTTTTCTTTCAGATGGATCAGATCTTCCTCTAATGTCTGTGACTCAGGATGTCCTTCCGGATAGCAGGCTCCGCCGATACAGAAATCTCCCTGTGATTTGATATCATAGATCAGCTCACTTGCATGTTTATACTGATTTGGCAGCGGAAAATCCGCGTTCTGCGGGATATCTCCGCGCAGTGCAAGTACATTTTCAATCTGCTTTTCTTTTAACTCCTGAATCACAGAGGCAACTTTCTCCTTAGTCGAAGATGCACAGGTGAGATGTGCCAGTGCCGGAATATGATTCACATTTCGCACTTCATTTGCAAGTTCTACCGTATAATCAGAAGTTCCGCCGGTTGCACCATAAGTAACACTCATATATGCTGGTTTCAATGCTGCCATATCTCCGACAATCTTTTTGTAGTTGTCTAACTGTGCACCCTGTTTCGGCGGGAACAGTTCACAGGAAATCGTTACATTCTCTGTATTTAATAATTCTGTAAGTCTCATAAATCCCTCTTTCTGCTAAAAGCTTCGTAATTTATCGGAACCGTCATCCACGGTATTCTCGATCTTTCGTATCACAACATAATAGGAATAATTCTCATTGACAGCCACTTCCACGCGGTCACCGACCTTATGTCCAAGCAATGCCTTTCCAAGCGGTGACTCATTGCTGATCAGATTCTTTAAAGAATTACCGCGGACGGTGGTCACAAGTTTATAAACTTCTTCCTCATCGTCCTCCTCAAAATAAACCGTCACCGTATTATTCATACCAACTTCATCCTCCGCAGAATCCGTTGAAATCACTTTTGCTGTTTTGATCATTCTCTCTAAATAGCGGATACGGCTCTCATTCTGGTTCTTATCTTTCTTTGCCGCATGGTACTCGAAATTCTCACTTAAGTCTCCCTGCGCTCTTGCCTCCTTCACTGCCTCTAAGGCCTCTTTGCGCACCACAAGTTTCCGGTACTCAATCTCCTCTTCCATCTTTTTTATATCCTGTTCGGTCAATTCGTCGTACATGAATCTTCCTCCTTACTTGTCATTTCAGCGATTATTATAAATTCTTTCCAGTTTTCCGTCAAATAAATTTCTGTGTAAACATCTCTTTACTGATCCATTGAATTTCGCATTTTGTACATTTTTTCGCACATACTGACAATATATATCCACTTGCGGGATCATAGCTTTGCAGATACCATTCTCCCGTCTGCCCCGCTTTTAAAAATTTAACCTGATCCTGCAGTACACAAAACGATGCAAGATCCAATGCCATCCCTTTTCCAACCGCTTTGATATAACTTTCTTTTCTTGTCCATAACTCTGTAAAATAACAGTCTGCTTTTTTCATTTTTTCCTTTTGTAATGCCAGATATTCCTCCGGACAGAAAAAACGTTCTGCCACTTTCATCTGTCCTTTCCGGATCTGTTCCACATCAATTCCAACTTCTTTATCTGAAAAAACACCTGCCACATATCTTCCCGAATGTGACAGGTTAAAATGTATACCGGTTTTTCCATTTAATACCGGTTTTCCTTTCTCTCCGAATCTAAGATACATCTGCTGCATTTTCCCTGGTAACAGACTGATTCCATATTCCCTCAGGGCATACTCTAACAATAATCCTGCTGCTAAAGATCTGCACCGGTCTTCTTTTTTTTCAATTGCATTATTTTATTTTTCCGGTCTTCCGTGATAAAAGGTCAGCATCTGTGCAAATATCTTTTCATCCCCAAATGGAACATATCCGTCATATAAATCTTCACGCGTCTTATTCTCCCTCGATCCGGATAATGCTTCTAAGATGTTCTCTTTCCCTGGACAATTCCTCATATACCGGCATCAGTCCATCATTTATTCCGGCACGAAGCGGCTCTACAATTTTTTTCGACCGTATCAAACATCGGTGTGATTCCCAT
>ENA-OQHF01001830-OQHF01001830.1-human-gut-metagenome-genome-assembly--contig:-NODE-1830-length-11276-cov-3.389900_pt1 | contig 11276 bp, 10 predicted proteins | sample MGYA00242559_ERZ504709 | MGnify/ENA primary metagenome ERZ504709 (study PRJEB26092, sample SAMD00036203) | human gut metagenome | host: Homo sapiens | study: EMG produced TPA metagenomics assembly of... | reverse complement strand
GAATCTCGTCCAATTTCAATGCTGCTGCTTAAGTTGAAGCGTAGCCATTGTGCCAAATTTGCAGTTTTCCTTAGCAGAGACTTTGCACCTTCGCGAATAGACATCTTTCAGTCCCTCATCTTTTACCGTTTCCAAAACACATTGTGCTTTTACAACACCGCTTGTTGTTATCAAGCAGTGTTTTTTCCCTGATAAGTTCTTGTTACCGTACTATTTGCTGCAACAATACATCCATCTGGCACTGTACACCCTTTCAGGATCGTTGTTCTGCAGCCCACCCAAACATCATCGCCAATCATAATTGGTCTCGAAACCGGCTTTTCCATTGCTCCTTCTCGAATCGGGTGAAAATCCGAGTCCATCACCAGATCGTCCCAGCTCAACATCACGTTTTCGCCCAAAGCAATATGCTCCATGCAAATCACCTGCGAATTAACATTTATGCTGGAGTTTTTTTCCGATTTGAAGCGTTGCGCCCTCAGCACAGCTCAACTTCACACCGGCTGCAATCCGAACGTTCTCTCCTAAGCAGACCGCCCCACCCACATGCCATATTCCTCTTTGATATCTGGAATCGCAAATTCCGGTGCGCTCAAAGCCAATCCGTACATTCGCCGTTTTATAGGACTGAATTTTTACCCCCCCGTAAATTTTTCAACATAACATTCTTACTGACCAATACAGGAAGGCGAAATCCCTTGATTCCAAAATAGTGCAAATTAAAACGAAGTGTTTTTAATATCGATATATCCAGCAGAGCTCTCATTCCATCCATCCTCACAACTGTCGTCTTGTAACAATGCCGCCGACATATATAGCAACATAAAAATGCCCAACATGATTTCCGTGCCAAAATTAAGACCTACAAATGTCAACACAATAATACGCGATCTGAGAAAACTTCTTTTAAATACTGTATAGAACACACCTATATAAAGTAGTACGCCTACCGCTCCCAAACAATAATATGCAGCGAACCACCCTGGGAGATAACCGGTCGCTACTTCTTGTAAGCTTTTACCAAAGAAAGCCTGCAAGAAGTTTGTGTCCTCCGAGAATGCACCTTCAATAAACGCAAAATGTGACTGTGATGAAAGACCTCGGCCGTCAGCAAACGTGTGCTCGATAAAAGTGTCTATATATCCGCTTTTATACAAAAGAAACAAACAGACAGGTAAAAAAAACACAATCCCAATCATGACGTTTTTAGGTATCCTGTAAAAAAAGTCCTCTGGGCAAATCAACATCCATGCCAACACCAAGATGATAAGACCAATTGTACCTGTGGAGGAATGCGATATGATGATGCCAAATGCGTAAATCAAACAAAGTACGTTCTTTCGTTTATCGCTATACACAACAAACAGTTCAACCAACAGCGCCATCAATAGAAAAATGGCAAATGTAGAAGGTTCTGAAAACCACGCTCTCGGGCGAACTGTCCAGTTATATGCGATCCAGCCGTCTTGCTGCTCTTTTAATCCTGTTCGTAAAACAGGTAGAAAAGGCAAGTAAGGGCTCAGCGAAATATGTGCATAGGTACCGAGGACGAACTGAAAGAAGCCATAAATTGTACTGGAAACACCAATAATTCTGATTGATTTTACAAATTCCTCTTTTTGCAGATTTTTTTGTAGCAAAGATACGCCAAAGATATAAATCGCCAACCTCCACGATGTTCCCAGCGCATCTATAGTATCTAGGTTGATCGATGAAAAACACAAGAGAACGACTGGTTGCAGAATCAAATATGCAATCAGCGGCACAAATATCCTATTAAACACCAGCCTAAAACCTTTTGTGCTGATTTCTGCAATCATAAAAAAGAGAAGCAGATAATCTGCGAACGTTACAAATGGAAGTATTTTAAATCCATACAGCGTAAGCATCGGAAACAGCGGAAGTGTGATACTGTACCATTTTTTTAGTGATTTTTGCGTCATTCCAATTCTCCGTCTTTTCCTTATATTTATGCGTTCTTTACTCGCATTATTTCTTCCGCTATTCTTTCTGCCGAATATTCCGGTGTACTTGTTTCAAACGTCTTTTTTCAACTCTGTCGGATCAACCTGTTTTCCAGCGGAGTTTTCAAGGAACTGTACCAATTTATTAAGTTCACTTTCTTGATTTTCCTCGTACATTTTAACGATATTGCCCAATATATACTTTTCCAAATAATATACATCGGGGTCATTCTTTTGCCCTGAAAAATGCACGATTGGTTTTCCGTAAGACATACATTCAAATATCTTTGCAGAAATCTGACCGCTGGTTTTCAACGATACGATCACATCGGCCGTTGCCATAATGCTCTCCAGCGTAGCAGCATCCACATATCCATGAACCCGTACATTCAGCTTTTCCTTATTTGCCATCACGGCAATGCGATCTGCCTCTGCTCCTCGTGTATACAAATGCAGCACTCTCTTCGGCGAATTTTCGATTTTCTTAAAGATTTCCAAAAGCTGATTGGGATTATAGTGCGGTCCTCCAATAGAACCTGCATATACCCAGTGCTCGCCATCCTCACCGAAATCATACCGTGGAATCTTATCGATATCCCTCACTTTGAAGCGTGGCATATCAGACTCTCTCAACTTGCTGCGATACGGATCATACCTCGACAATTCGTAATCTCCTTTTCGTGAATGCATATAAAAATACGCATCACAGTTTTGGAGTATCTTTTTTTCCCAGATAAAAGCATCGGCAAAAGTCTTGCTGATATGCTGATCAACAAATGTCTTGCGCAACGTATCCACACAGAAAACGACATACGGAACATCTGGGTATTTGGCTTTAAATTTGCACGCTGCAATATTGGAATCAAAGGGATTTAATATTGCAATCACACCGTCGTAGCAGTTTTTCTCTTGAAGTTCGCACATCTTTTTATAGATTCTGCAAGGAAAAGAAAAGGAGTAAAACGGCTGCCACGGTAACAGAATCGTTCCTTTAACTTTTGACAGGATATTGGCTAAAATATGCGCCGTCTTACCTTTTGGGGTATTGCGGTAGGTATCCGCATAATAAAAAAGACGCAATCTTTCATCGGGCTTCACATAATAGACCGCATTGTCCTCCCACCGATCAGGCGTCCCATCAAAGTCATCATACGCCAATACATCAACGGAATCACCCCGTCGTGTCCAGACCCGAATCAATTCCTGTGCACACATGGCATTTGCGTATGGACGGGGGAAGTATTTATCTGTTAGAACTAGAATTTTTTTGCTGTTACCCATTTTTCACCCCATGCCTCTTTATCAACTCTTTCAGCAAGTGAAAATACTGTACCATAGTTGGTTTCAAATCGGTCGCATTCCAGATTGCGAAGGCTCTAGCCTTCTTTTTATCATTTAGCCACTGCCTCAAGGTAATATTTCCGCATGCCACATGTCGCAGGTCCAGCGATTCGTCCATCGTGTAAACCGTATCATCCAAACAGGTTCGTATAAAATTTTCTGGCGATTGATTTTCGGTTTTCCAATAATACCAGTTCACCGGATAATATACCTTTGATCCAAACACTGAATAAATCGTTCCTGAATTTCGCCAGTTTATTTCATTTAAGTATATTTTCTCACCAACACGTAACGCTTCAACGTCAAAAATTCCATCATATCCCACTTGTCCGAAGGCATTTCTCACCTCATCAAAGAATTCTTGCACATTATTCTCACTTGTCACTTGTAAGCAGCTACTGCTTCCACCCACAACAGGCCATACTCTGATTTTCTTAGAATTGAACCAACATTGATTTTGTCCACTGATTGATCCAACCATAAGGTATTCTGTATCGTAAATCAGGTACTCTTGCACCAAAAATCGATGATAGCCTTTTTCCCGGAGTTCTTGGAGATATGCTACGGTTTGAGTTTCTGTATCACATTTACGAATATCCGATTTTTCGCCCTCTGCACTGACAACCGGCTTTACGATGCATGGATAGATCATATCCTCCGGCAGTCGAATATCGTTCAAGTCCACCACGCAGCTTTTTGCCATTGGAATTCCATAGGTTTGAGCAAATTCAACCTGTTTTTGCTTATCCATCAACTCTGCAATTTTTCCTTGCTGTCCACCAATGGAGGGCAGCAAAAAGTGTTCCTTCAATCGATCAAGGTTCAAATCAATTTCTTCTGCTGCCCCATCCGAGTATGGAATAACAACAGGCTTTTCTTTCTCATTCTGAAAGGCATTCAAAAGGAACTCGACAATTTCGTCGTCCGATTTAATCGCCCATGTTTTAGCCCAATATTTCGATTTTCGGACAAAACCATGCTCTGCGCCCTCGCCGACAATAACGCCATACGGTTTGATTCCATTTACACCAAAGCTACGAGCCAAACCCAACCCATTGTGATGATTTCCGCCAATTAAAATCACCTTATTCTTTAAATCACCCATACACCTTTACTCCTTAGATCCCTTTATCCCTCTCAGGAAATAAATTGCGTGTTCTATTATTTTCCCAAGGATTCCCTGCTTTTTCACAGAGTCATATTTTCCCATAATTTCATCCGCACTTCGAAACAGCGTTGCGTATTTCTTTAAGAAGTCTTCCAAATATGCAAAGTCTTGTTCCTGCATATTATTAGGATGATAGACAAATGTATAAATGCCTTGCATCGGCAGTTTATGGGGTGTATCAAATAGTGTCGGAAGGAAATAAACGCCATCTCTTTGATACGGATGAAGAGCATATCCATCCGAAATATACATGGGACAGCCCTCCGTTTTCATCAATGCAATCGCCTTGACGGTTGCTTCATCATAGGTATGACAAGGCGCAAAGAAACAGGTCGGCGTCAATCCATGCTCCTTGAGTATCCAGTATCCCTGCTTCAACATTTCATACTGTTCTGTACTACTTTTCCCTGCCCATTCTGTTTTACTGGAATGCGAAAGCTGGTAGTATCCTCTGGGCTCGTGAAAATGCAGTTCGTGATGTAAACCATGCAATGCGATCGTCCAGCCTTTTTTCTGCCATTCACACGCTTTTTCCCAAAAGTTCTCATCTGCAACTGCAATAAAATCCGGATCACGATTTTCAGGAATCACACCGACGATCGGTCTGACTTTATATTTGTCCAGAATTCTTTCTATTCTTGACCATTTTTCTGCATTCATCTGTGGGCATGCATCATCTAATCTCAAGCAATAATCCACCGGTGTTTTCCTCATCTTTCTATTACCGCTTTATAAATTCTGCAGATATCATCGGCATATTTCTTCATGTCGGTGTATCTTTCGCTTTTCCTCATTGCATTTTTCGATTTAACCTCATATGCGGTATTGTCGCTCAACAGTTTTACAAGTATTCTACTGTATTCATCTGTTGTGCTACATTTTGCTCCGCAGGATTCATCTATGATATTTTCCAGTCCACCAACACCACTGCATACTACAGGTTTTCCAAGGCACATGCCTTCTACTGCTGCCAATCCAAAACCCTCCCAGATTGAGGGCATTACCATGATTTTTTCCAGCATTTAGGTATGGATAAGGATTGCTTTGAAAACCAACAAGTTCAATTATATCTTCCAACTCGTGGCTACAAATGTATTCCTTGATCTGAGGCATCAGTTCTCCGTCTCCGATCATCCTTGCTGTAATGTTAGGAAACAGTCTCTTTACTTCACACACGATCTTGCAAAATTCCAATGGATTCTTCGGCAACGACATTCTGCCCAAATACACCAAATCCACCGGCTTGCAGTCACTTTTTTCCCGTGCTTTTTGACGGACATCTTCTGCATCTACCACATTACCAATAACAGTATTTTTATTTTTCATTAACCCACGGAAAATGTATTCATCTTCAACCGCCTTTGAAACACTGATGACCTGCCGTATTTGGGGTAACGCTAGTGCAAAGACTATTGACTTTACGCCAACTTTTTTCAACCATGGTGGATTGTTGTGCAGATGTGCTATCACTGGAATATCTCCAGCCGCCCATGCCGCCGTGCTTGCCATGGTAAAATCATGCGCATGGATAATATCCGGTTGCAGTTCGCCAACTACTTTTTTCACCATCCGAACCGATGTTTCTTCCAACGGATAAAACCGATGTCCTCTATCTTCAACCACCTTCCGAATGGGTCCATCCGTAGAGGCATAAATCATTTCGATATCCGGACACGCATCCATAATAGTCAGCACAACACTTTCTGCGCCAGAATATTTATTACTTTTTAATAGATGTAAAACTCTCATTTGTCGTAGTACCTTCAATTACTGCAGAGTAAATACTCTGCATTTCTTTGCTGACATTTTTAATATCATACTTTTTCAGCGTTTCCCAGTTCAGCTCGCACTCCTGCTCTATTTGCACGCCATCTGCCGCATCTTTCAATAGCTGGTAAAGCATATTTTCATCCGCCGGTTCAAACAGATATCGACTACTCCTCAGTAAATCCATATTTCCACGGATACGACTAGCGATGCAGGGCAATCCCGCTGCCATTGCTTCCATCACCGCAACGGGAAGACCTTCTCTAAACGAAGGGAACAAGAACACGTCAGCCATCTTATAGAAATCGGCGACATCCGTTCTATACCCGGTGAGAATCACTCTGTCACCCACACCTAGACTCTGTGCCAATTCTTTATGTACCTCCATCAGAGGACCACGTCCACAAATTACATAGTAGGTGTTCTTGTCTCTCAATTTGGCAAGAGCTTCAATACCAACTTTGTGGTTCTTGTTCTTATTAACCTCACCAACAGAAAGCACCACTTTGGCATCCAGCGGAATACCCAGTTCCTTACGAATTCTCTGTCCCTTGTATACTCCCTGCAGGGCAAGATTTCTTACCCCTCCCCGTAAATTTTTGACATTTCATCTTCCACACTACTCAAATCAAATTGCTTGATTTTTTGTAATGCAGCCGATGCCACACGGTTACGGAGAGCTGTATCGTTCTTCATTTTGCTAATAGACTGTGCGACTTCCTCCGGTGTGTTATTGGCAAGCAAACCCGTAACTCCGTCTTCAATCAGATCCGTGTTGCCTCTGATGTTCGAGCAGACAGCCGGTAGTCCACAGGCCATGGCCTCCATCAGTGCCACCGGAAGCCCTTCCTGATGGGACATGAATACAAACAGATCAGCGCAGTTGCAGATTTCAGAAATATCGTTGCGATAACCTAAAAAATGAACATGATCCGCCACATTCATTTCTTCTGCTAACTTTTTCAAATCAGCCTCACAGACCCCTCGACCACAAATCACATACTCTATATGATTCAAACTGCCTCGCTGCTTTAATACCGACAGTGCACGGATAACAACTTCATGATTCTTACGAGGGATCAGCTCACCTACAGAAAGCAACACAAAATCGTCCGCAGATACACCAATTTCTTTACGTTTCTGTTCCTTATTCACATCCCCTGCATTGAACTTCTTCAAATCAATTCCAACACCTGGTACATAGCACACCTTGCCAGCTTTGAACGTCTTTGCTCGCTCATAGTCTTCCTTATTGATTGTGATAAGAACATCAGTATATCGGGAAAGCCACTTCTCAACCGGATAATACAGAATCCAGTTGATTGCTGGTGCGCCTTTATAAAAATGGAAGCCGTGTGCGGTATAGAACACTTTCGTTCCCTGTTTGCGTGTCTGTTTTGCTGCCAAGCGGGTCAGCATAGCACCAACCGGAGTATGACAATGGATGATATCATACTCGCCTTCGTCAATTATATGCTTCAGTTCTTTATATGCCTTCAGATTGCCCGGTTTCAGCGGATTACGCTCAAACGGAATATTGTAGTAGATATCACAATAAGGGATTACACAATCAGCCGGATTCTCATAATCGTTCCGTGCTGCGACCGCAGTCTCCCAGCCCTCTTCTTTGAACATTTTGAGATATGGAATGTGAAACTCCATAATGTGCGTTTTAACAACAGTCGCAACAAATAATACCTTCTTCATCTACATCCCTCTCCGCATATCATAGATTACTGCCTTGTATTTCTATAACCAAATATTGCCTGCGTCAGTTAAAATCTCTGCTAAACAGTGAGCTTACTCCTGCCCCATTGCCGTAGTCGCACCTTCCGCTATGCCTTCGGTGCTCTCTGGCATGAACAAAATTTTCACCGTTGCCAGCATAATTTTCAAATCCTCGATCAGGCTGGGATGGGCAATATACATCAAATCCATCTGCAGCTTATCGTAGGGGGTAGTGTTATACTTGCCATACACCTGTGCATAACCGGTCAAACCTGCTTTGGCCTGCAAACGCAGTGCAAACTCCGGCATTTCCTCACAGTACTGGGCAGCAATTTCCGGGCGTTCCGGACGAGGTCCAACAACAGACAGGTCACCCTTCAGGATGTTCAGCAACTGGGGCAGCTCGTCCAGGCGACAGGCGCGGATAATGTGACCGACCTTTGTAATACGGTCATCCTTGTCGCCAGTAGAAAGACGTGCTACACCATCCTTTTTCTGCATCCACGCGCATGGAGCGGAACTTCAGAATTTCGAACTGCTTGCCGTCCTTGGTCAGGCGAACCTGCTTGTAGAAGGCGGGACCACCATCGGATTTGACCGCAATGGCCGTAATCAGGAACAACGGGCTCAGGATGATCAGTGCCAGCAGTGAGATCACAATATCCATCGCACGCTTGATGAACAAGAATTCCGGACTTGCCATGTAACGACCGACACGCAGCATCGGCAGATGGAACATATGCATCGGCCAAGCGCCACTCATAATAACGTCGCCAACGCGGGGGATGACGAACATATTGATGCCCTTCCCTACGCAGTGCTTCAGGATAATGTTTCGTTCATGGCTGTGAACACCACTGACAAAAACAGTCTCCATGCCGTCCAGAATGCTCAGGTCTGCCAAGCACTCCGACACACTCAGGGTAACCTGCACGTCGTATTTCTGGCTCAGACCATACTCGTTGATGAGCTTTTCCATACCATGACGTACATCGTAGACAACTGCGGTCTTCTGCGGAGGGAAGGTCGTATAGTACCATTTATGTGCACAAGATGCCCAGATCGCAGCCATCACCAGCTGCCCCACAATTGCTGCAATGCCCGGCAGCAGATTGCAGAACTTTGCCGACATCAGGCAGATCACGATGTACAAAATACCATCGGTTGCCATAGCGCCAAGGATCTGGCCGTACACCAGTTCTGGGACCCGCTGCATCGACATCCAGAACGCATCGTAGATTTTACCGAGTACAATGTACAAGATAAAAAACAGGCCTAAAATCGCAAAATGACCCTCCCATGCCAGATTTACATAGGTCTGGTGCGAGTAGTACAGGAACCAGCAGGCCGCAAACGGCAGCTCGATCATCAAAACATTCAGGATCTTCACGACCCTCAACATCACATCATGCTGAATCTTTGACATAATCCTCTCCAATAACTCCTTTAGATTTTCTTTTTACGACTCACGTAACTTCTCCGACCCAAATTGCAGCAAGTGCTTTGGATCGCGCTATCAACTACACAAACCGATATCTTCCCCCGTTTTGTGGTTAGCCGAAACATTCAGTTTTTCGCTTTCCCTATGAGGTCCTTGTGCCAACTCCAACCGGCGCGGTCTCGAATCCGCTTTCTCCCACCGCATCCCGATGGTATCCAGCTTTGCAATCCGCTCCTCTGTCAGAACAGCGCAGCTTTTTTCGGGATTCTGTCGGGTATACCGTTGCCGCTTGACCCAATTTCCAAGGTTATATCCGCACGGTGATACATAATCGGCAGGGACGTTCAGATCGCCGTGGGCATCAAAGTAGCACTTTGCCTCCTGATAGCCTTCGTTCCACTGGCGGTCATTGCGGTTGCCCCAGTACCATCTGTCTGTTCAGCCGCTCGACCTGTTCGTCCGTCAGCTTTCCTTTCGGGTACGCCCATTGCTGCTTGCGACCCATTGTCCCAGCCGTTCACCGGCTGCTGTCACATAGGAACGCGGGATATTCAGGTTGCCGTTTTCCTCATAGTAGGCCGCAGCCAGCGCATAAGCCTTTTCCCACTTGGCATCGAAAATGTTCCACACCATGCCGATCTCATCAAGTTGCGCGATGCGTTCTTCCTTCAAGCGACCGTTCAGCTTTTGCTGCCGGGTCTTGATGATCCACTGTCCCAGTGGGTAACCGTCTGGGTCGGTGTATTTGCCGGGCACCATCAGGTTTCCGTAGGTATCGTGGTATTTTTTGGCAACCTCAAATCCGTGCTGCCACGCAATTTCCTTCCGGTTTCCCCAGACCATGCCGATGCTGTCCAGCCGTGCGATCTGCTGCTCGGTCAGATTGCCTTGGATCTGTCCCTCGCGCACACGGCGCTGGGTCACCAGCCACACCCCAAGGCTCAGACCGCCGGGCGTGGTATACAGTTTCGGGACGTTCAAATTGCCGTGCTCCGCATAGTAGATGCTCGCCTCAGAGAAGTAGTGCTCCCAACCGGAAGAGAGGCTTGCCTGCAGCTGTTCGAACAGTACCCGGCAATCGTGTACCTGTTCGATGACCTCGAACCGCTCGGTCACGATCTTATCGCCCTCGCCGTTGGCATACAGACGATGGACTGCCTTCTGCATCTCGCTTTGCAGACCGGATATACTGGTCAAGCCCTCGAAATTGTTGACCACATCGAGAATCAGCGGGGCTGCGGTATCTCCGGCGGTCAGGGCGCGGCCAATCTGCTGCTTGTAGATGATGGGCGAGATGGTAGGTCGGAACAGGATCACGCCCGAAATACCCTCCACATGAACACCCTCGTTGAGCATATCGATGCAGAACAATAGCTTCAGACGGTCGCTTGTGTCCGTTTTGAAGTCTGCAAAAGCCTTGTCGGTGTTCGGGTCATCGGAGTAGGCTTCGTACACCACCACATCCGGGTTGACCCCTGCGAACCACTCCGGCACGTGGGACACCATCTCGTCCATGTGCTCCTTGTTGGCGCAGAACACGATGTACTTGCCGCACTTATTCGTGATATGATGGGCAAAGACCCTGTCCAGACCGTCCGCCTGCTCCAGTGCGCGGCGCAGTGCGTCCAGATATTTCTGATTCACATCCTGAATGCCCGGTGTCCGCAGGTTGTCCACTCGTGCCTGATACTTTGCAAGCGCTTTCTGGTACTGGTAGACCGTGGTCACATATTTCGGGGCAGGCAAAATACCCCTGACGATTGCTTCGCCAAGGGTCATGTCGCTCGCAACACGGCCATCAAAAAGCTCTTCGGCCATGTCACGGTTATTATCCAGATACCGGACGTTTGTCGCCGTCAGCCCCAGC
>ENA-OQHF01001829-OQHF01001829.1-human-gut-metagenome-genome-assembly--contig:-NODE-1829-length-11280-cov-2.388505_pt1 | contig 11280 bp, 11 predicted proteins | sample MGYA00242559_ERZ504709 | MGnify/ENA primary metagenome ERZ504709 (study PRJEB26092, sample SAMD00036203) | human gut metagenome | host: Homo sapiens | study: EMG produced TPA metagenomics assembly of... | reverse complement strand
GGAGCCGGTTTCAAGGGACGTGTTTTCGCTGACGCCACCCAGACGGCATACGATTGGTCGCATGCTCAGCAGTCCGGTGGGAGCATTCCACTCGCGCTGAACGCAAAACATGCCCTGTACAACAAGCTGGTGTATTCGTCAATCATGGAAGTGTTCGGCGGCCACGTCGAGTATGCGGTCTCCGGCGGAGCGCCGCTTGATTCCTCTATCGCGCATTTCTTCAACGGTGTCGGTCTGCCGCTATTGGAAGGCTACGGCATGACCGAAACGTGCGCCCCCTCGAGCGTCAATCCGACCGAAGGCTACAAGATCGGCACCATCGGCTTGCCTCTGCAAGGCGTGACCATGGGGGGTCGACGAAGAAGGGGAGCTGTGCATAAAGAGCCCTGCCGTATGCGCCGGATACCACAACAATCCCTGACGTTACCAAGCAGCAAATTGTCGATGGATGGCTGCATACCGGTGATCTCGGCTCCATTGATGATGACGGCTTCGTTTCCATCGTCGGGCGTAAGAAGGATCTCATCATCACCGCCGGCGGCAAGAACGTCTCCCCATGCGAGATGGAAGCATCCATCATGACTTCGCCGGTGGTGAGCCAATGCGTCATGATCGGCGATCGCAAGCCATTCATCGCCGCAATCATCTCCCTTGATTTGGCGGAGACGAACCTATGGCTGGAATCCAAGGGAGCGGAACAGGTCGCTGATTTGGATGAAGCCTCGAAGAACCCCATTGTGCGTGCGGAAGTGGAGCGTGCCGTCAACAAAGCCAATGAGCTCGCCTCACGTGCCGAATCAATCCGCAAGTTCGAAATCGTTCCCGACGAGTTCACTGAGGAGAACGGTTTGGTCACGCCGAGCATGAAGGCCCGCAGGCAGGCAGTGGTTGAACATTACCGGACGTTGATCGACAAGGTCATCTACGTGCCGAGGAAGCCGGAGGCTCACGCCGAATGATGTTCGAAATATGGTGGGGGCCGGTGACATCCGAGTGATGCCATCGGCCCCCACCATATCCGGAAGAATCCCGGAAGAATCATAGGCCCGCATCCGCCAGCGAAATGTAGCCGGGTTCAATCAGCGTTTTCTTGAGATTGTCGGCGCTGATCGCCAATGTCTCCTCATGGATGGTCGTAATTTTCTTCCCCTCGACCGTTGCGGAACGGATGAAACCGAGTTTGGAAAGTTTGCCCGAAGTGTTCAGTCGCACGCATGTCTGCGCGATGTCATCGGCCAACGCCTTGCGGTTCTCCATGGCGGTCATCCATTGCTTGCCGTTGACGATGTTCGGCATGGAACTGATATAGGCCCCATAGCCGGTGATGATCGGCCATTTTGCGTTTTCCTTGTTATCGGAATCGCTGTCGTCATCCGATGACGACGTCTTCGCAGGGTCAGGCACTGCCTGCCGTTTCAAGTCTTTTTTGCCCGTGATGCTGTCCACGATGCCGGAAATTGAGATGGAAGGGTTGATATCGGCTGAGGAACCTGTGTAGCCGAGTTTGTCCAACTCGTCGGCGATGTTCTTCGCCACATAGTCGTTGCAGGAGATGACGCCATCAAGGTGGACAGGGTGCGAATCGTCCTTGTCCGCGTCGAGACGTTCGGCAAGCACCGATTTGATTTGTTCGGCTTTTGACGAATCGAATGCCACGGACCGCCAGTCATCCTTGGTGGTCGAAGCGGTGAGCGTCTCGGAAGGAGATGCCGCTTTGCCGTCCTTGAAATACGGTTCGAGCACTTTCCAGATGCCTTTGAACATGTTCTGGGCGAAGGACGTGTCCGTTTTGGCATCATGTCCGTCGGCCGCGTCGTAGGGGAGTAGTACCTCGATTTGCTTGGGGGCATCGGACGATGCCTTGTCGAGCTCGAGCTTGTTGACGAGCTCTTTGGCTTGCAGTTCTCCAATCTGCTCGGCCGCGGTCATCGGCACGTACATGTCCGGCGCATACCCTTGAAGCGTATTGGAGATCAGAACGACCTTCATTCCTTCATTCTGCGCAAGCTGCAACGCCGAAACCAGCCGTTGCGCTGATTGCGCATAATCCTGTTCGTCCTCATCCGACGCGTCGGAGTTCCACGTGATATCATGCCGTGCATAGTCGCCGTATTGCCTGTCGGATTCCGGCATCTCGGCGACAGGCGCCACCACCAAGGTGGTTTTGGCTTTCGTGGACGAATGCTCGGTTCCGTTGATGTGATTCACCACATAGTCTTGGACGCTTTGACTTTGTTTGTCGAGGTTCGAAGCGGTTTTCACGGTGATGTCGCCGCTTTTGACACCGGTCCGTTTCAACGAGGACACGATTTCGGGAACGAGTTTTTCCCATTTGCTCAATGGCGTCTGTTGAGAGATGGTGATGCTGTCTGTCGGAGCGAAAATCGCCACATTGCCGGCATCGGCTGTTGCGCTGGATTGTGATGACGGCTGTTGCTGCGATTGCGAATCACCGTTGGGCGAGCAGGCCCCCATGGCTGTTGCCATGCAGACCGATGCCAGCAGAGCGAGCAGACGTTTCGCCGGGATTGTGCGATGCAGAATCATGCCATGTCCTTTGCGGAAGAATAGACGTTCCTTATACTGACCATCGATTGTAATATCCGGACGTCAAAAAGCCCGTACGCGTGTGTGATTGCGCATACGGGCTTTCGACAGCTCAGATAGATTACTCTGCCAGAGCCTTTGCCAGATTCTCGTCGAGGGCGTTCATGAAACCCTCGGTATCGAGCCAAGGCTGGTCCGGTCCGATGAGCATGGCCAGATCCTTGGTCATCTGTCCGCCTTCGACGGTGGAGATGATGACTTTCTCCAAAGTTTCGGCGAAATGCTTGACTTCCGGAGTGTTGTCAAGGTCGGCGCGATGCTTCAGACCGCCGGTCCATGCGAAGATGGAGGCGATCGGATTGGTCGAGGTCTTTTCACCCTTCTGCCAACGGCGATAATGGCGGGTCACGGTGCCGTGCGCGGCTTCGGCTTCGACGGTCTGCCCGTCGGGAGTCATCAGCACGGAGGTCATTAGGCCAAGGGAGCCGAATCCCTGTGCGACGGAATCCGACTGCACGTCGCCATCGTAGTTCTTGCAAGCCCAGATATAGCCGCCATGCCACTTGAGGGAGCTTGCCACCATGTCATCAATGAGTCGGTGCTCGTAGGTCAGGCCAGCCGCCTCGTACTTGTCCTTGTATTCGTTTTCGAACACCTCGGCGAACGTATCCTTGAACTGGCCGTCGTACGCCTTGAGAATCGTGTTCTTGGTGGACAGGTACACCGGATAGCCGCGCATCAGACCATAGTTAAAGCAGGCGCGGGCGAAACCACGGATGGAATCGTTCACGTTGTACTGCACCTGGGCCACGCCGCCGTCGGCACCATAGTTGTACGCGACATGTTCGATCGGCTCGGAACCATCTTCCGGAGTGAAGGTGACGGTGAGCGTGCCTGCCCCGGAACCTTGAAATCAGTGGCCTTATACTGGTCGCCGAACGCATGGCGGGCTACTACAATCGGCTTGGTCCAGCCGGGAACCAGACGCGGAACGTTGCTCATCACGATCGGCTCGCGGAAAATGGTTCCGCCGAGAATATTGCGGATGGTGCCATTGGGGGACTTCCACATCTTCTTCAGGCCGAATTCCTTGACACGCGCCTCATCCGGCGTGATGGTGGCGCACTTTACGCCGACATGCTCACGCTGGATGGCCTTCGCCGCGTCGACGGTCACCTGATCGTCGGTGGCATCGCGGTTTTCGATGCCGAGATCGTAATATTCGAGATCCACGTCGAGGTATGGAAGGATCAGGCGATCCTTGATATCTTTCCAGATGACGCGGGTCATTTCGTCGCCGTCGAGTTCGACGACCTTGCCTTCGACCTTGATTTTGGCCATGTGTTGCCCTCCTGTCGGGATTGAAGGTGATAAGTTCCTGTCTTATAACGAACGTGTTAACGGCACCTGTTAATGTCCAAAAAAACGGTGTGGCGGCAGGTGACACGCTCTTGCATACTGTCATTGCTGAGCATTAGCCTTGAAAACATGTCTCAGGAAATTGAAATCGGTTTGGGCAAGAAGGGCCGTCTGGCATACTCTCTGGACGACGTTTCCATTGTTCCCTCCCGTCGTACTCGCGATCCGCAGGATGTGTCCACCTCGTGGCAGGTTGACGCTTATGAATTCGACGTGCCGGTTATCGGCGCTCCGATGGATTCGGTGACCAGCCCGGCCACCGCCATCGCCATGGGCAAGATGGGCGCGCTTGGCGTGCTTGACCTAGAAGGATTGTGGACCCGCTATGACGATCCCCAGCTGCTGCTGGACGAAATCGCGCAGCTGCCTGCGGACAAGGCCACCGAACGCATCCAGCAGATTTACGCTGAGCCGATCAAGCCGGAACTCATCGTCGAACGTCTGCATGAGATTCGTGATGCCGGCGTCACCGTAGCCGGCGCGCTGTCTCCGCAGCGTACGCAGGATTATTATTCCACCGTGCTTGAGGCCGGTGTCGATCTGTTTGTCATTCGTGGCACCGTGGTGTCGGCGGAGCATGTCTCCAAGGACCATGAGCCCCTGAACCTTAAGAAATTCATCTATGACCTGGATGTCCCCGTCATTGTTGGCGGCGCGGCCAACTACACGGCTGCGTTGCATTTGATGCGCACGGGAGCCGCTGGCGTGCTTGTCGGCTTCGGTGGCGGTGCGGTATCCGCCAACCGCAACACGATTGGAGTGCACGCGCCGATGGCCACAGCCATCGCCGATGTCGCCGAGGCCCGCCGCGATTACATGGACGAATCGGGCGGACGCTATGTGCAGGTGATTGCCGACGGCGGTATGGGTGATTCCGGCAGCTTCGTCAAGGCATTCGCGCTGGGCGCCGATGCGGTGATGCTGGGCTCGCCTCTGGCACGCGCCTCCGAGGCTCCTGGCAAAGGCATGCATTGGGGCGCCGAGGCCCGCCACCAGACGTTGCCGCGCGGATTCCGCACTAACGTGGGCACCGTAGGTTCCTTGCAGGAGGTCATGTTCGGCCCGAGCCATAACGCCGACGGAACCACCAATTTTGTTGGGGCGCTTCGCAGAGCCATGGCCACGACCGGTTATGTCGATTTGAAGAGCTTCCAACGTTGTCCGGTTACGGTCGCTTCGAGCCACTGATCAGATAGCTTCGTCCTGTGGATAAAAAAAGTTATCCACAATCCCTCCGTCGACTTGACGGGGGGATTGTCTTTATGTATTAATGTTTTTGGTCCTTCTCAGTGAAGAGAGTTGGATGACATTAAACAGGTAAAGAAATGAGGGATCCATGGCAATGGACGACTTATCCGACGATGGCGTTTCACCTCCGGAATGGCAGTCCGGCTCTGAGCGGGAGCCGGAAGACGACAAGGAGATAGAAGGCAATGAGCCTGACGAAATCCCACCGTCAGACCCTGATTCGTATGTCGGCCTTAAAGAAGCGGAAAACAATGGCCAATGGCTGCAGTGCATAGGAAAATCCGTCGAGAAGCTTCCTTCATATGATGGGTTTTTGGAAACACAATTATCCGGCATGCGGGTGCCCTTCCATGTTATCCGGTCCGATTCCACACCGTGGGACGCGAAGCAAGCCTATTCCTTGGCGTTATTGGGCGCGCGCATGTCGTGCGATGCCATCGACATCTTCCGTGGTCGGCAAAAGCCGGCGCATGTAGAGCGTATTCTAACGGAGGACTGTATGCGTAGGCTTAAAATCGCAGCTTCCATAATAGGCCATTGTATGAAGGAAGACGCAAATCTATATGCCAAGATTGGTCTGCTTCCCATCAACGTGTCCGCCATTAACGGCTGGTTGACTTCGACCACGAAATTCGAATGTGCGGCTTTGCTCAACATCGGCGAAACGCGGTTGAGATGCAACACCGCATTCAGGCTCAAAGGCTCCACGTGGAAGTGCGTCTTGGCTGATTTCGGGTGATCGCATTGATGCGATGATACGGTAGGAATCTGCAAAAAGCCCTTGGCGTCGATGTTCGCAGTCGATGCCAAGGGCTTTCAGCGTGCCTTAAGCATACGGGAACTACTATAGAGAACCATGTTGAGAGAATTTGTACCAGAGCCGGCCTACAGCACCACGGATGATGACACGGTATATGCGTTGCTGTCGCGTCGTGCGCAGAAGAATCCGGATGATCTTATCGCACAATGGCAGGATGATGAGACTCGGCAATGGCATGATGTGACGGCAGGCCAGATGCTCGCTCGTGTGCGCGCCGTGGCGAAGGGCCTTATCGGTCTTGGAGTCAAAGCCGGAAGCATGGTGGTCATTTACTCTCCCACCTGTTACGAGTGGGGTGTGGTCGATTTCGCATGCGCGGCCATCGGCGCGGTAAGCGTTCCGATTTATGAAACCGATTCGGCCAAGCAGGCCGCTTCCATCGTGGAAGAGGTGGAGCCGGTTATTGCCTTCGCTGGAGATTCCGTCCACACGCAGACGCTCGAACAGATTCGTGACATGCATGAAGGGCTGCGTTACGTGTTCAATTTCAAAGCGGACGGTCTTGACGCGGTCGCCGATTTCGGAGAGGGCGTCGATGACGATACCCTTGATCAGGTCATTGCCCGGATCAAGGCGGACGACATGCTCACCATCGTTTACACATCGGGCTCCACGGGACGTCCGAAGGGTGCGATGCTGTCCCATCGCAACTTCACGCATATCGTGCTCAATGGCTACATCATTCTTGACGAGATGCTGTACCAGCCCAACAGGTTGATGCTGTTCCTGCCGTTGGCGCACTGCTTCGCCCGCTATATCCAATACGTGGCGATTGGCGGACAAGGCGTGGTCGGCTATCTGCCTGGAGCCAAGCATCTGCTCGCCGATCTGCGCAGTTTCAAACCGACGTATTTGCTTGGCGTGCCACGTGTGTTCGAAAAAGTGTACAACGCTGCCTCGCAGAAGGCCGGTGCGGGTATTCGCGGCAGGGTCTTCGCCAAGGCGTTCGATCATTTCGTGCAATGGTCCAAGGACGAGCAGGACGGGGGACATCATTCGATGGTGGCCCGAGCCGAGCATTCCTTCTTCATGTCCGTCGTCGGCAAGTCCATTCGTTCCGCGCTTGGTCCGAACCTGAAATATCTGGCATGCGGCGGCGCCCCGCTGAACGTCGACCTTGCCCACTTCTTCAATGGCATGGATGGCATCACGTTCATTCAGGGGTACGGTATGACGGAAACCGCGGCTCCGATGATCGTCAACTGGCAAAATGCGAATCGCGTCGGTTCCGTTGGTAAGCCCGGGCCGGGTATGGGTGTGCGCACCGATGATGATGGCGAGCTGCAGGTCATGGGCCCCAATGTTTTTCTTGGCTACTACAAGAATCCTGAGAAGACCGCTGAAGTCAAAATGCCTGATGGTTGGCTGAGGACCGGCGATCTGGGGGCCATCGACGATGATGGATTCGTGTATATCACCGGCCGCAAGAAGGACATCATCATTACAGCCGGAGGCAAGAACGTCAGCCCCGCCCCGATGGAGGACATCATCGACACCTGTCCTATCGTGTCCCATGCTGTGGTCATTGGCGATGGCAAGCCGTTCATCAGCGCTTTGATTGAACTGGATCCTGATATGACTCGTTCTTGGCTTTCCCAGCAGGGTCTTGATGCCGGTATGTCCATGAAGCAGGTAGCGGAAAACGATGCCGTGCGCGCTTTCGTGCAGCAGTATGTCGAAAAGGCCAACGCGAACGTTTCCCGTGCGGAATCCGTACGAAAATTCGAGATTCTCGATGAGGAATTCAACCAACAGGACGGCACCTTGACGGCAAGCCTGAAAGTTGTTCGTCCCAAGGTGCTGCAGCGCTACGCAGACGTCATCGAAAACGTGATTTACGCGCCAAAACCCTCCAACAGGCCGTTGCCGAAGACCGTCCAGATTCTCGACCGCACCACCGAAACCGTCAAGCAGGCGTCGGAAAGCATGCGGCAGGCTTCTGAATCCGTCAGCCCGAAGGTTCGGCAGGCATTTGATACCATGCAGGAGAGAATCAAGAAGCAGTCCGATGAACCGGATGACGAGACGGCACCGTCCGTCGAGCCTTCCGCAACCAAGAACAACGAGGAGCGTTAATTTTGGCAATCCGTGAGATTCGAGTCGTACCTGATCCAGTGCTGCGCACCCCATGCGATCCCATCAAGGAGATCACGCCCGCGGTGCGCCATCTGGTGCAGGATTTGTTGGATACCGTTGATGACCCGGGACGCGCCGGGTTGTCCGCCAACCAAATCGGTGTGAGTCTGCGTGCGTTTTCCTACAATATCGACGGCAAAATCGGCTATGTGCTTAACCCGGTGTTGGAGGAGACCAGCGGAGAGCAATATGGCGATGAAGGCTGCCTTTCCGTTCCAGGATTGTGGTACAAGACTCGTCGCGCCGATTATGCTCGCGTGCGGGGCATTGATCTGGACGGCAAGCCGGTAGTGTTGGAAGGCCATGGCATCATGGGCCGCATGCTGCAGCACGAGACTGATCATTTGGACGGTCACGTCTATCTTGATCGTCTGGAAAAGGAAGAACGCCGCGAGGCGATGCGTTACATGCGCACCCATCGCAAGTGATCGAAACAGCGAACGACGATTCAACCATGGGGCCACGTCAGAAAGACGTGGCCCCATGGTATTTTTAGTATTTGTGCGCCAATTTGGTGAGAAGCGCTGCCGCGAGTGCTTCAAACCGCCCAATTATTGTCCAACCGGTGCGCAACCAATTCGCGTCATGCTCGCGACGGCCTGTGTCGGTCGGCTGATGCCTGCAAGGCATTGGCTGCACGCAGGAACGCATGACCAGGCAAGAACCGACAAAGAAAGAGGTAGCAATACCATGGCTCAGATCACTATGAGCGACATGCTGAAGGCAGGCCTGCACTTCGGCCACCAGACCCGTCGTTGGAACCCGAAGATGAAGCAGTTCATCCTCACCCAGCGCAACGGCATCCACATCATCAACCTGTTCAAGTCGCTCGACATGATCGACAAGGCCTACGACTTCATCAAGGCCACTGTTGCCCACAACGGCACCGTGCTGTTCGTCGGCACCAAGAAGCAGGCTCAGGAAGCTGTTTCCGCTCAGGCCACCCGCGTGAACATGCCGTATGTCTCCGAGCGTTGGCTCGGCGGCATGCTGACCAACTTCCAGACCGTGTCCAAGCGCGTCTCCCGCCTCAAGGAACTTGAGGAAATGGACTTCACCGACGTGCACGGCTCCGGTCTGACCAAGAAGGAGCTGCTGCTCCTCGAGCGTGAGAAGGACAAGCTGGCTAAGCAGCTGGGCGGTATCCGCAAACATGAACCGCACCCCCGTCCGCCATGTTCGTGGTTGACGTTAACAAGGAAGCTTTGGCCGTTGAGGAAGCTCACAAGCTGGGCATTCCGGTTGTCGCCATCGTCGACACCAACGCCGATCCGGAATCCGTTGAGTATCCGATCGCCGCCAATGATGACGCCATCCGCGGCATCGAACTGCTGACCAGCCTCATGGCTGACGCAGTGGCCGAAGGTCTGCTGGAGCGTTCCGGCAAGGCCGCCAAGGCCGAAGGCGAAGCCGAGCAGCCGATGGCTGCTTGGGAAAAGGAGCTCCTCACCGAGGGCGCTCCGGCAGCTGAAGCCCCGGCTGAGGCTGAAAGCGAAACCAAGGCCGAGTGAGACCATGCTCTATGATGGGAGGTGCTATGCCTCCCCATCATCGGGGCATCACCAAATTTTCAGAGGAGACAAATCAATGGCAGCAATCACTGCAGCTCTGATCAAGCAGGTGCGCGAGGAAACCGGCGCCGGCATGATGGACGTCAAGAAGGCCCTGACCGAAGCCGAAGGCGATGTGGCTCGCGCCAAGGAAATCATCCGCGCCAAGGGCATCCAGGCCGCTGGCAAGCGTGAAGGCCGCAAGGCTCAGGAAGGCACCATCGCCTCCACCGTTGTCGAATCCGCCAACGGCCAGACCGGCTATGCGGTCGAGCTGAACTCCGAGACCGACTTCGTGGCCAAGACCCCGAAGTTCGTGGAATTCGCCGGCAGCGTGCTCGATGACGCCGTCAAGGCCGAAGCATCCTCCGTGGATGAGGTTCTGGCAGCAGCCTCCGGTGACACCACCGTGAAGGAAGCCGTCGAGGAAGCCGCCGCTCTGTTCGGTGAGCACGTCAAGGTAGGCCAGTTCGCCAAGGTCGAGGGCCCGCATGTCGAGGTCTACGCCCACAAGAAGTCCGCTGAGATGCCGCCGAGCATCGTGGCCATGATTGCCACCGATGAAGCCGGCGCTGCTGTGGCTCATGAGGCCGCTCTGCAGATTTCCGCGATGGGCGCCCAGTGGCTGACCCGCGAGGATGTTCCGGCTGATGTGCTGGAATCCGAGCGTCGCGTGGCCACCGAGAAGACCACGGAGGAGCTCAAGAGCAAGGGCAAGCCGGAGGCCGTGATCGAGAAGATCGCTCCGAAGATCGTGGAAGGCCGTCTCGGCGCATTCTACAAGGAGACCGTGCTGCTTGAGCAGGCGTACGTCAAGGATCCGTCCAAGACCGTCGGCGACCTGTTCAAGGAAGTCGGGGGAACCGCGCTTTCCTTCGCTCGTGTGGAGGTCGGCAAGGGCGACGCCGAGTGAATCTGATGTGAATTGAGCTCACGCTTTCGAACGTGGGCTTGGCATATCTCCAATGTCCGCAATCCAACAGGATTGCGGACATTTTTTTGCACTAAACCCCATCGTGTTTTGGTGTCTGTGTTTGCCGATAGTCTTGAAAACGGTAAATTTCATGGGTTTTCGGGTAAGAAAGGCATTTCATGACTGGCGAAAACACTGGCGACAATCCCCGCAGGGTACTGCTCAAGCTGTCCGGAGAGGCATTCGGCGGAGGCAAAGTCGGCATCGACACCACCGTCGTTCGTCGTATTGCGGAGGAAATCGTTCCCGCGGTCAAGCAAGGTGTGCAGGTCGCCATCGTTGTTGGTGGCGGCAACTTCTTCCGTGGCGCCGAACTGCAGCAGGCCGGCATCGATCGTTCCCGCGGCGACTATATGGGCATGCTGGGAACGGTGATGAACTGCCTCGCTCTGCAGGATTTCCTCGAGCAGGAGGGACAGGCCACGCGCGTGCAAACCGCCATCACCATGGGACAGGTCGCCGAGCCGTACATTCCGCTTAAGGCCATTCGTCATCTGGAAAAGGGACGCGTGGTGATTTTCGGCGCCGGAGCAGGCATGCCGTATTTCTCCACTGACACCGTGTCCATCCAGCGTTCTCTGGAAATC
>ENA-OQHF01001827-OQHF01001827.1-human-gut-metagenome-genome-assembly--contig:-NODE-1827-length-11287-cov-2.953405_pt1 | contig 11287 bp, 16 predicted proteins | sample MGYA00242559_ERZ504709 | MGnify/ENA primary metagenome ERZ504709 (study PRJEB26092, sample SAMD00036203) | human gut metagenome | host: Homo sapiens | study: EMG produced TPA metagenomics assembly of... | reverse complement strand
ACTTATATTTTTCATCTAATCACCAAGGACATTATACAATAAAGCTTTTTAAAATCCTAGTATGACTTTTTTAAATATGTAGTATTTAAAACCATTTCAAATAGTTTATATTGCAAAAAAATATGATAATCTATAAAATAAATATGAGGTGAAATTATGAATAAAGAAACACTAGAAAATCTTGTTGAAAAAGAAAGTCAAAAAGTTCTATTATGTCTAAAGATATTCCTGATTTAGATCTCTATATGGATCAAATTATGACTCTTTTTGAAATCCATCTAGCAAATCATAAAAAAAACTGAAGATGATAAATTACTTACTAAAACCATGATCAATAATTATTCCAAAGCCAAAGTCATTACGCCTGTAAAAGGGAAAAAAATACACTAAGGAACAAATCATTCAAATGTTGATCATCTATCAATTAAAAAATAATCTTTCGATTCAAGAAATCAAAGAACTCCTTACTCCTATTTATGAAAGTGATACATATTTATCTTTACTTTATGATCATTTCATAGATATCAAGCAAGTAATGAACCAACAACTTCAAAAACTCATTCAACAAATTCTTGAAGATTTTAGCTTACAAATCGAAAATCAAGAAGATTTCTTTTTACTTGTTGCCAGCCTTTCTTCTTTGAGCCATTCGCTTACCAATATTGCAGAAGCACTTATTAATGAAAAGAAGTCGCAATAGTTTAAAACTATAGCCAACTTCTTTCATTTATTCATTTACTCTCTATTCTTTTCTCTATATAATAGTAAACAAAGTGAGGGAAATATATGAAAATTAACGAATTATTAAAGAAAAGACCAACATTATCTTTTGAGATTTTTCCACCAAAAAATAATGAAAATGATATCACATCTATTTATGCAACCATTGATGAACTAGCAAAAATGAATCCTGATTTCATTTCTGTCACTTATGGAGCTAATGGTTCTACATCTAAAAATACATGTAAGATTGCCTCAACCATTAAAAATAAATATGGTATTGAATCTGTAGCTCATTTAACATGTATGAATAATACAAAAGATGAAATCAAAGAAATTCTAGAAGAACTTAAAGAAAATGGTATCGAAAATGTCCTTTCTTTACGTGGCGACTATCCTAAAGATAGTGATGGTATTAATCATGGTGATTTTAAATATGCTAGTGAATTAAATGAATTCATTGAAGAAAACTTTCCTAATGATTTTTGTTTATCTGGTGGATGTTATCCAGAAACACATTATGAAGCTAAAACTTTGAAGAAGATCTTTTAAACCTAAAGAAAAAAGTCGATGCTGGAGCTAAATATCTTGTTACTCAAATTTTTTATGATCAATCAAATTATTATCGTCTAGTCAGAGAAGCAAGAAAAATTGGAATTCATATCCCTATTCTTGCAGGAATTATGCCTGCTCATAATCCAAAACAGTTAAAAAATATCGCAAAAATGTCAAATTGTTCTGTTCCGTTTGATTTAGCAGCGATGATTGATCGTTTTGCTGGAAATCCTAAAGCAGGAAGGGAAGTTGGTTTACACTATGCAACTTATCAAATCATCGATTTTAATGACTCATGGTGTAGATGGAATACATATTTATACAATGAATAAACCAGAGATTGCAAAAGAAATTTTAAAAAGAACAGAATATATTCGTGATGAATTTTTTCAAAGATTAAAGAAAACGCTTTAAAGTATTTAGGATATCATCATCAATACTTGATGAAAAATGAATGTTTTGATTGATGAATGCATAGAGGAAATTGAAAAAATGAGTTCTTTTAGAGTAACTTATCGTAAATTTCCTCTTTCTTTTCATCCTTTAAGAATTGATGAAATTTCTTTAAATCTCGATTATCCAGACTTGAATGATTTATTTCAAAATTGTCATGATGTTGTTATTATTGGCTGTACTTTAGGATTACAGGTAGAAAAAAGATCTCATTATTACAGTCATATTGACATGACCAAAGCGACGATTTTTGATGCTGTCGCAAGTAGTTTTTTTAGAAGTGAAATGTGATGAATATGAAAATGAACAACTGATTGGTAAAAGAACGTTTCGTTTTTGTCCTGGTTATGGTCGTGTCCCTATTGAACTCAATAAAGAGCTTGCTTTCATTATCGAAAGTTCTAAAAAAATTGGTTTGACTGTCCAAGAAAGTAATATTTTATTACCACAAAAATCAATGATTGGTTTGATTGGTTTAGGTGATAACAGAAAAGAAAAAACATGTCAGAATTGTTTACATATAAAAGATTGTAATTTTAGAAAGAGAGGTCAAACATGTTACGCGAAAGATTAAATAAAGATCTTCTTATTTTTGATGGTGGTTTTGGTTCACAACTTCAAGAACTAGGAATGAAGGCTGGAGAAATTCCAGAATATTATAATATTGAACATCCTAAAATAATTATTGATATCCATCACCGTTATTTAAAAGCAGGAGCTGATTTTATTACAACCAATACATTTGGCGCAAATCCTCTTAAATTAGAACAACATAAATATAGCTATCAAGAAGTGATTTTAGCAGCTATCCAAAATGCAAAAGAAGCTAAAAAAATCAAACCTGATGCTTATATTGCTTTAGATATTGGACCTATTGGTAAACTTATGGAACCGATGGGAACTTTAACTTTTGACGAAGTTTATCAAAGCGTTAAGCAAATGGTAGAACTTGTAAAAGAGGATATTGATGTTGTTTTATTTGAAACAATGACAGATATTTATGAATTAAAAGCGAGTATTTTAGCTGTCAAAGAGTGTAGTGATCTTCCTGTTTTTGCAACAATGACCTTTGAAACAAATGGTCGTAGTTTATCAGGCTGTGATCCTCTTACAATGGTCAATGTCTTAGAAGGATTAAAAGTGGACGCTTTAGGAATTAACTGTTCTTTAGGACCAAATGAAATGGCTCCTATTATTGAAAATATTTTAGAAAGTACCTCTTTCCCTGTGATGATTCAACCAAATGCGGGTCTCCCTCTTTTAGAAGACGGACAAACCGTTTATCCAATGAAAGTAGATGAATTTATTGAGGCAATCGTTCCTCTTGTCAAAAAAGGAATCGCTATCGTTGGTGGATGTTGTGGAACAACCCCTGAATTTATTCAAAAATTAAAAGAAAACTGCCCAACAACAGTGACTCCAAGAGAAGTTTCTTCGTTGACACGTGTCTCTTCAGGAACAACAACTGTTGAATTTGGAAAACATGTTGTTGTTTGTGGAGAAAGATTAAATCCAACAGGAAAGAAAAAATTAAAAGCTGCTTTAAAAGAAGAACGTTATGATGAACTTGTTGTAGAAGCCATCAAACAAGAACAAGCAGGAGCTCATGTTTTAGATGTCAATGTCGGTTTGCCTGGTATTGATGAACCAAAAGTGATGAAGCATGTTATTAAATTATTACAAGAAGTTATTCAACTTCCTTTACAAATTGATAGTTCTAATTTCCAAGCAATTGAAGAAGCTTGTCGTTATTATAATGGAAAACCACTTATTAACTCTGTCAACGGGAAAGATGAAACCATGGAAGCCGTCTTCCCTGTTGTAAAAAAATATGGTGGTGTTGTCATTGGCTTAGCCTTAGATGAAAATGGCATTCCTCCAAAGGCTGAGCAAAGATTTGAAATCGCTAAAAAGATCATTAACAAAGCAAAAGAATATGGCATTGACAAAAAAGATATCATTATTGACTGTCTTGTTTTAACCGCCTCTGCTCAACAAAAAGAAGTCATGGAAACAATCAAAGCTGTTTCTATGGTTAAAACATTGGGTGTCCATACTGTTTTAGGAGTAAGTAACGTTTCTTTTGGGTTACCAAATCGTCCTTTACTTAATAAAACATTCTTAGCAATGGCAATGTCGGCAGGACTTGATTTACCAATTATCAACCCATTAGATCAAGAACTGATGAATACAATCGATGCCTTCAATGTACTTTATAATTATGACCAAGATGCTACAAATTACATTCAAAAACAAGCACAAAGCCAAGTCGTTTTACCAAAACAAACAACATCCTTTTCTTTAAATGATGTTGTCTTACACGGTTTAAAAGATGAAGTCAAAAAAGCAACAGAAACAGCCTTAGAAAGTCAAGATGGACTAACAATCGTCAATGACATTTTAATTCCTGCTCTTGACCAAATTGGGAAGGATTATGAAACTGGTAAAATCTTTTTACCTCAATTGATCCAATCAGCAGAAGCAAGCAAAATTGCCTTTGATGTGATCAAACAAACATTTAAAACAACGAAATCTTCTAAAGGTCCTGTTTTAATTGCGACTGTCCATGGTGATATCCATGATATCGGGAAAAATATTGTAAAAGTTGTTTTAGAAAGTTACGGTTATCAAGTCATTGATTTAGGAAAAGATGTGCCTGCAGAAGTCGTTTTAGAAGCCTATCATAAGCATCATCCTAAAGCTATTGGTCTTTCAGCTTTAATGACAACAACGGTTGTTTCAATGGAAGAAACAATTACTTTATTAAAAAAAGAAGTAAATATGTGTCCAATCTTTGTTGGCGGTGCTGTATTAACAGAAGATATCGCTCAAGATATTCATGCCGATTACTATACAAAAGATGCCATGGCTGCCGTCAATTTACTCAATGAAATTGTACATTAAAAGGAAGTTTATTAAAAACTTCCTTTTACTATATGATTTAATATTTGTCCACAAACATAAGCATCATCATAAGCACGATGCGCATTTTCATTCTTGATATGTAAATAATGAGCAATCGTTCCTTGTTTATAATTATAAGGTCCATGAATATACTTTCTTGACAATTGTAAGGTATCTACGTAACAGATTTTTCCTGTTAATTGAAGTCGATCAAATGTTTCCTTTAAAAACGACATATCAAATTTCGCATTATGCGCACAAACAATCACTTTGCCTTCAAGAGCCACTTTCATAAACTCTTGGAACATCTCGTATGCTTTTTCTTCTCGTGGTTGATTTTCTAACATCTCATTGGTAATATGTGTCAAATTAGAAATAAACTCAGAGACTTCTACTTCAGCATTGACAAGTGTATTAAATTTTTGAACAGCTTGTCCATTTTCAAAAAGAACAGCTCCTAATTCAATAATTCTTTCCTCTTTTGGATTCAAACCTGTTGTTTCTACGTCAAAAGCAATAAATCTTTTTTCTAATTGATTTTTGATATCTTGATCATATTTTACTTTAATAAGTTCTAACATCTTATAATCTCTCTAAAAAATGAATTAGTCTTTGATAACATTTATAAAATGAATTCATATTTAATCTTTCATCAGGAGTATGAATATCAAACATATCTGGCCCTAAAGTAATAATATCTAAATCTTGAAGTGCCCCTTTGAAAATACCTGTTTCAAGACCACTATGTGTCCCTTCTTCTTTTAAAAGTGATTCCTTCTGTTTCTTTTACAAAATCAACATATTGTTTTCTAAGTTTTGAACCTTCATCGTAATTCCATCCTGGATAGTTATTATCTAAAACATATTTTGCCTTAAACATTGATGCAATTAAACTCAATTTGTTTGATAATTCATCTTTAGCCGATTCCATTGGAGAACGAATTGAAAAATAAATATTGAATTTTTCATTCATTTCCACTACACCCATATTTTAAAGAAATATTGGTAAGATCCATTTTTAAAGATTTATGCATAAAGCCATTAGGCATTAAATACATCATTGAAATAATATCTTGGCTTTCTTTAACTGAAATCACTTCATTTAAAGAATCTACTTTTTCTAAACGAACAAATACATGTTCATCACTTTCTTTTAATTCTTCTTTTAAATCATTTTCTACTTTTAAAACAACTTCTTTGATTTTTTTAAAATCATCATTTGAAGCAAAGACACTGACACATTCTCTAGGAATCGCATTATCTTTTAAACCACCTTTAAAACTTCCTAATAAAAATTCAATGTTATTTAAAGAAAGATGATAATAGACACGTGTCATAATCACATTAGCGTTTCCTCTTTCTAAATGAATAACGCCTCCTGAATGTCCACCTTGTAAGCCACCCACATAAAGTTGATAACAAGGTGATTCATTTTTTAGATAAGAAAGTTCTTTTTCAACAACAGCTCTTCTTCCTCCAGAACAGCTTACAGTAATAATTTTTTCTTTCCCTCTATCAAGTCCAATCATCTTTTTCGCTTTTAAAATACTTTTATCAAGACCCATTGCTCCATTAAGTCCTACTTCTTCTTGAACAGTAAAAACACATTCTAAAGCTGGATGTTTTAAGCTTTCATCATCTAATAAAGCAAGCATATAACAAACACCAACACCATCATCCGCTCCTAATGTTGTTTTATTGGCATGTAAAAAACCATCTTCTTCAATAAGTTCAATGGAATCTTTTGAAAAATCATGATCACTATCATTATTTTTTTCACAGACCATATCCATATGTCCTTCTAACATGACTGTTTCATGATCTTCATAGCCTTTTGTTGCTTCTTTAAAAAGCACGATATTATGCATTTTATCTCTTACATATTTTATATTTCTTTCTTTAGCAAAGTTTTCCACATAATCACAAATTGCTTTTTCATTGTAAGATCCTCTTGGAATCTTTGAAATTTCTCTAAAATAATATTCTACTTTTTCCATATAATTCTCCTATACTAACGTTCTATTCATCCATTTATTGGATTTATATCTAATCATAAAACAAATTGACCTAAAAATCCAGTCAACAATCATAGCCCACCAAACACCAATGACACCCATGCGTAAATACAAAGCAAAAACATAGCTTAAAGCAAAACGGAAAGTCCACATTGAAAATGTAGAAACGATCATTGTAAAAAGTTGCATCATTGGCTGCACGTAAGGCATTTGGAAAAAGAAAATGCCATTGGCCAAACAAAGAAATCAAAAACACAATGAAGTGAAACCATTGACAAAGAAAGTCATGAAGAAAGAATTCAAAGTGGAAGGCATGATGTGCAACCACTGCCGCATGCATGTGGAAAAAGCATTGAACGGCATGGACGGCGTACATGCCACTGTGAGCCTTAATCCCCCGGTGGCAATCGTAGAGTTTTCGGAAGGAGAAAAAACACTGGATGAATTGCAAGCCGCAGTAAGCGCGGAAGCCGGTGACTATACGCTGAAAGAATAACTGAAAATTATTTATAGTGATTGGCATTATTTTCCTATCTTTGCCGCTAAGCGAAATAAATTAATAAACTATGGCAACATACAAAAGAATCTTATTGAAACTCAGCGGTGAAAGCCTGATGGGAGAAAAGCAATACGGCATTGATGAAAAACGTCTTGCCGAATATGCGGCACAGATTAAGGAAATTCATGAACTGGGCGTACAAATCGGTATCGTCATCGGCGGCGGAAACATTTTCCGCGGGCTGAGTGGCGCCAACAAAGGCTTCGATCGCGTAAAAGGCGACCAAATGGGCATGCTGGCAACCGTTATCAACAGCCTTGCCTTGAGTTCGGCATTGGTAGCGACAGGCGTAAAGGCACGCGTACTGACGGCGGTCCGCATGGAACCTATCGGCGAATTCTACAACAAATGGAAAGCCATCGAGTGCATGGAAGCAGGCGAGGTGGTCATCATGTCTGCCGGAACGGGCAATCCGTTCTTCACGACTGATACCGGCTCCAGCCTCCGCGGCATTGAAATCGAAGCGGATGTCATGTTGAAAGGGACACGCGTTGACGGCATCTATACCGCCGACCCGGAAAAAGACCCTACGGCCAAGAAGTTCCACGACATTACCTACGACGAAGTGCTGAAACGCGGTCTGAAAGTCATGGACCTTACAGCTACCTGCATGTGCAAGGAGAACAACCTGCCCATTATTGTCTTTGACATGGACACCGTAGGCAATCTGAAGAAAGTGATGCAAGGCGAAGAAATAGGAACGCTGGTGCACAACTAAACTTCACGACAGAGGACACAGAGTTCCACAGAGTCGAATTATTCTTTTAATCAACATAATTGCGGTACAAAAGAAAAAAACTCTGTGGAACTCTGTGCCCTCTGTCGTGAATTAATTATATTTGCAAAGTTCAAATTAAAAGCTACTTCAAACAATAGAAATATGAAAGACGTAAAAGACATCTTAGACGAAGCACAAGAGAAAATGGATATGGCCGTAATGTATCTGGAAGAATCATTAGCCCACATTCGTGCCGGGAAAGCCGATGTTCGTTTGCTGGACGGTATCCGCGTTGACTCTTACGGAAGCATGGTTCCCATCAACAACGTAGCAGCCGTAACCACTCCGGACGCCCGCAGTATCGCTATCAAGCCATGGGACAAAAGCATGTTCCGCGTCATTGAAAAGGCAATCATAGACTCCGACCTCGGTATCATGCCCGAAAACAACGGTGAGATTATCCGTATCGGTATTCCTCCGTTGACGGAAGAGCGTCGTAAGCAACTTGCCAAACAATGTAAGAACGAAAGCGAAACAGCTAAAGTCAGCGTACGCAACGCACGCCGCGATGCTATCGATGCCTTGAAGAAATCCGTAAAGGAAGGACTGGCTGAAGATGCACAAAAAGGCGGTGAGGAAAAGCTGCAAAAGATACACGACAAGTATATCAAGCAGATTGACGATATGCTGGCCGCAAAGGACAAAGAGATTATGACAGTATAAATCCAGTTGAGAGTTGAGAGAGTGCCGACAAATACTCTCAACTCTCAATGTTCAACTTTTAACAGATTTGAGGGGACTCGTTATTAAAAACACAGGAAGTTGGTATTTAGTAAAGACCGACGAAGGAACATACGTTGAGTGTAAAATCAAAGGCAACTTCCGTCTGAAAGGCATCCGAAGCACCAACCCGGTGGCAGTAGGCGACTACGTACAAATCATACTGAATCAAGAAGGTACGGCTTTCATCAATGAAATTGAAGACCGGAAGAACTACATCATCCGTCGCTCATCCAACTTATCCAAACAATCCCATATCCTTGCTGCCAACCTCGACCAATGCATGCTGGTGGTAACGGTGAATTACCCGGAAACGTCCACTACATTCATAGACCGCTTCCTTGCCTCGGCCGAAGCATACCGCGTCCCGGTCAACATCATATTCAATAAAACAGACGCCTACAACGAAGATGAGCTTCGCTATCTGGACGGGCTTATCCGCCTTTATACCACCATCGGCTACCCTTGCTTCAAGGTATCTGCCAAAACCGGCGAAGGCGTCGACACGATAAAGGAAGAACTCAAAGGAAGAATAACCCTCTTCTCCGGACACTCCGGAGTAGGAAAATCCACCCTCATCAACACCATTCTGCCGGAGCTGGACATCAAAACCGGCAAAATCTCCGCCTACCACAATAAAGGTATGCACACCACTACCTTCTCTGAAATGTTTCCCGTACCGGGCAACGGCTACATCATCGACACACCGGGCATAAAAGGCTTTGGCACATTCGACATGGAAGAGGAAGAGATAGGACATTATTTCCCGGAAATATTTAAAGTCTCCGCCAACTGCCGCTATAATAACTGTACCCACCGCCATGAACCGGGATGCGCCGTACGCGATGCGGTGGAGCAGCATTACATCAGCGAATCCCGCTACGCCTCCTATCTGAACATGCTGGAAGACAAAGAAGAAGGGAAATACAGGGCAGCGTATTAATAAATTACTTTTATAACTTTTCTTGTTTAAACTTTTTTCTTCCCTTTCAGTCTAAATCTAAGGCTAAATATACTACTAATACTGCAACTGAATAAAAAAGATGAATGGGCATCATAATATCCATTGGTGCCGGACTGATAGGCGGGGGGGATTTATTCCCAACTTCCCAAAGAAAATGAAGAACTGGCAGCTGCCGACAAAGTAATGACCGGCAAACGCGGAGAAAAGAAAATTCTAAATGTGAACGCTCAAATAATAAAATCGCAACTGTTAAAGGATGAAATACAGATCAGCGGCAGCCTGCTGCCCGACGAAGAAGTAGACCTTTCATTCGAGACATCCGGCAAGATTATCGAGATAAACTTTGAAGAAGGCAGCTTCGTAAAAAAAGGTCAATTGCTTGCTAAGGTAAACGACCGTCCCCTCCAAGCGCAACTGCAAAGATTAGTATCGCAACTGAAACTGGCTGAAGACCGCGTGTTCCGTCAAAATGCATTGTTGGAAAGAGACGCAGTCAGTAAAGAAGCCTATGAACAGGTGAAAACCGAACTTGCCACTCTGAATGCCGACATCGACCTGATAGAGTCCAACATTGCACAAACCGAACTTCGGGCGCCTTTCGACGGCGTCATCGGTCTGCGGCAGGTCAGCGTAGGAACATACGCTTCTCCCTCGACCATTGTAGCCAAACTCACAAAACTCTCCCCCCTGAAAGTAGAAATTCGCACGTACCCGAACGATATGCCAATGACGTAAAAATCGGTGCAGGTCTGGACTTCATCCTTGAAGGAAAGCTGAACACGTTCCATGCCACCGTCTATGCCCGCGAATCAAAGATAGACCCTGTTACCCACACATTAACCATCCGCGCACTCTATCCTAATACCAACAGTGCCGTACTTCCGGGCCGTTATGCCAGCATCAAACTGAATAAGGACGAAATACAAGACGCGCTTGCCGTACCTTCCGAAGCCATCGTTCCGGAAATGGGCAAAGACAAGATTTTCCTCTATAAAGCAGGAAAAGCGCAACCGGTAGAGATAACCACCGGCATCCGTACGGAAGCCGAAGTACAAGTATTGCAAGGCTTGAGCGTAGGCGATACGGTCATCACCTCAGGAACCTTACAACTGCGCACAGGGTTACCGGTTACATTAGACAATATAAATTAATGACCCACTATGAATGATGAATTGCTATGCCGCATGGCAGCCCGGCTGTTCATAACTCATAATTTATAATTCATAATTCACACCATGAATATATCCGAATTAAGCATACGGCGACCGGTACTCTCCACTGTATTGACACTGATTATCCTGCTCTTCGTTTCATCGGGTACAACTACCTCGGTGTCCGCGAGTATCCGTCAGTGGATAACCCCATCATTTCCGTATCCTGCTCTTATCCCGGAGCAAATGCCGACGTTATCGAGAATCAGATTACAGAGCCGCTGGAACAGAACATTAACGGTATTCCGGGAATCCGTTCCCTCTCCAGTGTCAGCCAGCAAGGTTCATCGCGCATTACGGTGGAGTTCGAGCTCTCCGTAGACCTGGAGACAGCCGCCAATGACGTGCGCGACAAAGTTTCACGCGCACAACGTTATCTGCCCCGCGACTGCGACCCGCCCACCGTAT
>ENA-OQHF01001826-OQHF01001826.1-human-gut-metagenome-genome-assembly--contig:-NODE-1826-length-11287-cov-9.165771_pt1 | contig 11287 bp, 12 predicted proteins | sample MGYA00242559_ERZ504709 | MGnify/ENA primary metagenome ERZ504709 (study PRJEB26092, sample SAMD00036203) | human gut metagenome | host: Homo sapiens | study: EMG produced TPA metagenomics assembly of... | reverse complement strand
AAGAAAATGAAAAAAGTAAAAATGTTCTTTAATTCGCATCATTCAATTTGCACTAGTTAAAGATGCTGAAATTATTATCAAAGAACAAGATTTTACAAAATCTTGTTTCTTTTTTTCAACTTCTTTTCGAATGAAAAAAAATCTGTTAATATAACACATAGGAATACTAGAGTTATTGGTTGCAGAATACTGTGAACAGCATGAAAGCAGCTGGGAAAGGAGTTTGACAAGATGCCAAAATTAAATGAAAATTATCAGAATGTAAAAGACAGTTATCTTTTTGCAGAGATCGCAAGAAGAGTAAAAGTATATGAGGAAACACATCCGGAGAAAGCAGCGGATATTATCCGTCTCGGAATCGGTGATGTGACATTGCCATTGACAAAGAGTGTGATCGAGGCACTTCATGAAGCAGTAGATTCTCAGGCGGTATCTGAGACATTCAAAGGATACGGACCGGAGCAGGGATATGCATTTGCACAGGAAGCAATCGCAGATTATTACGCACGCAATGGCGTAGAAGTAAAAGCTACAGATATCTTTATTTCAGATGGCGCAAAGAGTGATACAGGAAATATTACAGAGCTTTTTGCAAAGGATAACGTGGTTCTCGTTCCGGATCCGGTTTACCCTGTTTATGTAGATACAAATACAATGGATGGAAAGAATATCATCTATATGAACGGAACAAAAGAAAACGATTTCCTTCCAATGCCGGATGAAAATGTAAAGGCAGATATCATTTACCTGTGTTCTCCGAACAACCCGACAGGAGCATGCTATAATAAAGAGCAGTTAGAGGCATGGGTTGCCTATGCATTGAAAAATGATGCGGTGATCCTGTATGATTCCGCATACGAAGCATTTATCACAGATCCTACACTTCCGAGAAGTATCTATGCGATCGAGGGGGCAAAGAAATGTGCGATCGAGTTCTGTTCCCTTTCTAAGACAGCAGGATTCACAGGTACACGTTTCTCTTACACAGTTGTTCCGGAAGAGCTTGTGTTCGAGACATCAAATGGAGAAACATTGAGTCTGCACAACATGTGGAACAGAAGACAGTGTACAAAGTTCAACGGAACACCGTATATCATCCAGTATGCGGGAGCTAAGGTATTCACAGAAGAGGGCATGAAAGAGTGTCAGGAGAATATTGGATATTACCGTGAAAATGCACATATGATCGCTGAAACACTTGAGAAGAAAGGAATCTCATTTACAGGCGGCGTGAACTCACCATACATTTGGTTCGAGTGCCCGAAGGGAATGGAGTCCTGGGAGTTCTTTGATTATCTTCTTGAAAATGCACAGATTGTCGGAACACCGGGAGCAGGATTTGGAGAAAATGGAAAGAATTATTTCCGTCTGACATCCTTTGGAAAACATGAGAAGACAAAGGAAGCAATGGAACGTTTTAATACATTATTCTAAGATATAAAGTGAACGGATTACGTGCATAACAGAAGAAAGTTATCATAGTGACGGTTTACAGAAGGAAAAAGAGAAGCTATTCGTGCTTCTCTTTTTATCGTCAGGCAAAACTATCGTCAGGCAAAGCGGGAATCCTGAACAGCAACATTTTGTATTACATTAGAAACAAATCTGGTGTGAGTTTACAAGACCGTACAAGTTTGGTATGATAGAAACGGTATATCAGATTTTGAAATGTAGAAAGGATGGAACGTTAAAATGAAAATTGGTATTGGTAACGATCACTCCGCACTGGAGCTGAAAGCAGAAATCGTAGAATTTCTGAAAGAGAAAGGTCATGAGGTTGTAGATTATGGAACCTATACATCCGAAAGTTGTGACTATCCGGTATATGGAGAGAAAGTGGCCCGTGCAGTCGTAGCAGGAGAAGTAGAGAAGGGAATTTTGATCTGCGGAACAGGACTTGGAATCTCTCTCGCAGCGAATAAAGTAAAAGGAATTCGCGCATGTGTCTGCAGCGAGCCATTTACAGCGAAGATGTCAAGAGCACATAATGACTGTAATATACTTGCATTTGGAGCTCGTGTAGTAGGTGGAGAACTTGCAAAGATGATCGTTGATACATGGATCAATACAGAATTCGAAGGCGGCCGTCATCAGCGCAGGGTAGATCTGCTGATGGAGATCGAGGAGAGAAACTAAAAGATTTCAAGAAAGAGACTTCTGCGTTACATTTTATCAGAGCGCGGAAGTCTTTTAAAAAAGGGGAAGAAAAATGCAGGAATACGATTTATCACAATGGGTTTTATTCTTTTTCTCTACAGTTTTCTGGGATGGATCTGGGAAAGTTGTTATGTTTCTGTCAGAAAGCACCGTTGGGTGAACCGTGGATTTATGCATGGTCCGATGCTTCCGCTCTATGGTTCTGGAGCAATGGTTGTTCTGATCGTGACGATTCCGGTCAGAGATAACATCCTGCTTGTCTTTCTTATGGGAATGATCGGTGCGACAATCCTGGAGTATTTTACAGGAATTACGATGGAGCGTCTGTTCCACGTAAGGTACTGGGATTATAGAAACCTGAAATTTAATGTCAGAGGATACATTTGTCCACTGGCAAGCTTGTGCTGGGGAGTATTCTCCATTCTTATGGTAAAGGTCGTACATATTCCATTTGAACATATGGTATTGTTGATTCCGGTTACAATAGCCGATATCCTTGCATTTGTTCTGACAATCGCAGCAGCAGTTGACTTCACACAGTCCTTCAACGAGGCTATGGATATGAAACGTATCCTTGTACAGCTTGAAGCCAGCAAAGAACAGATCCAGAAGATGCAGGAGCGCCTGAAAGATGCTTCTGAGGAAATGCAGGACAGACTGAAAGATGCATCAGAAGGTGTTCAGGAACGGCTGAAACGTGCATCTGAAGGGGTACAGGAGAGGCTTGAGGACAGCTATCTGTTGTATGAAGAGCGTAAAGAGATGAAAGCAGCGGAGAAGCAGACAAGAAAAGAATTGTATCTTGCGAAGATAGAAGAACAGCGTAGAGAACGAAAAGAACAGCTTACACAGCTTTCAGAGAAGGTTGAGGCACTGCTTCGTACTGTCCGACTGGAGAATGAAGCACAAGAGTCTGAATCGAAAGGAAACTGGAGAAAAGAACTTGCCCAGATGCGTTCCAATATATTAAGTGAGAGAAAGAAATTAGGCTCACGTACGGACAGAAATTATGTAAATGCTATGAGACAGCTGAGAAGAAACCCTACAGCAGTATCAGACAAGTTCAAGAATGCGATGGAAGAATTAAAGAAAAATGCCGAGGTGAAATAAATGACAAAGAAACAGCGTGCGCTTGAAGTGATTGAAAGACTGAAGAAAGAGTATCCGGATGCAGGATGCACGCTTGATTATGATCAGGCATGGAAGCTGCTGGTCAGTGTAAGGCTGGCAGCACAGTGTACAGATGCAAGAGTAAATGTAGTCGTGGAAGGTCTTTATGAGAAATATCCAACAGTAGAAGCACTGGCAGAAGCTCCGGTGGAAGATATTGAAGAGATTGTACGTCCTTGTGGTCTTGGAAAGAGTAAGGCAAGAGATATCAGTGCCTGCATGAAAATGCTTCGTGATGAATACGGTGGAAAAGTTCCGGATGATTTTGATGCCTTATTAAAACTTCCGGGAGTCGGAAGAAAGAGCGCGAATCTGATCATGGGAGATGTGTTTGGAAAGCCGGCAATTGTGACAGACACACATTGTATCCGCCTGACAAACAGGATCGGTCTGGTAGATGGAATCAAAGAGCCGAAGAAGGTGGAGATGGCATTGTGGAAGATTATCCCGCCAGAAGAAGGAAGTGACCTTTGCCATCGTCTTGTTTATCATGGAAGAGAGATATGTACTGCAAGAACGAAACCGTATTGCGACAGATGCTGTTTGGCAGATGTTTGTAAAAAGGTCGGAGTATAGTAAAAAGATCAGGGTATAACAGTCAAAATAAAAAGTCTGTGAAAAGAATCTTAAGAGTAGATAGATTCTTTCACAGACTTTCTTTCTATCAGTCTAAGCTAACTCAATAGCACCTGTTCCGCCGGCACAAGCATAGTAAGCTTTCTTATCCTCAGGTTTTACATAGATCTTAAGGTCGGAGCTGTCCATACCTTCAGCTTTGCATTTATCAAGAATCTTCTCTGCAAGTACAGCAGCGTCATATTCGCCGTTCTGATACTGGATGAAAAGATCATATGCCGGAGCAGCATTTACTGGTGTAGTTGTATCTGTTACAGTCACTTCCGGAACAGGTTCAGCTGTCGGTGGAGCTGTCTCTACTACAGGCTGAGCAGCTGGTGCTGTGGTAGTCGGATGTACCTCATTAAATCTTTTCTGTCTTTTCTTATCTGTTCTCTTGCTCATGGATGTTACCTCTTTTCTCTAATCTGAAAACCGAAGTCCGGGATGTCTGTCCTTGCTGGTTGAAATAATTTAGTAAAAAGGGGGACATCGGTCACTTTTCCTATTATATAACGAAGTGGAAAATAAGTCAAAAAAGTTGTATTTTTTATCAGATTCGTATATTATGATGTAAGTGTCAAAAGTATAAATTGCGTTTGTGCTTGCACAAATAAGCAATTTATACTTATTGACACGCCGAACACCGAAAACGGAATAAAATGGTGTGAATACGCCATTTTATGGGAGTTTGAGGTGTTCGAGGATTGCGGGAATTGCATAGCAATGGAGCAATCCGTAGGTATCATAATAAAAATAAGGTAAAAGTCGTCAGGGCAGAAAGGAAAGTTGATATGAATTTTTCACAGCTTGGAAAGATACAGGAATTAAAAGGACATATGGATACATTTCGTAGAAATCATCCGAAGTTTCCAATGTTCTTAGGAGCAGTAGCTCAGAATGCAGTTGAGGAAGGCACGATCATCGAGATCAATGTGACAGCGCCGAACGGAGCTCATTACGAGACAAATCTGAAGCTTCGTGCAGAGGATTTGGAATTTATCCGTGCACTGCAAGGAGATAGGGGAAAAATAAAAAATGTAAAAAAAATTGAAAAAAAGTACTTGCATATTTAAAAAGAGTATGATAAGATACTATTCGTGTCAGAGATGAGACACGAAATGCGGGTGTAGTTCAATGGTAGAACACCAGCCTTCCAAGCTGGATACGTGGGTTCGATTCCCATCACCCGCTTTTTTGCTGCTCGAATTTCGGAGCACAGAATCATAGTTGTACAGAAATAGCGCAAAGCATTTTCCGTAGATTCGGTTTTGATAAACCGGATAAGGAAAGTGCTTTTTTCAATTATTTTTGTACTATTTTTTCGTCCTGTTAACGTTGTTTCTTATATGGAGTTGTGCTATACTTTAAGAAATATTTTTGGGGTTACACTGAGCAGTAACACATTTTGGGGAAATTACAGAGGAAGAGGTAGAAAGATGAATTTTTTGGAAGAAAGAATTGTAAAAGACGGTATTGTAAAAGAGGGCAATGTTCTCAAGGTTGACAGTTTCCTGAATCATCAGATGGACATTAAACTTTTGAATCAGATGGGTGCAGAATTCAAGAAGAGATTTGCTGACAAGAACATCAATAAGATTCTTACAATAGAAGCTTCCGGTATAGGAATCGCCTGTATCGTAGCAGAACACTTTGATGTACCGGTCGTATTTGCAAAGAAGTCTCAGAGCATCAATTTAGACGGCGAGATGTATGTAGCAGAGGTTGAATCTTTCACACATAAGTGTAAGAATAATGTGATTGTTTCACAGAAATTCCTTTCAGAGGATGATCATGTACTTATTATTGATGATTTTCTTGCGAACGGATGTGCACTGCAGGGACTGATTCAGATCGTTCAGTCTTCAGGAGCTACAGTAGAAGGTATCGGAATTGCAATTGAGAAAGGATTCCAGTCAGGCGGAAGAATCATCCGTAATCTTGGATTCCAGCTGGAGTCACTGGCGATTGTGGACGGAATGGACGCTTCTACGGGTCAGATTTTCTTCAGAGAGCAGAATGCAGAGAACTAAAAGACCAATATTTTAAAAAAAGCTATAGTAAGCTTAAGAAAATCTTTTGAAACATATAAAAGCCTCCTTTAGATTTACAGAGTATTCTGTAGATATATAAAGGAGGTTATTTTTTTAGGAGGAAACAAAATGGAGATCAATCACGTATTAATTGTAGAGGATGATAAAGAGATCAGAGAAGGTGTACAGATTTATCTGCAGAGTCAGGGATATAAGGTGTTTCAGGCAGCAGACGGCATCGAAGGATTAGAAGTCCTTGAGAAGGAAGAAATCCATCTGGCAATCATTGACATCATGATGCCACGTATGGATGGGATTCGTATGACGATGAAGTTGCGCGAGAAATACGATTTTCCTGTAATCATGTTGTCAGCAAAATCAGAGGAAGTTGATAAAATCACAGGGCTCAACATCGGAGCGGATGATTATGTGACAAAGCCGTTTACACCGATGGAACTGATGGCCCGTGTGAATTCTCAGCTGAGACGTTACCGCAGATTTCTGGAGAAGCTCACACCACAGGAAAATGTACATGTGATCGGAGGTCTTGAGATTAATGAGGATACGGTAGAAGTCACAATGGATGGCAATCCGGTGAAATTAACTCCGATCGAATACAAGATTCTGCTTCTTTTGGCAAAGAATCCGGGAAGAGTCTTTTCATCCGAAGAGATTTACGAAAGAGTATGGCAGGAAAAGGCAATTAATACAGATACGATCATGGTACACGTAAGAAATATTCGGGAGAAGATTGAAATCGATCCGAAGAAACCAAAATATTTAAAGGTGGTGTGGGGAGTTGGATACAAACTTGAAAAGCAACCGTAAGATAAGAACAATTATAACGATAGTAATTCTTAGCTTATTCGCAGCAGGTGTTGTGGAAAGTTATTATGTGGTAAGAAAAAATATCGCATCAACATTTACAGTAGAAGATGATGTTGAAGAGTGTATTGAGCGAATGGACTATTCCCTTGCGACAGGAAATCGCCTTCTCTATAGCGAGGTCACAGATGCGATGGATGCATCGGAACAGATGGAATTAATGTCAGACAGTGCATTCTCTCTTTTAAAAAAATATATGGATTATCAGATCTTTGACAAAGAAGGGAATCCCTTGCTTGCAGGAAATGACGACCAGACAAACGAGGCTTTGAAGTCAGATAATTCTTATGTTCTCAAAATCGAATATAAGTATGGCACATCCGGAACAATGTCAAATGTAACAGTTAGCGGTACGAAACTGTCACCGGAAGAAGCGTACGATGTGGAGAAAGATCTGTCTTATTATTGTATGGATGCAGATCTTGAGGATCAGATTGACGATGAAGAGCAGACAAACGGAATCAGTATCGTTTATGGGATGACAGATGCAAATTATGATGAATTCATTTCTGCAAATCAGGAGGAAGACGAGTATGTGGATTATAATTATTCCATGTTCTGGAGTTCCGCTGCACTCTTCTTTTTAGGAGCTCTGCTTGCAGCATTACTTCTTCCATGTATTCCAAAAGTTGGAAGATACGAAGGAAAAATATTCCGCATGCCATTTGAACTTGCAGTGATTCTGGGGATTTCTGCATTGGGTATAGGCTATGATGCATTTGCAGGTTTAGTATACTGGTCTTTTGAGAACTATCACCCGTCAGGAAATATTATGTGGAATACAATCAGTATGCTGGGAATCAACTGGGGTATCTGGTTCTGCCTACTGGGAGTTTTCTTCTGTGTGGCAGAGAGTCTTCGACTTATATTTACAGAGGGAAGAAATTACTGGGAAGAACACACAATAGTAGGAATGCTGATCCGTTGGGGAAAGGAAAATCGTGGAGAAGTACATGAAAAGAGACATTTATTGAAGAAAGCATGGAAAGATATGAAAGCATTTTTGCATCATCAATATGAAGCAATTCTTCAGATGGATCTGCGGGATAAAGGAAATAAAGGAATCCTCAGAATCGTGATCTTGAACTTTCTTCTGCTCTTAGTAGTGAAATTATTTTCTTACAGCATAGGACTGATACCATTAATTGTTTATTCTATCATTTTATTCTTTGTAATGAAGAAAGTGCTAAATGGAATCAAGAAGAAATATCAGCTTCTGCTTAAATCAACAAATCAGCTTGCAGAAGGACAGCTAGATCTTCCAATCGAAGGTGATGTCGGAATCTTCCGTCCGATTCAGGATGAATTAAAGAAGATTCAGAGCGGATTCAAGAAAGCGGTGGATGAAGAGGTAAAAAATGAGCGTATGAAGACAGAGCTTGTTACAAATGTCTCTCACGATCTCCGTACTCCGCTGACCGCGATCATCACTTACATTGACCTTTTAAAGAATGAAAAAGACGAAGAAAAGAGAAAAGAATATACAGAAGTACTTGAGAGAAAATCTCTTCGTCTGAAAGCCCTGATTGAGGATCTCTTTGAGATGAGTAAGGCAGCAAGTAAGACTATCCAGATGAATTACATGAAAGTGGATCTCGTAGGACTGATCCGTCAGGCGGAGCTTGAGAACGAGGAAAAGATTAGAGAAGCACATCTGGAATTCCGTTGGAAACTTCCGGAGGACAAAGTAGTTCTCTGGCTGGATAGTGAAAAAACATATCGAATTTTTGAGAACTTGATTGTTAATATTACAAAATACGCAATGCCGCATACGAGAGTTTATATAGAAATGAATGAGCGGCCGGATGACGTGCAGATTTTTATGAAAAATGTTTCCGCAGGGGAATTGAATTTCAATACTGAGGAGATTACTGATCGTTTTGTAAGAGGAGACTCTTCAAGAAATACCGAAGGATCCGGACTTGGCCTGGCAATCGCTAAGAGCTTTGCACAGCTGCAACACGGTAATCTGAATATCACAACAGAGGCAGATTTGTTTAAGGCAGAGATCATACTTCCTAAATTAGAGATGAGAGAGAAAAAAGAAGAAAATTTTGCACTGGAAAATAACGCAAAAGAATAGTATTGTTAGATTAGACAAAATATTGAGAAGAATGCGTTAGGAGGAATGAAACATGAGATATGAAATCAAAGGTGATACACTTCCGGTGGTAGTCTGCTATCTGGAAAATGGTGAGAAAATGATCACAGAACGTGGCTCGATGAGTTGGATGTCTCCGAACATGAAGATGGAAACTACATCAAATGGAGGAATCGGAAAAGCATTTGGAAGAATGTTTTCAGGCGAGGCATTGTTCCAGAACCGTTATACAGCAACGGGAGGTAATGGGATGATCGCATTTGCATCCAGTTTCCCGGGGCAGATCGTAGCGCGCCAGATTGCACCGGGCCAGGAACTGATTGTACAGAAGTCAGGATTTCTCGCTTCAGAAGAAGGTGTTGATCTCTCTATTTTCTTTCAAAAGAAATTCGGAGCAGGATTTTTTGGTGGAGAAGGGTTTATCATGCAGAGACTTTCAGGAAATGGAATAGCATTTCTGGAATTTGACGGACATGTGGTAGAATATGAACTGAGACCGGGACAGCAGATAGTAGTGGATACCGGATATCTTGCAGCAATGGATGCGACTTGCAGTATGGAAATCCAGACAGTACCGGGACTTAAGAATATGGTATTCGGTGGTGAAGGTGTGTTCAATACAGTTGTCACCGGACCTGGACATGTATGGCTTCAGACAATGCCAATCTCCAGCGTGGCGGGAGAGCTTCTGAGATATATGCCGGCTGGAAAATAAAGGATGAAAAAGGACAGGACACTTTCGAATGAAATGAAATTTGAAATGGTATTTCAGGTAAAACGAAAGTGGCTCTGTCCTTTTTGATGTGTAGATATCAGTAATTTGCATATCACGTAGCATTAATTGTTCGTTTTCTCAAGATTGCGTAGATGCAGGTATACAGTATTCTTACTAATCCCCAATGCATCGGCGATTGTAATAACCGCATCCTTCAGATTGAAGATTCCTTGCTGGTAAAGGCGAAAAATGATTTCTTTATTCTTATTTGTGCTCGATATTGCTGAATCCATCAATACTTCTTGGCGAACGGTTTGAATGGTCTGATCAAGAAGATCAGAACTACTCTGGGAAAATGTCTCATGAATCTGACCGGAGACTGTAAGACCGTCAGAATCAGATGGAATCGGAACAGCAAAGTTGCGGAAGAAATCTGCCATCGTTGTATTCATATAAAAGTTGATACAGAGCAGTCCGATAATTCTGTCCTTCTCTCCTTTGACAGGAATTGTAGTTGACTTCAGAGGTTCTCCTTTTACATTTGTGGAAAAATAAATAACACCATGGTCATTCTCTTCATTGCGGCGGATCTGCTCCAGCATCTTTAATGCAAGGTCTGTAATCGGGGCTCCTTCGGCACGTCCGGTGTGATATCCGTTGATGACCTTGATCGCAGAGTGTTCATAATCCTCCAGGCTGTGCAGGACAATTTCATAACCGTTTCCGAGATAGTTGGAAAGTCCATCGAGTGTCTGACAGTATGAGTGCAGAATTTTTTTATCAAGTGAAGTTAATTTTAAATTTCCGATTGGCATAATCATGCGTCCTTTCTGCCTGTATTGAATACAACTCATTTTTTCTTTACAGACAAATAGTTTATTGATGGTTTTATTTTATCATGGATAGACAGATTTGTGTGAAAAAGAAGTCGATGAAAAATAGTTAAGTGAATGAAATTTTATTGACTAAACGATTTTAACGTTATATAATTTCATTAAGAACTTATAATTTCAATAAATCAGGAGGTAGAATTCAATGAAAACAATTTCAACAACAAAAGCACCAGCTGCAATCGGACCATATTCTCAGGCAAAGGTAGTTAACGGAATGTTATACGCTTCAGGACAGATTCCGATTAACCCGGCTACAGGTAATGTAGATGCTACAACAATCGAAGGACAGACAGAGCAGGTTATCGCTAACATCGCTGCTGTTCTTGAAGAAGCTGGATCAAGCTTTGACAACGTTGTAAAGACAACATGCTTCCTTGCAGATATTGCAGATTTCGGAGCATTCAACGGAGTATACGAGAAATACTTCACAAGCAAACCGGCTCGTTCATGTGTAGCAGTTAAGGATCTTCCGAAGGCTGTTCTCGTTGAGATTGAGATCTTAGCTGTTGTAGAGTGATTCTTACAGATAGCAAAGAAAATGAAATGATGACACTGCGTTGTGAGGCGAGGTGCGAATAGAAAAGGAGTCCGTGGAAATGCGATATGTCGCATACCATGGACTCCTTTTGTTACTGTTCACACAATGTGCGACCAGCAACCTCCTTTTTACTTATTCAAGGAATCTCCTCGATCTACAACAACGCGATATCCGACAGAC
>ENA-OQHF01001825-OQHF01001825.1-human-gut-metagenome-genome-assembly--contig:-NODE-1825-length-11288-cov-3.148732_pt1 | contig 11288 bp, 12 predicted proteins | sample MGYA00242559_ERZ504709 | MGnify/ENA primary metagenome ERZ504709 (study PRJEB26092, sample SAMD00036203) | human gut metagenome | host: Homo sapiens | study: EMG produced TPA metagenomics assembly of... | reverse complement strand
ATTTCTGAAACTTTTTTTCACAACTTTACGTCTCTTTTGCATAATACATCAGTTTTGCAATATCCTTCTTTGGATCTTTTATGTAAGCCATCAGTCCTTCTTTGAATCTTTCCCGATCCATCTTGTCTTCGTATTTTAAGCATTCACAGATCAGTCTTTCCTTTTCAAAAATCCGGACTGTCACATTGGAAAGCTGTATTTCTGTCACTCCAAGCTCCAAAGTATCCGGCTCTGCATACATCGGAATGATCTTCGGATAATCCATTTTAAACCGTGATTTGGAAGTATTCTTATCCACCGCAAGCCGCCAGCCATACGGTTTCTTTTTGATATAGCCATACGCATATAACGCATTCTCCAGATTCAGCACGCAGTCCGGAAACAGCTTTGCCACAAGCTCCTCCTCTGTAAAATCACTGAGATGAACTGCATAATAACCGCTTTTTATGCGCAGAATGTCCCCCTTTTCCACAAAATCAAGGATCCTGCGATAATCGATCCCCAGCCCGGCGAGCTGGCTCTTTTTTACAATTCCGCCATTATCCAATATAAACTTCCTGACTCTGTCTAACAGCAACTCTCTTTTTTCACTGACTGCATATGACTCCGACATGCTTTATCTCCATCTTCTGCGTCTTCTACGTTTTTTTCTGATTCTTCGTTTCTGATCTTTTCTGTCTCTACGAACGGCTCTGTTGTGTTTGATAATATAGTAATTATCGTAAAAACGTTTTAAGAAAAATAAAAGTACACCAAGCAAAATCACTGCAACAATGAGTAAAACCACAACAATCGGTTTCACCTGCACCGTGGAGACTGCTTCCTGTTCCTCCTCCTCGGTCGACTCATTGTCAAATGCGTAGCCTTCTACGACCACGCCGGTTGTCTTAATATCTGCTTTTCCTACATTTCTTCCCGCATAAGTATACGTGATGCTCCCTGCAATCTCCGGGTCGCTGTCATTATATTCCACGGAAGATGAGGTGTCTGAAAATTCTGCTGTTTTCGGCAGAACAATGACGGCCTCTTTATCAAGCTCCACAAATGGCGCAATATTGTCCAGATTACCATTATCCACCGTTGTCTCTGCGCTGTAATCCGTATCATTTTCCGCTACATTCAGCACCTGAAAATTGTCAAATGCGTAATCAAATAAGTTTACTGTATCAATAAACTGATTCGGTGACTGCGTATTCATTACCACACAGATCAAAGTCATGCCATCTTTTTCCGCATAAGTCACCAGAGTGCTGTTTGCGGCCGCCGTGTATCCGGTCTTTCCGCCGACACAGTACGGATATAAGTACTTGCGGTTCGCATTGTGGTAAGTGCAGAGCATGTCGTGATGATTCCTTAACACCGTTTCCTCCGCATGCTTATTGGTCGGAGGGATTGTATACATCTTCGTCCCGATGATAATACGAAATGTCTCATTCTGATAAGCTGCCTGTGCGATCAACGCCATGTCATGTGCGGTCGTATAATGATTTTCATCCTGCAGACCGTGCGGATTGGCAAAATGTGTGTTAGTACATCCTAATTCTTTTGCCTTGGCATTCATCATGTCCACAAAATTTTCTACCGTGCCGCCCACATGTTCTGCGACAGCGTAGGCACATTCATTTGCCGACTCTAGCATGACACCGTAAAGGCACTGCTCTAAGGTCATCTGCTCTCCGTAATCTCTGGCAATTCCCGATCCTTCCGTGTTGTTGATCGCATCATCCGAAAAGTGACCATGTCACTCAGGTTGCCATTTTCTAACGCCAGCAGCGTGGTCATGATCTTGGTGATACTCGCCGGGTAGTGTGCTTCATCACTATTTTTTTCATAAAGGATCGTGCCTGTGGACTCTTCCATCAAAATAACACCCGGTGAGAGTGTTTCCGGCGCATCCGGCCAGTAGTCTGCCGCCTTGACGTCCACTTTTCCAAGACAGACAGTTAGATATAATCGTAAGGATCAGGCATGCTGCCTTTTTCCATCTATTTTTCAACATCATAAAAACTCCAAATCTATATTAAATCTATTAATTTCGCACAATCCGTCCCATGTATACACAATTTTTACGGATTGTTACTGTTCACCCGTAACTCGTTCCTGTAACAACAACGTTACTCTATCAACATTATTAGTATAATAGTTGGAAAAAATACATGCAACCACTTTTCATCATTTTATGACTTTATTAATTTGTCAGATTATGCAATGTGTGCTTGAAAGTTGGGGTTTCTTTATTGTAGAATGTAACTGATCGCTTTGCGCTTAGATATATTTGCTGCAAAAAACGAAAATGCATTTTGAAAAAATATTAGTTTACATCATTAGAGAGGTTGTTTTATGAGATTAAGAAATATCCCTGGCGCGGATGACGCCATTTTAAATAGTGAATACTGCATCAAAAATCCAGAGGAGCAGAAAGGGCACTGGCAGGATTGCTTTGAGACAGCACAGCCGCTTCATATCGAGATCGGCATGGGAAAAGGCCGTTTTATTATGGACATGGCTGCCCTGCACCCAGATATTAACTACATCGGTATCGAGCGTTACTCCAGCGTACTTTTACGTGCTTTACAGAAAATGGAGCAGAATCCGCTTCCCAATATTAAGTTTATCTGCATGGACGCTGCCGATGTTGCAGAGGTTTTCGCCAAAGACGAAGTCGACCGTATTTACTTAAACTTCTCCGATCCCTGGCCGAAAGACCGCCACGCCAAGAGACGTCTCACTTCCAGACAGTTTTTCGCGCGCTATGACCTGATTTTGAAAAAAGAAGGACATCTGGAATTTAAGACTGACAATCAGGATCTTTTCACATTTTCATTAGAGGAAGTTCCGGAAGCCGGCTGGAAATTAGACGCTTCCACCAGAGATCTGCACCATGATGCCGTCTTAAATGAAGGCAATGTCATGACGGAATACGAAGAAAAATTTTCTTCCAAAGGAAATCCAATCTGTAAATTGATCGCATCGAGATAGAAAAAACGCCCGATACCAATGGTTTTACACCATTGATACCGGGCATTCTATTTATCCTTCAATTGCAATGTAACGTTTTTCCGGAACAGCTTTCTTCTGTTCTTTCGGAACGTCCAAGGTCAGGATACCGTTTTCGTATTTCGCATGGATATCTTCCTCTTTCATGTTCTCACCAACATAAAAGCTTCGGCTCATGCTGCCTGCATAACGTTCACGTCTGATGTATTTGTCATTCTTATCCTTCTCATCCTTATCGAGTCCCTTCTCGGCACTGATAGTCAGGTATCCATCATTCAACTCAAGATGAAGCTCATCTTTCTTGAATCCCGGAAGATCAATTGCTACTTCATAGCCATTATCTTTCTCCTTAACATCTGTCTTCATCATATTCTTTACATGTTTGCCATACAATGTTTTATCAACATCTGGGAATGAAAAATTCATTAAATTGTCAAAATCATCAAATAAACTCTCTCCAAAAATACTAGGCATCAACATAAGTCATCTCTCCTTTTCTATCTGTCCACTTTTTTGTGGATATTCGTATGCTCATTAACCTTGTTTCTTTGGAACTAACAGATTAAGGAACTCGGGGAATCTTTCTTTCTCTTTTGTTCCCTCTTCCTTTGTTCTGACTATGTTATACACCCGTTTGTTAGCACTGTCAAGATGTGAGTGCTAATTTTTTTAGTGAACTTTTTGTGATTTTCTTCAAAATTTTAAATTTGAATTCAAACAAAAAAAAAATGCACCGACCCCTATAGCCTATGCTATAAAACCGATACTTCGTAATGCGCCACCAGGGGTTCGAACCCTGGACACCCCTGATTAAGAGTCAGGTGCTCTGCCAGCTGAGCTAGTGGCGCATGTCTTTCAGCGACGAATGTTATTATATAATACTTTTTTTCAGAAATGCAACTATTTTTTTGATAAATTATTTCGTATTTTGTCGAGTACTGTTTTTATATTTTTAATTTTATATTTTTCAAAGGGACAGTCCTTGCGAACCGTCCCTCCTCATTAATCAATAATTCCAAATTCTTTGTAAAATTTCTTTCTGGCTTCTTTAATTCAACAGAAGCCTTTTTTACATCTTTCTATTCTATTATTTTGCAATAAAAGATTTATAAGTTTTCCTAGTCTTGCCTCACCCATATTTACAAGATGTTCTGCTACTGTATCCATAGTATTGTACTCTCCTTTCTCCTTCTCTGCCAGAATTTCTTCATAACGCTCATCCCCCGTCATAGCAGATAATAATTTTAATACTTCATCCACATGTTTAATTTCTGTTTTGTCATCTGAAACATAATCTTTATTCTTTCTCTTGTGTACAAAGAAATTGGCTACAATTTTAAAATCGCTTTTAAATCTTGCAATCTCTTCTTCCGTCAACCATGCAATATTAAAAACTGTGATTTTATAGTCATTAACATACTCTCCCAAACCCTCCGGAATGTATATCACATCCTTTAAATGCGTTGGTTTATCCCACATCTTATCTGTACCAAAATATAAAACAATTGTCAATACTGCAACTGGTCTTTTTCTTTTCTTCTGCAATTGACTGCGATAAGTGGCACCATCATAACCTAATATACGAAGCGGCATATATTTCTCCGGTAAAGTTTGATTTTCCATGCCATATATGGCAAATTCAATATCACGCTCTTTCCAGAGTTTGACGATATCCCTTTCCTGTTCATGCAGTTTATTTTTTCTGTTGTATCTTTCTCGCCCAAACCTTCCTCTCTTTCTTTGCGAAGTTTCCGGAAAGCCCTCAATATCTGTATCTAACAATTTTTTAGGATTTCATGCCGATCTGGCAGAAATAACTCGTACTATAACACTTATTTGAAAAAAGATTTTGCTATCTGCAATATTGAATGTAACTGATGTATACACAATTGTCAAGAAATCCTTTTCCAATATTCCCTATTTCACTATTTTATGGTATTTTATAACTAATGTGTGCCCGGCTTGATTTTATATCAAAATAAATACGGCACCATTTTATAAGGAGGTTTCACATGCGTGTTGAAGAACGATTATTAAAATATGTCTCTTACTGGACAACTTCTGACGAGGAATGCCGACAGATTCCATCTTCGGAAAGACAGTTTGAGTTAGGAAAAGTGTTAGAACAGGAATTGCGCGATCTCGGTTTAGAGAAAGTCACTTTAACCGATCACTGCTATGTTTACGGACTGCTGCCGGCAACGAAAGGATATGCTGACAAGCCTGCTGTCGGTTTTATTTCCCATATGGACACTGCTCCTGATTTTTCTGGAAAAGATGTCAAACCACAGATCATTCCGGATTATGACGGCAATGATGTTCTTTTAAAGGGAAGCGGTGCTTATCTGAAAGTATCCGATTTTCCTACACTTAAAACATTAAAAGGACGCACACTGATCACTACAGATGGAACAACCCTGCTCGGCGCCGACGATAAAGCCGGGGTTTCCGAGATCATGACGGCAGTGGAACAGATCATCACAGAAAAAATACCTCACGGCGACATCTGGATCGGCTTCACACCGGACGAGGAAGTCGGAAGCGGTGCTGATTTATTTGACCTTGACTATTTTAAAGCCAGATTTGCCTACACCGTTGACGGCGACTACGAGGGCGAAGTTGCCTATGAAAACTTCAATGCCGCAAGTGCTTCTTTTGAGATCAATGGCGTCAATGTCCACCCTGGGGAGGCAAAAGATATTATGATCAACGCTGCCCTTGTCGGCTGTGAGATTGCATCTCTTCTCCCTGAAAATGAGACTCCTGCCCACACCGAAGGCAGAGAGGGATTTTATCATCTGACTGATTTTAGCGGAGACATCGCCCACGCCAAAGTGAATTATATCGTGCGTGACCATGACAAAGCCACTTTTGAAAAACGTCTTGATACACTGCGTGGCATTGAGAAAAAAATGAATGGAAAATATCACGCAGACACTGTAAAATTGAACATTCAGCATTCCTATAGTAATATGCTGGAAGTCATTGAAAAGAATGAATATGTCGTTGCAATTGCAAAAAAAGCAATCAAAAACGTTGGTCTGGAACCAGTCTCCCGCCCAGTCCGCGGTGGTACAGACGGCGCCAGATTAAGTTTTATGGGACTTCCTTGTCCGAACCTCGGAACCGGCGGCTATGGTTTCCACGGACCATTTGAACATATCAGTGTAGAAGGTATGGATACCGCTGTTTCGGTTATCAAAGAAATCGTAAAAATCACTGCCGAATAATGATCGGGAACGTTTTTCCTGTTACACAAAAAATCTGCCATACAAAAATTGCATTTGTATGACAGATTTTTTATTCTCTTAAATATTATTTTTTACTTTACACCGAAGTCTTTCTTCTATTATAAGTTTGCAATCAATGCTGCGATCTCATCCGGTGTCATAACCTTATTCGGATCTGACAGATCAGGCATTGCCGGCTCATCATCTACAACTGTTTCATCTTCCAATGGAATCTTCTCGACCGGAACATTATCATCCGAATCCGTCAAAGTATCTACCATAATATCATCATACTTGGATAAATCTTCCTCCGGAGAAGAAACTTCTTCTTTACCAATTGATGTTTCCTCCATATCAGATGGAACTTCTTCGATCGGTGTCTCCTCCATCACGGACGGTTCTTCTTCGATCGGTGTCTCCTCCATCACGGACGGTTCTTCTTCGATCGGTGTCTCCTCCATCACGGACGGTTCTTCTTCGATCGGTGTTTCCTCCATATCAGATGGAACTTCTTCGATTGGTGTCTCTTCCATCACAGTTGCTTCTCCAGCAGCCGATGGGATCTCCTCAACTGCGGCTTCCTGAACCTGTGGTTCTTCTTTTTCAATTTTATTCTCTTCTGCCAAGATACGTTCCTCGGTAAAAATGTCTGTTTTGCAGACTCTGCTGCTATCTTGCATCAGCTCCGATCGTATTCAATGTATTCTGCAAAATCTTCCAGCTGCTGTAATATTTTATTCTGATTGTCTAAAATATTCTGTGCATATGCGCTGTCATTTTTATTAGTTTCCGGTGCCGGATGTGAAACATTGTCTGATAAAACAGCCTCTAACATCGAAATCTTTTCCATGATGTGGTCATTGGAATTCATCAGTGCATCTGCATTCTCTTTACTTCTTCCAATGGAAACCTTTGCTACTGCTTTCTGTGCGTGGATAATATCCTCCACATTTGCTTTCCGGGACTGGTTTCCTTTTTCAATGAGTTCATACAGATCATCAAATGTTTTCCTCAATAAAAGATAAGACGCTTTTTCTGATTTAAAAATACTATCATACTGTTCTTCTTTGCGATTCTTTTCTGCCATCAGATAAATTGAAATGGAATCTACCAAAAAATAGATTGCAACCAGAAACAATGCTGTAATGATCGCCAGAATAATAAATTTCTGAGGCATATTGATCATTGCATATAAATCTGCAACCAGTAAAACTACCGCAATTAACAATGTAATATTTATGCGGAACCTGACATTTTTTTCGCTGTTCTTATCCATAAGAGCTACCTCCCACTATTGCGTCCTCCGTGACGCTCTCTGTGGCTATTTTACCATAACTTACACGAGATAGCTATATGCGAAAACAACAATCTTCAACAGAATACGACCGAAATTTCTTTTTATAATAAAATAAGCTGTCCGATCAGCTCTGCTCCTTTATAAAGATCATCGACCGTTGTGTATTCCCGTGTCGAATGTGCGTTATACATTCCATTCGATAAAACAAGCCCTTCGATTCCGTTTTTTTGCAAAACTGTTTGTTATCACTTCCACCGAACGTACCTGTAAGTCCACCGGAAAATCCTAAGATTTCACAGGCTTTTTGAAAATCGGTCACTGACTTGCTCTCAAGTGTTGTCTCATAGGCGGTCAGCACACAGCAGTCCGGCACAATGTTTGTCGCTGTTCCACCCTGAATCGTTCCGATATTAAACGTCGTCTCTTCAGACAGATCAAGCACATACGCCTGTTTTGCGGTTACTTTCGAATAGTCAAAAACATCCGAACCTTTGACATATAATTCCTCACCAATTGTAAACAGAATTTCAATTTTTTTATGAGGTTTTTCCACTGTCAAGAACAAGTTGTACACAATAGAGGATTTCCAGAATACCACTGATGTCATCTGCACCAAGCACAGTATCCCCTGCAGAATGTATTGTTCCGTCTTTTTCCAAACAGATTTTTGCCTGCTCCAAGGTTCTACAACATCCATATGTGCGCAAAAATAACCGGATCTCCTTCTAATTCTCCATCTAAGACAGCAAAATATTTCCGGTGTCGCCACCATAATAAGCTCCGGGTCTAAGGCTGAAGTCGGCTCGTGGAGCAGGAGTAATTCCGGCTTTAGGGCAAGTGCTCTGGCAATTGCGACACGCTGCTGCTGTCCTCCGGACAAATGTTTTGGATAATGATTTTCCCATGATGCCATTCCAACACGCTCTAATTCTTTTAAAGCAATTGCTTTGCTCTTTTTCTGAACAACCATAAGACCTTCCCTAACATTTTCCAATGCTGTCTTTTTCTCAAACAGATAAAATCTCTGGAACACCATGCCCGTAATCTTACGGAATTCCAGGCTGTCTTTGTGTTTTTTGGAAAGATCGACCGTTTTTCCACCAAAAACTGCCTCCCCCTCCTCCGGGATCTCCAACTGGTTGATGCATCTTAATAAGGTTGATTTTCCTGTACCGGAAGGGCTGATAATTCCGACAACATCGCCTTTTTCAATTTTTAAATTAATATGGTCTAATACTTTATTCTCATGAAAACTTTTGGAAAGGTTTTTGATCTCTAACATTTTTATACCTTTCTGTTATACACTTTCATACGTTAATTCCAAAGAGTATACACATAAAGAAAGAAGCAGGTCGTTGTCATATGGTTATCACAACTGCCTGCTTCTTCTTTTCTCCAAAACACTCAGGTGTATAAATCATATGAAAATAAAACCGTATTCATCCATACAGCACATACAACAGCAACACATCTGGTTTTTGTTCATTACGATTGTATTTGTCTTCATATGATTTTCCCCTTTCTTATTTCCTACTTATTTGATATGTTATGTAGGAATTACTTTATATGGGGAATTATAATCATCTGATATTATTTTGTCAATTGTTTTTGTTATAGAAGATTCCTTGGGTTTGTTATAGGTTTTGATTATAGCGATTTTTTTAGAACAACTCCGGGTGATTTTCCAGCGCATCTTCTTCCGTAATCTCGCGGATCACGCGGCATGGAACACCAACTGCAAGTGAATTTGCCGGAATATCTCTGGTAACGACGCTTCCAGCACCGATCACACAGCCCTCGCCGATCGTAACACCACCACAGATTGTAACATTTCCTGCGATCCAGCAGTTATCGCCAATGGTAATCGGTCTGGCGTATTCCTTATCGGTAAGTGTTCCATTCTGTTTCTGATATTGGTTGCGATCCTGCCAGCGGAGCGGATGCATCGGGGTAAGAAGTGACACATTTGGTCCCATAAATACATTTGCACCAATTGTAACCGGACAGCAATCCACACACGTAAAGTTAAAGTTCGCATACGAATTTGCACCGATAGATGTCAGACAGCCATAATCAAACTGTACTGGTCCCTGCAAGTAAAACGAATCACCTATGATTCCCATTTCTTTCAGAATCTCGGAACGTTCTCGTCTGTTTCAAGAAGTTCATTATATTCTTTACTTAATCTATGGGCTTTTGTTCTTAATTTTACAAGTTCTTCATCGGAAGGATCGTAAATTTTTCCTGCCGTCATTTTCTCTTTTTCTGTCATTTTTCCTGCTCTCCTTTTGAAATCTCATGATAGACTGGTTTTTCCCTATGCCAGCTCTGCGCCTAATTTTTCCAGGTCTTCCATTGCACCCGCATTTTTTGATAATTCATCTTTTGCAGTTGCATAATAGGATTTCTGGAAAAGCATATCCCATGACAGGTAGTGAGCCATGCAGTCAAACTGTTTCTGAATCAGTTCATATTGTATACTGTCTACCGGTGATCCGCCTACGACAATAACACCAACCTTTTTCCCTTTTATCTGTAATCCTCTGCAATAACATTTGTCTATAACCAGCTTTAACTGTGCGGACATTCCCCACCAATACACTGGTGTTGTAAAAAGGATCATGTCTGCTGCCACAATTTTGTCAATTGTAGGATTGGTATCATCCTGATCTACGCAGCCTTTATTACATTGACAGACGCCACATCCTTTGCATGGGCTGATATCTAACTTGTCCGGCTGAATCACTTCGATCTCATTTTTTCCAGATGCACCTTTTATAAATGCATTAATTGCAGTTAATGTATTGCCTTTTCTTGCACTTCCGTTAATAATCACAATTTTCATTTATTGGTTCCTCTTTTCTTTCCTAAATTTATATCTGAAGTATACCATAAAAAGTATTAACATACGCATTATATGTTATGATGATAACGCTACATCGCAAAAAGCCCTGAAGCTGCAACTTCAGGGCTTTTGCTTATAAATTATTCCGTTTCCGGTTCATCCACAGATAGAAGATCACATTCAGCACAATTCCGAATATCGTTGCTTCCGGAGCCGCAAAACCGATCTTGGTGAGGCTCGCATCTGGCTGGATACTCATATAATATGCCAGCGGCAGACGCACAAGAAGCGTCTGGACGAGTCCCTGAACCATAACCCAGACCGTTTTATCATGTCCGTTGAAATAACCGACCATACTGAATAGAACGGCTGTCACGATCGTTTCCAACGCAAACCCTTTCAGATAATCATAACCATTCTGCACAACGGCTGCGTCTGTTGTGAAGATTCCGGTCAGAAGATCTCCCTTAAACATAACAAATGCAAATACAATGCAGCCGATCACAATTCCAACGCCCATGCCGGTAAACATTGCTTTTTTCGCTCTTTTTTCGTTTCCGGCACCCACGTTCTGCGATACAAAGGATGCCATGGACTGCATCAGAGAACTTGGAATCAGCATTGCGAAGTTAACGACCTTGCAGGCAACACCATATCCGGAGGAAGCTGCGAGTCCAAGCCGGTTGACAAATGCGCAGAGTGCAAGGAATGAGATCTGTGTCAAGAACTCCTGCATAGCAAGCGGCAGACCGACTTTTAATGCTCTTATACAATGTGTGTTGATCTTAAAATCCTGTCTGGTGATTTTAAATGGAAGTTCTCTTTTTACCAGTAAAAATAATGCAAAACGACGCTGACCGCCTGTGCTGTTACAGTTGCGATTGCAGCTCCGGCTAGCGTCTAAATGCAAGTCCTGCCA
>ENA-OQHF01001823-OQHF01001823.1-human-gut-metagenome-genome-assembly--contig:-NODE-1823-length-11294-cov-2.959434_pt1 | contig 11294 bp, 9 predicted proteins | sample MGYA00242559_ERZ504709 | MGnify/ENA primary metagenome ERZ504709 (study PRJEB26092, sample SAMD00036203) | human gut metagenome | host: Homo sapiens | study: EMG produced TPA metagenomics assembly of... | reverse complement strand
GGATGTGTGATTTTAGCTGTAGGAATTGCACTTGAGGTAAAGGCCAATGCCGCGATGATGGCCGGAGAATATTTTGTAAAGGTCATTACCCGTCGGTTTCGCGGAGAGTTCGGTTATATAAAACTCGGATTTGACGTGACATTGGTAGCTATTGCTTGCTTGTTATCACTTGCTTTTATGTCGGGGGTGTACGGAGTGCGTGAAGGAACTGTGATTTCTGCCTTGGTAGTCGGTCCGATTGTGCATTTTGTAAGTCCGTATTACCGTTTCCTAGATAAATGGATTACAGATGCTTCTGTGCGGAACGTACCGGATTTTTCACAAGGGCAACATGTGGTTATTACTATAGCGCGTGAATATGGCAGTGGAGGGCATCTGCTGGGTGAAATGCTTTCCAAAGAATTGGGCATCAAACTTTATGATAAAGAATTCATACGTATGGCAGCCCAGCGGAGCGGGATGGATGAACAGTATATTGTGAAAAACGAGCAGTCCATTCCTTCCTTCTGGTTGAAGTGCATTCTTTCAAAAAATAGTGAGCAGCCATTGGAATCCAGCCTTTCTTCAGACGATGTATTATTTGTGTCGGAAAGTAAGATTATTCAGGAACTGGCCGCAAAGGAATCTTGTATCATTGTGGGACGCTGTGCCGACTTTGTATTGAAAGACTATCCGAAGGTGCTGAAACTGTTCTGTTATTCCGATTTGTCTCATTCTGTGACCCGTTGCGTGAGCGAATACGGTATTGCGAAAGAAAGTGCTGAAACGGAAATCAAGCGGGTGAATCGCAACCGCATTCATCACTATGAATACTATACGGGAGAGAAATGGGGAGAACCTCATCGGTATGATTTGATGCTGAATACCGGGGCTCTTGACTTGAAAACGGCTTGTCAGCTGGTGAGAGGAGTTTATCAGGGGTTAGAGAAGGCCTGATAAACCATTTCAGAAATTTGTGCGATAATGGCTTCCGTATCCTCCATGCTTTCCTGTGAGTCTTTGACAAAAACAACGAGGGTATAACGGTGACCATTAGGGAACTGTACAAATCCGGCATCGTTAATGGCAATGAGTTGTCCCGATGCGTTGCGGTCGCCAGTACCGGTTTTATGCCCTACGGTGACCTGCTTGTCTTGTAGAGGGTGGACTATTCTGCTTGTTCCAGTCTGACAGGTGACAAGGGCTTCTTTGATGAATTCCTGATGTGGTTTGTCGAATAAAGTCCGGGTAAGTAGAGCCTCGATGACTTCTGCGGTAGCCAGCGGAGTGCTCCAGTTTTCATAGCCAAGGTTCAGGTCCTGGTGCATGTCGTCTTCTGTGTATTGGATAGAAAAATCGTTGATTCCCAAACTACGGATATAACGGTCGGTCACCGCAGGACCTCCGGTAAATTTGAACAGGATGTCGCATGCATTATTGTCGCTTAAGTGGAGGGTGTATTCCATTAATTGCTTAAGTGAAAACTTTCCTCCGTGAGGGTACCGGTCTCTTAGCGGACTGTAAGTATTGGGCTGCAGGTCTGTGCTGTCTACGGTGAGCAAGGTATCAAAGGAGAGCTGATGTCTTTTACAGTAATCTCCCACAGCCAGTGCCTGATGTAATTTGAATACGCTCATCAACGGGTAGCGTCGGTTGTTCTCTATGGTGACAGTATCTTTTCCGTCTGCAATGATGGCTACTCCCACTTCAGCTTTTTGCTGTGAGATAAACTGATGGATATTGGTGTATAGTTCTTGAAAGCGATTGCCGGCCAATACATAGGCTGGAAATAGGATGAATAATAAGAGAATCAGACGGTTTGTTTTCATATTCGTACGGGGAAATTTATGATATTTCTATGTCTTCTTCGTGAAGAGAGGGGATGGAAAACAAAAAGGGACCATCTCGTGGAGATAGTCTCTTTTCAAAATTCGTTTTCAGTAGATTATGCTTCAGCGCAAGGAATTACAGAAACATAGCTTCTGTCTTCGCGACCTTTCTTGAAACATACAGTACCATCTACCAATGCGTAAAGAGTGTGGTCACTACCCATACCTACGTTTTCACCTGGGTTGTGAACTGTTCCTCTTTGACGAACAATGATGTTACCAGCCTTGCAAGCTGAACCACCGAATATCTTTACGCCTAATCTCTTACTAGCTGACTCACGGCCGTTCTTAGAACTACCTACACCTTTCTTATGTGCCATTTTCTTCTACGTTTTTAATGATTAAGCAATAACTTGTTTGATTGTCAATTCAGTAAACTGCTGGCGATGACCGTTCAGTTTCTTGTAACCTTTTCTTCTCTTCTTGTGGAATACCAATACCTTGTCACCTTTTACCAAGTGAGAAGCTACTTCGCAAACCACTTTTGCACCGTCTACAGTAGGAGCACCTACAGTTACAGTACCGTTGTTGTCAACCAACAAGACTTTGTCAAATTCAACAGTTGCACCGTTTTCAGCATTCTGAATGTGGTGAACGAACAGTTTCTTGCCTTCTTCTGCTTTGAACTGCTGACCGTTAATTTCTACGATTACGTACATTTTTAAATAAATATTAAACGGGTTTCCTCCGTAAGGTGAGCTGTTCTCTGTAGCTACTTTTTTACCTACACGGACTAAAATCGGCTGCAAAGTTACGGCTTTATATTTACATAACCAACTATTTATCTGAAAAAAAACGGATATATTTCCTATTTTTTATCAGTGGAAGTAAATCGGGGAAAATGGCTGTGTGCGGATAGGCTGCCAGCTCTTCGCGAGTGGTCATTCCGTGAAGGATACCGGCAAAGTCAACTCCTGCATTTTGGGCGGTTTCCGCATCGACGGTGCTGTCGCCGAGATAGAGAATCTGCTCTTTGGGACAGTTCAGGCGGGAAGCGGCCTGCAGCAGACCTTCGGGTGAGGGTTTGGCTTCTTTCACGTCTTCTCCTCCCACGATGATATCAATGAATCCTTCGGGGAATATTTTCCCCATCAGCTCCATGATGCGGTAGCGGTACTTGGTGGAGATGATGCCGATACGGGTTCCATTGGCTTTCAAGGCACGTAGCACTTCTTCCGTTTCCGGGAAAAGTACGGTATTGGCTGTCATGTGCTGGTCGGCTTCCTTGACGTATTCTTTTCGGAATGTCTCCAGCGTGTCCGCATCGGTTATTCCGGTCATGATGGAAAAGGAATCAACCAGCGTCTTTCCGATGGTACGTTTGATGGAGAGGTCGTCCACCTGATGGAATCCATGGCGTTCGAGTACGTTTCTGTAGCACATCACAATGCCCTTGGAAGAATCGGCCAAGGTATAGTCAAAGTCAAATAAATAGGCTTGGTAAGATTTCATACGATTTTACTCTATATAATAAGGTATATGTTCTATATCTAAAAGTGACTGTTTGCGCGAGATGCCGCCGGCGTATCCGGTCAGGCTTCCATTGCTTCCTACTATGCGGTGGCAGGGAATCAGGATGCTGATGGGATTGTGTCCGATGGCATTGCCTACAGCTTGTGCCGCCATGTGAGGCCGTCCTAAACGGCGGGCGGTTTCCACGGCTATATCTTTGTAGGTCCGGGTTTCTCCGTAAGGAATGGTGGATAAGATTTGCCAGACGGTCTGCTGAAAATGAGTGCCGGAAGGTTGCAGGGGAGGGCAGAAATCGGGTTGTCGGCCGGAGAAATAAATGTCAAGCCATTGCCGTGTCTGAAGCAGCACCGGAGTTTCCTTCGCCATGGCTTCTTCTTTCAATCCGTGACCGAAATATTTTTGTCCGTCGAACCAGAGGCCGCAAAGTCCGCTTTCCGTGGCAGCCAGTGTGATTCTTCCCAACGGAGAATCATAGTGACAGGTGAAAGTCATTTTCAACAGTATTTTTGAGGTGAAAAAGTAGAAAAATGATATGATTTACAGTCCCGAAAAAACGCCTTTGCGTTTAGCTAAAAACGTAAGTGCGTTTTAAGTAAAACGCAAGTACGTTTTGGTTCAAACGCAAGGGCGTTTAAGATAAAAACGTAAAGGCGTTTTTGAGAAGGCGTCCTTACGTTTTTTTTACTCTTTTATTCCATAGGTTGATAGTTCTTGGCAAGTCCTCCTTCGCTCGTTTCCTTGTACAAGGATGGAAGATCGTGTCCGGTCTGCTTCATTACCTCTACCACCTTGTCGAATGACACCCGGTGATGCCCGTCGGTAAAGGCTGAATAGATATTTGCATCGAGTGCACGTGCGGCAGCATACGCATTACGCTCTATACAAGGAATTTGTACCAGTCCGCATACCGGGTCGCATGTCATACCCAGGTGATGTTCCAGTCCCATTTCGGCTGCATATTCTATCTGGGCCGGACTGCCTCCGAACAACTGGCTGGCCGCCGCAGATGCCATGGAACAAGCTACTCCCACTTCGGCCTGACATCCGGCTTCAGCTCCTGAGATGGAAGCATTGTGCTTGACGATGTTTCCCACCAGTCCGGCAGTCGCTAATGCCCGCAAGATACGTGCGTCGCTGAAGTCGCGGCTTTTCTGCAGGTGATACAAGACAGCCGGAACCACTCCGCAGGCTCCACAAGTGGGTGCTGTGACGATTTTTCCTCCGGAAGCATTTTCTTCACTGACAGCCAGAGCGTATGCGAATACCAGTCCGCGTGAGCGAAGAGAGTCTTTATAGCCTTTCGAACGAATGTAATAAGCCGATGCCTTGCGGCGCAGATTCAATGGGCCGGGCAATACACCTTCGGCATCCAGTCCGCGATGGATGGCGGCTTTCATGGTCTCCCATACCTCTGCCAGGAAATCCCATATCTCCGGACCTTCGCATTGCTCCACATATTCCCAGTAGCTGCGTCCGGTGTGTTCGCACCAGTACAAAATCTGACTCATGGTATTCATGTTGTAAATATCGTTGGTGGCTGTGCGGTCGTGTCCTTCTTCGGCCAGTGCACCACCTCCTACACTGAATACGGTCCATTCGTCCAGCTTTTTCTTCTGTGCATCGAAAGCCTTGAAAGTCATTCCGTTCGGGTGGAAAGGGAAGAAAATATGTGGTTTCCAGAGAATTTCTACGGGAGCGTGAGGTTGCAGGGTATCTAAAATAGCTACATCGGTCATGTGACCACGTCCTGTGGCGGCCAGACTACCATACAGAGTTACTTCGAATGAGGCAGCCTCCGGATTGCGGGCAAGAAATTGTTCGGCAGCTTTGCGGGGCCCCATGGTATGGCTGCTGGATGGCCCCGTGCCGATGCGATATAATTCTCTGATTGATTTCATACTAAAAAATAGGTGTAAGTTTTCTGCAAAGATACGCAATAATCGCATATATGTGCAGAAATCCCGTGGGGTTTATTTTAAATCCACCACGGTGATGCCTGCGCCGCCAAACTGTACGTGTTCATCCTGGAAATGGGCTACTCCCGGCACGGTAGCCAGGTATTGCCGGATGAGGGTGCGCAGAATACCTGTACCCGTACCGTGCAGGATGCGTACGCGGCTGACTCCTACTAAGATGGCGTCATCGATGAAATAGGTGACCGCTTGTATGGCTTCGTCACCTCGCATACCTCTGACATCGATGTCCTGCTTGAAATTCAGTTTCTTTTCGTACATCCGGTCTTGGGTTTCGCTGCTGACAAAGGTCGCCTTGCTGGATAACGGGGCAGCCTTCGGTGCATCCGTCCGTTCCAGACGGTCGGCTTTCACGTTGGTTTTCATCAGTCCGAACATGACCACGGCATTCTTTCCGCTGATTTCCAAGACTTGTCCCACACTGGTCTGTCCTTTGATGCGCACATAGTCTCCCGCTTCAATGGGGCGTACCTTAGGAGCAACCGGAGTTTCAGGAGCATTGGCTTGTTTCGCTTTCTTGTCTTTTTTGCGCTCCTGCTTTTCGCGGAGTTTTTCCATCTTGCGCGCGATTTTCTCTTCCAAGGCCGCCTTTTCCAGGTTTCTACCTGCTGCTTGAAGTCGGTCAGTTCCTGACGTGCCGTGCGGGTACGTTCCTTTTCAGCCTGCGCTTCCTTGATGGTACGAATGGTATTTTCGATTTTGGCATTCGATTCTTGCAACAACCGTTCTGCCTCTTCTTTGGCTTTCTTCAGGATTTCCTTGCGGCTGCGTTCCAGCTCCTGTATTTCTTGTTCGTAACGGGCGATGGTATCTTCCATCTGTTTTTCCCGCTTGCGTATGTTCTGACGCTTGGTTTCCCAATAACGCTTGTCGCGTACAATATCCTGCAGGTATTTGTCGCTCTGGATGTATTCACTTCCCACAATTTCCGATGCGTCAGCAATAACCTCTTCCGGCAAACCGATTTTACGGGCAATCTCTACGGCAAACGAACTTCCTGGATTACCTATCTGCAACTGGAACAGCGCCCGCATCTCGTGGCGGTCGTACAGCATGGCTCCGTTCACCACTCCTTCGTGATCTTCGGCAAAATGCTTCAGGTTCTGGTAGTGAGTGGTAATCACGCCGAACGTACCTTTCAGGTTGAAGCGTTTCAATACGGCTTCGGCAATGGCACCGCCAATCTGTGGCTCCGTACCTCCTCCGAACTCATCGATAAGGATGAGACTTTCGCCGTTGCATGCTTTCAGCATCATCTTCATGTTGGTCAGATGCGAAGAATAAGTACTCAGGTCGTCTTCAATACTCTGTTCGTCGCCAATATCAATAAATATATGACTGAAGATACCGGCGTGGCTCCGTTCATGCATGGACACTAACATACCACATTGCAGCATGTATTGCAGCAGTCCCACGGTTTTCAGGCAGACAGATTTACCACCAGCGTTCGGTCCGGAAATAAGCAGGATGCGCTTGTCGCGTGTCAGGATAATGTCCAGCGGCACTACTTTCTTGTCATGCTTGGCCAACGACATTTGCAGAAGCGGGTGTACAGCCTGAAACCAGTCGACAATCTGCTTGTTCTCAAATGAGGGTTTCAGTCCTTTTATATCTATGCCGAATAAGGCTTTGGCACGGATGAAGTCGATTTCTGCCAAAAACTCGTACGAGGAGAGTAAGGCAGGAACTTGCGGGCGTACCGTAGCCGAGAATTCCGTCAGGATGCGGATGATTTCGCGGCGTTCTTCTCCTTCCAGCTCCCGGATGCGGTTATTGGCTTCCACCACTTCTGCCGGTTCAATAAATACAGTCTTTCCAGTGGCTGATTCATCGTGTACAATACCTCTGATTTTGCGCTTCATGCCGGGAGCAACCGGGATGACAGAGTCCGTCGCGCATGGTGGGAGTAACATCCTTGTCTACATACCCTTCCGATTGTGCAGCACGGAGAATGCTGTTCAGGCTGCGTGATATGCTTCCCGTAGTAGCCGAGAGTTCCCGGCGGATGCGCAGAAGTTCCGCAGAAGCATTGTCCTTTATCTTTCCGAACTTGTCCAAAATGCTGTCGATACGTGCGATAAGTTGGGGGAATACTAAAATATCTCCCGCCAGTTCGCGCAAGGCAGGATAAGGAGAATTTTCCGTTTCCTCTTCTTCGTCAGATTGCTGAAGGAATCGTACAATGTCGCGGATGGTTTCCAGTGAACGGCGAAGGTCGAACAGCTCTTGTTCGTCCATATACATGCCTTCCACCCGGATGCGTTTCAGAGAAGGACGTACATCAAAGAAATATTGTGCCGGAAAATCTTCCTCTTCCTGCGTTATCCGCACAAATTCAACCACCTGTTCCAGGCGTTGGTTGATTTCATCGTAATTGTCCGAAAAAGTCATTTCGTCCACTCGTTCTTCGCCTAATGTGCTCAGGCACTTGCCTTTCAGCAGTTGTCGTATCTGGTCGAATCCAATCTTCTGTTCGAAATTATGAGGGTATATCATGGCTTGTTTGTTTCGTTTTTTCTGCCTGCAAAGGTACGACAATGAAAAAAATAATCAAAAAAGGCGGTAAATATTTGCAGATTTCAAAATAATGCGTACCTTTGCATCGCCTTTGAAAAATAAGGCAACTCTCACGAAGAGTTCTGGAGAGGTGGCAGAGTGGTCGATTGCGGCGGTCTTGAAAACCGTTGTACCGCGAGGTACCCGGGGTTCGAATCCCTGTCTCTCCGCAAGGAAATAGTAATTCTCGTAAAATCAAGGTTTTACGAGAATTTTTTTTGTTCTTTCTCAAAAATGAAAAACAGAAAAGTTGGCACTGATTTGTTTTTTAGGAGAGAAATGGTTAACTTTAAAAATGCATGAAAGAAATTCATATTAAAATAATCGATAAAATGAAATCCTTGTTATTCCTTTATTTCTGTGTGGCAATGGCTTTTTCTGCCATGGCTTCTTCGGTATCTGACACGTATGTGATTCCTAATCCTCAGCAGATGGTGTGTGGGGACAGTCATTTTGTGCTTCGTGCACAAGCATCTTTCTCCTGTAACCTGACAGGAACTGATAAAGACGATTTTGTATCTTATGTAAGTAACTCTCCTTTGTCGCTGATTTATAAGAAGAAAGGAAAGGCTGACATTGCTTTTAAGCTTGTCAGTCCGGAAAATGCGAAGATGAAAGAAGAGGCTTATCGTTTGAAAGTGACAAAAAAATGGCATTCAGGCTGAGGCACTTCAGCTTCGGGGTTGTTTTATGCTTTTCAGTCTATTGTGCAGCTGGCGCGTGAGAGTGGAAATGATACATATCAGCTTCCTGAAGTGACGATAGAAGATGCTCCTCGCTTTTCGTATCGAGGCATGCACCTGGATGTGTCACGTCATTTCTATACAAAAGAATTTGTCAAGAAACAGATTGATGCACTGGCCCGTTATAAGCTGAACCGTTTCCACTGGCACCTGACGGATGGAGCCGGATGGAGAATTGAAATCAAGAAATATCCGGAACTGACGCGTGAAACGGCCTATCGTCCTTTCCCAGACTGGAAAAGTTGGTGGAACGGCGGACGTACGTATTGCAGACAAGATGCTCCCGGAGCTTCCGGAGGATATTATACGCAGGAAGATGTGAAAGAAATCGTAGAATATGCCCGTCAGCGTCATATCACGGTGATTCCGGAAATTGAAATGCCGGCTCACTCGGAAGAAGTTTTGGCCGCTCTTCCGCAACTGGCTTGTGGAGGGGATTTGAAATCTGGCGGAGAGTTTTGTCCGGGAAAGGAATTGACTTATGAGTTTCTGACTAATGTATTGAAAGAAGTGATGGAGTTGTTCCCCTCAGAATACATTCATATTGGTGGAGATGAGGCAAGTACCAACCATTGGAAACAATGTCCCGACTGTCAGGCACTCATGAAAGCAGAAGGAATGAAGGAAGAAGGTGAATTGCAGGAATATCTTGTATCCAGAATTGAGAAGTTTTTGAAAGAGAACGGCCGCAAGATGATTGGCTGGGATGAGATTCTGACAGGCGAGTTGGATGAAACTTCTGCCGTAACAGTGTGGCGTGGAGAAGATAAAGGTGCAGAATCGGTAAAAAGAGGATTGCGTACCATCTTGTCACCGGGAGCATATTGCTATTTTGACAGCTACCAGGATGCACCGCGTACGCAGCCGGAAGCCATCGGAGGATACCTCCCGCTGGAAAAGGTTTATTCATACGAACCGGTGACGGAGGCTTTCCCCGCTGATAAACTGGATTGCGTGTGGGGCGTACAGGGAAATGTGTGGACGGAATATATACCGACACCCGAGCATGCTGAATATATGATTTATCCTCGTTTGCTGGCTTTGGCTGAAGTTGCCTGGACAAATCCGGAGCAGAAAGACTGGAAACGTTTCCATGCAGAGGCTTTACAAGAAGTAAAGGTGCTGAACTCAATGGGTTACCATACTTTTGACTTGCAAAATGAGGTGGGTAACCGTCCGGTAGCATTGAGCGTGGATAATCATCTGGCAAAGGGGAAGAAGGTGGAATATGTACGTCCTTATTCGGACTCTTATCCGGCAGGAGGAGAATCGGCATTGACTAACGGCATACATGGCGGTTGGGTATATACCGACCAGCGCTGGCAGGGATTCCTTGGAAAAGGGGCCGATGTGATTGTGGATTTAGAAAAATCACAACCTATTCAGCAGCTTTCCATTGATTTCATGCAGTTGAGAGGTCCGGGGGTGTTCCTCCCGCAGAAAGTCAGCTTCCTGATTTCAAACGATGGAAAAGAATATACACTTTTGAAAACCATCACTACTACACTGCCCATTACGGACGAACAGTTGACCATTCAGACGTATGACTGGACAGGTAGTTGTGAGGCCCGTTACGTACGCGTGCAGGCTGATATCAATCCTGAGGCCGGCGGTTTCTTGTTTACTGATGAATTTGTCGTAAAATAATAAATGTCAGGTAGCCGGGAGCACATAGCTGAAGCGCAATAAGCCAATCAGATAGCGTGCTCCCGCTTGCTGAATGAAATGTAAGGTGGGTTGTATAAATCCGTTGCCTGAACAGGGGATTTTCCATGTAAATTCACTGGCCCATTCGTATGAAGGGGAAAATCGGGCGTAGTCGGTGAACAGTCCGCCTTCTGTTTTTCCACATTGCCAGGTGAGACCTGCGCCGGCATAGCTTTTGCATCCTCTGGAGGCACCAGACTGGAATGAACCTTGCAGGAGTGCATGCAGACCGGGAGCAAGACGTTGCTCTGCATATCCCCAAATTATTTTTCTCCTTTCTTTTTCTGTCTTTTGTGGAGTTCCCTCTTCATAGTCCATATACATGCTGCTATGTAGAGCAAAGCCCACATGATAATTGCTGCCATGGTGCTGATAGTTTAGTGAAGTGACACTGAGTATTCCGTCTTGCTGCGGGCAGAACCGGAATACGTTTTCTTTTCCTGCAAACCGGTAGTAACCTTTTCCGTTGTATACCGATGCTTGTAAGGACCATCGTGTGAATTGCAATTCATAATGCAGTCCGACGGAAGCTACCGGATAATTGGCTATTTGGTAATCGGCGGCCAAGGTGGGGAAGATACCACATGAACTGTTGGTGAATAACGAGGTAGCAGGGGAAGTGAAATAGTCTTCATTCAAGTTCCGGATACCGAAAAAGAGCGAGGAATGACCGAACTGTTGCTGGACGCCCAATGTAGCGAGGGCAAGCGGATGGTTTTCTTCTTCAATGTTGGAAAAGGTCTGAAAATCATCAGCCAGTGATTCGGAGCGGGTTCTGGCTGTACTGATGGTGGCAGCTTGTAATGTCGTGTGTTTGCCTAATGAATGAGTGAAATCCAGTCTTAGCAGATTAACCCAGTTACTTCCTTGTTTGAAATCGCTTTGTAGTTCTGTGGTGTAGCTTACTTGAAGTTCCTGAGCCAGGCCGCAGTGACAGGACACTGCGGCGAGGGACAGGAACAGTTTCATGAATC
>ENA-OQHF01001822-OQHF01001822.1-human-gut-metagenome-genome-assembly--contig:-NODE-1822-length-11301-cov-2.423483_pt1 | contig 11301 bp, 14 predicted proteins | sample MGYA00242559_ERZ504709 | MGnify/ENA primary metagenome ERZ504709 (study PRJEB26092, sample SAMD00036203) | human gut metagenome | host: Homo sapiens | study: EMG produced TPA metagenomics assembly of... | reverse complement strand
GTCCTCCGTAGTACGGACGATGACTTCAACTTTTTTTCATGAACAATCTTCTCCTTCCGCAATGACAAAATGCCTTGTTATCTTTTTACCTGTTCATTCAGGCATGCGCCGTTGGTTTTGATGACATTCTGATATCAGTAAAAGGAATCCTTTTTGTAGCGTTCCAGCGTACCGGTGCCGTCATCGTGTCGGTCTAATCGTGTTCTCCTTTTCTTTTTAGATTTTTTCAGATTCGGGAGGCGGAATCCTGCTTTTCCGCTCCCTGCCGCACTGGAACTCTTTCTGGTTTCATTATAACCGTTTGCCCCCCTGAGCAGAATCTCCGTTTTGTTCACCTGTTAGTACTCAAAGGTTCATACTCTTTGCTTTCTTCATTATCAAAAACAATTACCTCCGCATGATCTATTGAAGCTCATCGTCAAAGCTGCTGTCTTACTCTTTCACAGTGCGGCTCCCGCCAAACACATGCGACATTTCCATGTGTGCCAGTGCTTCGTCAATCAGAGCCACTTCTGCGGCAGACAGCACAATATCCGCTGCACCGGCGTTTTCCTGTAAACGGTTAAGTTTCCGGGTGCCGGGGATTGGTACGATATAAGGCTTTTTGCACAGCATCCACGCCAGTGAGATCTGGGCAGGTGTTGCATTTTTCTCGGCGGCAAGACGGTGTAACAGTTCCAGCAGGGCGCGGTTCTGGTCAATGCTGTCTGGCTGGAACTGCGGCATGACGCTGCGGTAGTCCGTGCCTGCTTCAAACTTGGAAGTCTTATCGTATTTGCCGGAGAGAAAACCGTTTGCCAGCGGCGAGAATGCCACATAACCAATGTGCAGTTCTTCCAGAACCGGGAACAGGCTTTCGTACCAGCGGGCCATCATGGAGTAACGGTTCTGGATGGCCGTTACCGGGCAGACTGCGTGTGCTCGGCGGATGGTCTCCTCGGTGGCTTCCGAAAGGCCCCAGTGAGTGATCTTGCCCTCCCGAATCAGGTCAGCCATTACACCGGCCACTTCCTCAATGGGCACCTTGGGGGTCAAGCCGATGCTGATAATACAGGTCAATATGGTCGGTGCCCAGCCGCTTGAGGGAGGCATCTACCGATGCACGGATAACTTCCGGGCGGGAATCCGGCACCAGCGGCTTGTTGACTGCCGTACTGGTCATGTCAAATGGATGCCGAACTTGGTCGCCAGAACGATTTTATCTTGGTAGGGTTTCAGGGCAGCACCCACCAGTTCCTCGTTGTCGTGGGGATTATCCGGTGTGCCGTAGACTTCGGCGGTGTCAAAGAACGTATAGCCCATACCCACGGCCTGCGCCAGCAGTTCGGCCATTTCCTTCTTGTTGGCAGGTGCGCCGTAGGCATGGCTCATGCCCATACAGCCCAGACCAACAGCAGAAACGGTCAGGTCGCTGTCCAAAGTACGATACTTCATGTTAAAATTCCTCCTTATTTGCAAAAACACTTTCCAGCCATGCGGCGTAATCGTTCACCCAGCCGCCATCCGAGCCAAAGCCGTGGGGCCAGCCATTCAGCACGATGCGTCCGGTGGAAATGCCCATATTCCGAATCACATCATACTGCTGCTGGAATTGGCGGTAGAAGGGGTCCTCCGTGCCGTAAACGTAGAATGTTGGCGGCAGATCACCCTCGGCCAGCCAGTCCGGGTCCATGTTGCCCACGCTGAGCCGCCCATAGAACGAATAGATCATGCCCGCCGCCGAAGCGTGAGCCGGAACAGCATCCAGCGCATCGGGTACATAGTTTTCATCCAGAGCAGTGCCGTTGACATCTTCATCGTAGTGCATCAGAAATTCGCCCGCCTGAATGCCGCCTGCGGAAAAGCCCATAACTGCAATATCGTCAGGGTCAATGCCGTAAACATCCGCATTCTGCCGCACAAAGCGGACAGCCCGCGCTACATCCAGCGCGCCTTCCTCCTGCGTGTAGGGCGACAGACGGTAATCTACGATGAAGGTCTGGAAGCCCAGCTCCCGTAGAGCCGCTGCCGTGGGCAGAGAATCGGTATAGTTTCCACGGAACTGATACGCACCGCCTGCCATCAACACCACAGCACCTTTCGGTTGTACTCCGGTGCGGACGGGAATTGCCGTCACATAGGGGCGGAAATCCCAGTTGTCAAAATAACCGGTCATTGCAGCGGTGAACTGCGTTTTAGCCGGAACGTTGCCTTCTTCCCACAGGTACAACGCCTGAATATGGTTAGGGTCTGCCGAGGTGTTCAGCACGGTCGCATTGTCCACTGGTTCCGGCATCTTTTGCAGCATGGCGGTACGGGAATAATCCTCAATTTTTCCAGTGCCGTAGTTGTATGCTGCCGGGAAATCATCCGGCGTTGCAACGGTGTCGGCAGAAGTGCCGATGCGCAGGTCGCTGCCTGCCGGGAACGAGCTGCTTTCGGTTTCATTTCGTTTCGTCATAGCATCCTCGATGGCGGAAACTCCGCTTTCCAAATTGCTGCCGGAGGAAGATTCCCCGAACCACATCATGTTATAGCCGGGCATGACCACCATCATGGGGTACTTCCGGGTGGGGTCGTAATCCTCCGGCAGGTAGTAGCTGTAATGGATGAGCTCCTCAGTGCTGTCCAATGTCTGCTCCCGGACAAGCCCAGTCTGGATGTTTCCGGTTTCCGAAGAAGCACTCTCCGAAACAGCCGAATCCACTTCGGACGAGGTCGTGATGGATGTGCTGGCCGAAACCGAAGAAACCGTATTGACTGGCACAGAGGATGCCGCCCCGGTGCAGGCGGATAATAAAACGGTCAAAGCGGTGGAAACCGCGAAAATCACGCTGCGCATAAAATCACCTCGCAAAAATCAGGGAAATAGGAAAGCCGGGACGTTTCCGTCCCGGCTTTCCCTGCAACAAAGAATGAGGAATATGGAACACTTCCTCAATGATGGAAGTTTGTGAAGATAGCAGGTTCTTTTTCGGGCAGGCCGATCTGTTGCTTGCCTATCTGGATACTCTTCATCAAAAAGGCCATGTTGCGGCCAAGGGTGCGCATGGTCTGCAAGCCCTCGGCATCTTTCTTGACCTCCTCGGCAGAGCCGCCGTAGACCATGTTCCAATACTGGCTGCTGGCCACTGGCATCCCACACATGGTAAAATATTTGTTCAGCACATCGTAGGAAGCAGTGTTGCCGCCGCGCCGACAGGTCACGACCGAAGCACCCACTTTCATGGTCTTGTCGATGTTCAGGGTACTGAAGAACAGGCGGTCCATAAAGGAGATCGCGCCGCCTGCCGGGGAACCAAAGTACACCGGTGCGCCAATGACAAAGGCATCGGCTTCAGCCAACTTGGGGGCTACTTCGTTGACAATATCATCAAAGACGCACTTGTTGGAGCCGGTGCTGTGGCAGCGGCGGCAGGCGATGCAGCCCCGGATGTCCTTGTTGCCCACATGGACGATCTCGGTTTCAATGCCCTCGGCTTCCAGCGTATTTGCCAGTTCGGTCAGGGCCGTAAAGGTGCAGCCGTTGGGCCGCGGACTGCCGTTGATGAGCAATGCTTTCATACAAACATTCTCCTTTTGATTTACCCTCTATTTCAAAAATTACCGCAAGAGAAAATTCTCCTCACACAAAAGCTCTACTTACAGGTTCAGGCCATTTACCCAGCTTGCAATGTCAGCTTCACTGCTGCCGCGGCTGAACCGCTGGCCGTCCAGCCAAGTGCCGGCGTCCGCTAATTCGGCCAGCAGCTTGCCACTCTGGCCGATGCCGGAGGAAAGGGACGTGCAGAACGGAACAACATTTTGCCGGAGAAATCGTTGGCGGCAACAAAGCTGCTCATGGGCCATGCGGCAATGCCCCACCAGATGGGGTAGCCGATGAACACGGTGTCGTAATCGTCCCAGCCGTCCACATCGGTGTTTTCCAAAGCCACAGCACGAAGGCCCTCGTCGTTGTGTTCACGGGAAACGCGGCTGTCATTGTTCGTCCAGTTCAGATCATCGGAGGTATAGGGGTCAGACGGAACGACTTCAAACAGGTCAGCACCCACGGTGTCGGCGATGGTCTGCGCTACGCCCTGTGTAGTGCCGGTGGCGGAGAAATACACCACCAGTGTTTTGCCCGTAGTCGTTACCGTGCTGGTAGCTTCCGAAGAAGCAGCCGCGCTGGATGCGGCTTCACTGGAAGCCACAGAAGAACTGCTCACACTGCTAGCGGAATTGCCGGAGCAGGAAGCCAGCAGCAGGGCGGCAGCAGATGCGCCAGCAACCTGCAAAAACTGGCGGCGGGAAATTTTATTCTTCATACGAAACACGCCTCTATCTATGTAAAATGCCGGGAATCTCAGAGAACCGCTCATGCCAGTGCGCGGCTCTCCAGCCACTGATAAATGTGATCAGCGATCTCTTTGTTGTTCAGCTCTTGGAACATGAAGTGGGAGTTGCCGGTGATGCCGATTTTCGGCAGATCGACCACAGTGCAGTCACCGCCATCGGCATTGTACTGGGCGGCAAAGGCCAGTGCGCCGTCCCGTACCTGCCGCCAGAAGCTGGTGGACATGATATCTTCCGGGCCGTTGTCGATGTAATCACCAAAGTAGATAGCGATTGGAATACCTGCGCTCAGCAGTTTTGTGTACTGCCAGCCTCACCACGGCGGGGCTGGTCTACCAAGAACGCAGAGTAGCCGTTGCGCAGAAACAGATCGGCCCAGCCCTGACGGCCGTCCGGGGTGGTTATCCAACCCATGCGGGACTGTCCATAGCCGTGCAGATAAACCATCGGCCAACCGTTGCTGTCTGCCGGGATTTGATACAGAACATTAGCGTGATCCACATGAGCGGTGTTGCCTGCACGGGTAGTGTCCAGCCAGTTGGTGGTGGCATCATAAGTGCCTGCCACCGGTGCCGTGACCGTGCCGCCGGAGGAGAACATTCCTTGCTTGGCAATCGTCAGCGGGCCGTCCGGGTTCAGGTTGTTCTTTACCCAGCGGCTTACCTTGCCGTTTGTCTCGTCAATGGAAACAGGAGCCGCTGCACCCGTCAGCGCGGAAGCGGCTGCACCACCCACCATGGTGGCGGCAAGAACTTTCAGAAAACTTTTGCGCGTGATCTTATTCATCTTCATTTACCCTTTCATCTGGTTCATTTTCCGCAAAAAAAACTCTCCGCACCCAGCTACAAACTGCTTGAAATTTACTTCTGATCTTCCACGGGAGGAAACATGGTGGCGAATGCCGCCAGCTTATCCTCCGTGACCTCATAATACCGTTTATCCTTGTTCAGCGTGGTGATCTCCTGCATTTCTGCATCGGTCAGCGCAAAATCGAACACATCGAAGTTGTCGTGGATGTGGGCCGGGTTCTTGGAGCCGGGAATGACCACATTGCCTGCCTGAATGTGCCAGCGCAGAATAATTTGCACGTTGCTCTTGCCGTACTTTGCTGCAAGGCGTGTGAACAACGGCTCTTCCAGCAGGCCCTTGTCAGCGTGGCCCAGCGGATACCATGCCTGAATCACCATGCCATTCTCGGCGAGGAAGGCTTTCAGTTCTTTCTGCTGGGCGTAGGGGTGAACTTCGGTCTGGAGGATGGTGGGCTTGACTTCGCAGATGCTCAGAATTTCTTTGATCTGCTCCTCGTTGAAGTTGGACAGACCGATGGCACGGACTTTGCCCTCCTTGTAAGCCTTTTTCCATCAGGCGATAACCGGCAACGTAATCACCGGCAGGCTGGTGAATGAGCAGCAGGTCGATGTAGTCGGTGTCCAGACGTGCCAGCGTCTTGTCCACAGCATCGGCATCGGTGTAGAAGGTCGGCCACAGCTTGGTTTCGAGGAAAATTTCCTCCCGCAGCAGACCGGACTTCTTCATAGCGCGGCCCACGGCTTTTTCGTTGCAGTAGGCGTTGGCGGTGTCGATAAGCCGTGCACCGTCTTTCAGCGCACTCAGCACGGCAGTTTCAGCTTTGTCCGGGTCAGCAGGAAGGTGCCGATGCCCTCTGCCGGCATCTTGACGCCATTGTTCAGAGTAATGAATTCCATAATAAATAGCTCCTTTTGTATTTTTCGTTCCTTGATTACTTGCACTCGTTGAGGATGTCCAGCAGTTCTTCGCGGCTCAGCTTCTTGCAGCAGCCGCCGGTCAGCACGGTGGAATCGGCCACAGCCTTGAGGTCGGTGTCGGCAGGGACGCCCAGTTCTGCAAAGGTGGTGGGCATCCCGATCTCCTTGATGAAGGCCGCCAGAGCCTCCACGCCAGCCTGTGCCAGTTTCAGCTCGGATTTGCCCGCCGGGTCGATGCCCCAGACGTTCTGTGCAAAGCGGGCGAACCGTGCGGTGTTGGCCGGGAGCAGGTGACGGTACAGCACCGGGTGAATGACCGCCAGACCAGCACCGTGGTTGCAGTTGGTGTAGGCACCCAGCTGATGCTCGATCATGTGACACTGGAAGTCGGTGACCTTGCCGATTTTCAGGATGCCGTTTTCGGCCATAGCCGAAGCCCATGCCAGCTCGCTGCGGGCCTCGTAGTTGTCCTTGTCGGTCAACAGGACGCGGATGTTGCGGATGACGCTGCGCATGACGGCTTCGTTGATGTCATCGGAGAGGTTGTTCTCGTCCGGCTTGCCGAAGTAAGTTTCCATCGCGTGGCTCAGGGTGTCGAACGCACCGGAAATGACCTGCTTCATGGGAACGGACAACGTGTAGGTGGGGTCGAGGAAAGCAAAGTCGGCCTGTGCACCCCACAGGCCCCCTAATCTTCTTTCCTCATGGGTGATGACTGCGCCGTTGTTCATCTCGGAGCCGGTACCGAACACCGTGACGATGGTGCCCAGCGGGATGAACGCAGTGGGACGAGTATGCTTGGTGTTTTCCAGCTCCCACAAATCTTCGTCTACCTTGGCCTGTGCAGACACCACCTTGCAGCAGTCGGACACGGAACCGCCGCCCACGGCAAGGATCAAATCCACATGGTTCTCACGGGCCAGCTTTGCACCCTCCTGCACCTTGGCGTAGGTGGGATTGGGCATGATGCCGGGAAACTCCACGATGCGCTTACCCTCGGCGTTCAGAATACCGACGATTTCATCATAGACACCATTGTGCTTGATAGAACCGCCGCCGTAGGCCGGCATCACGGTATCGCCGTAGTGCTCCAGCAGACAGCCCAGATATTCCTTCACGCCACCCTTGCCGAAATAAACCTTGGTCTTGTTTTCAAACAGAAAATTGTTCATAGCCGTTACACTCCTTTATATAAAACTGGGAAATCAGACGTTTTTGCCCATCTCGTAGGCTTCCTTCATGGCCGGGGAGGACATCACCTCGCCGGGCCGATATACGCCGGTGCCGTAGATGACCCCCTTTTCCTTGGCACCATTCAGGCAGGCGGTAAAGCCCCGGAAACACTCCAAGGTGCAGGCCATGGCAGCACGGTTATCGTCCGCGCAGGTCATGATGAAATAGAACTCCTTGTTCGGAATGTTCGTCCACCGGGCAAGGCTGCGGTCGATGATGATCTTCATCTGTGCATCAATGGAGTAGAAGTACACTGGGCTTGCCATCACGATAACATCTGCCGCCTGCATTGCGTCCAGAATTTCGCTCATATCATCGTTCAGGGCACACTTGCCGCCGTGGTCGCGGCAGTAATAGCAGGCATTGCAGGGCACAATCTTCTTGCTGCGCACGAAGATCTTTTGCACTTCGTTGCCGCTCTCCTGCGCACCACGCATAAACTCACTGCACAGCAGGTCGGAGTTGCCGTCCTTGCGGGGACTGCCAGACAAAATCAAGACTTTCTTCATTGGTCGTTCCTCCTTTGAGGTACTCTCTTTTTCTGGTTCCAGTATAGCGCAAGTCTGCATTTCCCGGAATCTCCATTTTGTTCACTTGTTTGAACTCAAAGGTTCAAACAACCCGCTTGACACCCTGATTGTAACACTTAGAGTCAGCTTTAGGTCAAGTGCATCTTTTGTAAAAGAAAAGCCACTGCATGATTTCTCATGCAGCAGCTTCTCGTTGCAGTGGCGTATCAGCTATACAATTCCTTGCTGGACTATTTTAGCCGCATCCAGAAAACGCTGAACGGCAGGCGTTGGATTCGGGGAGTGCAGGATACCATAGAGGATGCCGTAATCCCAATCTACTGGAATCACTTTCAGCAATGGGTGGACATTGGCCCAGCCCGGAATTGCCAGCAGCACATCGTTGGTGTTTTCGCAGCGGTTGAAGATGTCCATGCTGTAAAATTCAAAATCCACGATTTTGATTTGTGGGTGATGCTGCCATAAATCGTCCCGGAGCTCATCTACATAGTGGCTCCATCCACGGTGCATCAGCAGTAGATTTTCGCCGTACAGGTCTGTGATCTGCAAGCGGTCTTTTGCCGCAAGTTTATGATGGATGGAAACCGCGCAGTAAAACGGCCCGCGAACCAGTTCCAGACCGGCACATTTGCGCAGATGCAGCATCGTATCATCAAAGATGCCGCCTACTACATCAATGTTCGTGCCGAGGTTCGCCAGAATTTCCCGTGCATTTTCCGGGGTGTTTTCAAAAGGCACAATCTGGAATTTGATGTCCGGGCAGATGGTCTGCACTTTCGACCACAGTTCCATGAGCAGCTGGGCAGGTGTCATGGGAGAGAAACCAATGCGGATGACGTTGGAATCCTCCTGCATTGCGTTCCGGGCACGAATGACAGAATCATGGCAGTATTGAATGATGTACTTGGCATCCTGATACATGGAACGGCCTGCTTTGGTCAGTGTTAGTCCCCGGCGAGTACGCTTGAACAGCTTGACACCAAGGGAATCTTCCAATAGGTTGATCTGCTTGATGATGGCCGTTGGCGTGATGTAGCTTTCCTCTGCCGCCTTGTTGAAGCTGCCTGCATCCGCCACACGGATGAAGGTTTCCAGCTGATGATTGTACATGAAAACACCTGCCCTTCGGAGATTTCTATAAGAATAGGATAACATCCGAGTGTGTTAAAAACAAGAAGTGTTCCAGCGAGATAAGCGGTATGCGGTTGTAGCAAGCAGGGCATTCGTCTATACAAATGCTATTTTGCTTTGCAAAATGCTTGTTGGGCTGTGCCCAAACCCCATTTGTTCTGCATCGTGCCGATGCAGGCGGCGCGTTTGTTCCAAACACTTTTATAACAAAAAAGATAGCCCTAGGGTTCTTCCATGCGGGAAGAATTCTAGGCTACGATGCAAGAGTTCGTCATTTCAACATGGACACCGGCTGCGTGGAGCTGCTGCTCCGGGATGGGAGAAAAATTTCCATCGACTGCACCGGGGTCGAGGACGTACTGGATGTTACCATGGCGCAGCAGACGGAACTGGACTACCTTATCTACAATGACCCGTTGGGCTATGCGGATTTGATTCTGAACGGTGACCCGAAGGAATATTTGAAAAATGTGTCCGGTAGTCGTACACTAGAAGATTAAAAAGTAATTGTCTGTCGAACAAAAATATTCGGCAGACAATTTTTTTCATAGATTTAGAAGTACTATCAGTTCCAACCATACAAAAACGTTGGGTTCAACAGGTGAATCTTTGCACCGGAAAAATCAAGGATCCTCTCATCGCGCATCCGGCACAGCTCACGGGAAAGAGCACTGCGGTCCACACAGAGGAAATCTGCCAGTTCTGTCCGGGTGTAGGGTAGACTGTAACAGCCTTTTTCATCGGGTGTCAAGGTTTGAAGATAAATCTTCAGACGATCTCGAAGCCGTTTTTGTGCTAAAATACGCACTTTGGTGTTAAAAAAGAGAAGCTGCTGCGCCATATCCTGCATAAGATTTGCTGTGACTTGCATCCGGCAGGGACAGGTCAGCGTCTTCTGTGACATCAATGCGCTGAAATCCAGCAGCATTACGGTACAGTCCGAACTGGCACGCAGACAGACCGGACTTGTCGTCCAGCCAGTACAGGCCAGTTCTGCACCAAATACTTCTCCGGGACAAAAAACGGCAGATGCTGATTTGATTGCCATTTTCATCATACAAAAATTCTTCTATCGTGCCATCCAGCAGAACACCCGTATTGTGGCTCTGCTCACCCAACTCGACGATGTGCGCACCACGAGGATATTCACGGACAGTCGCATTCAAGCAACGAAGGACTTCCCTATATTTTCGTGGCTGGATGCCGATTGAACATGCCGCATTGCTGTAAAATTGAATAATATTGCTCCATCTTAAAATTTACTTTGCCGTTGCCATAACAACGGACACTCCGAGGTAGTTGTTAGTTAAACTCTTGGTTAGAGATGTCTAATTAAAAGGCATCATTATTATACGGTATAAAGTTTGAAATTGTCAAACCCTATAACGTTCAGGGCTGATATCGAAAGGAGTGCGACAAAATTGGCTTTTCGATTTGGGAATGGGTATCGGATACATCAACGGTCAAGTTGGTGCTGTTGAAAAATCAAGAAATTGAAAGCAGTGGATGGCGGTGCATCACGGCAAACCTTTTGTCTGCCTGAAAAAGGGTCTTTCCACGTTGGAACTGGCGATGGATACTCCGTTTCACTCTGTGTGACCGGAAGCAATACGGAGGCTCTGCTGGAGCAAAATTCAGCCATTCCCTCTTTAGGCGATATCCCAGCCATCGTCGAGGGTGTGCGCCAGATTGTTCCGCAGGCTGGTTCGGTCATTGAAATTGGCAGTCAGGGCGCGCGATTCATCACGGATTTGCAGAGCCGCGCACCTCAGTTTTCAGTCAACGAACACTGTGCAGGCGGCACGGGTTCGTTCTTTGAAGATCAGATGTCCCGCGTAGGCTGCAAACTAGAAGATTATTCTTCACTGGTCGAGCAGGCACAGAGTGTCCCCCGCCTTTCCGGTCGGTGTGCCGTCTTTGCCAAGACCGACATCATCCACCGTCAACAGGAAGGAGCTGCTACGCCGGATATTCTTCTGGGTCTGTGCTATGCGATGATCCGCAACTACAAAGCTACCATCGTGCGTCGGCTTCCCGTCTGCAAGCCAGTAGTGTTCTGTGGCGGCGTGACTTGCAACACCGGCGTCATCCGGGCTATTCGGGAAGTGTTCGGCCTGACCGAAGAAGAACTCATCGTTCCGGAGTTTGCCCGATATGAAGCGGCTCTTGGTGCTGCACTCAAAGCATCCGGCTCGTTCACGTTACGTCAACTGAATGATTCTCTGGACCGTACACGAACAACACACCACACGGTCGGAACATTGCCCAAACTGGAACTGCGCCCCGGCACGAGCCTTGCGGAGCCAAACGCTACCAAGATCATTCCAGAAAGTGGCTGCGCATTGGGCATCGACATCGGTTCTACC
>ENA-OQHF01001819-OQHF01001819.1-human-gut-metagenome-genome-assembly--contig:-NODE-1819-length-11315-cov-1.718627_pt1 | contig 11315 bp, 8 predicted proteins | sample MGYA00242559_ERZ504709 | MGnify/ENA primary metagenome ERZ504709 (study PRJEB26092, sample SAMD00036203) | human gut metagenome | host: Homo sapiens | study: EMG produced TPA metagenomics assembly of... | reverse complement strand
ACCGTATTCGGCGAAGTGCTTGAAGGCATGGATGTAGTGGATAAGATACAGCAGGGTGAAAAACAGACCGTAGCGACCGTCCTGAAGAGGATGTGAAGATTACGAAAGTGACTGTGATGGAATGATGGACTTTGCCGCATCTTCATCCACTGCGTATGAAAATAAACAAACATTGTTTCCCCAATGGCTTGCGTCTGGTGCATCACGAGGATACCAGTACGCAAATGGTGGCGCTGAACATCGTCTATGATGTCGGTGCGCGTGATGAGCATCCGGAACACACCGGTTTTGCTCATTTGTTCGAGCATCTGATGTTTGGCGGTTCGGCGCATATTCCCGATTATGACACCCCTTTGCAGCTGGCGGGAGGGGAAAACAATGCTTGGACCAACAATGACATAACCAATTATTACCTCACTGTTCCAAAAACGAATGTGGAGACTGCCTTCTGGTTGGAGTCCGACCGGATGCTGGAGCTGACATTCAGCGAGCAGGGGCTTGAGGTGCAGCGGGGCGTTGTGATGGAAGAGTTCAAGCAACGCTGCCTTAACCAGCCATACGGCGACATAGGACATCTGTTCCGGCCGCTGGCTTTCCGGGTGCACCCGTACCGCTGGCCCACTATCGGCAAAGAACTTTCGCACATAGAACAGGCCACGCTGGATGAGGTGAAGTCGTTCTTCTATCGTTTCTATGCTCCGAACAATGCTGTGCTGGCAGTGACGGGAAACATTTCATGGGAGGAAACTGTTAGGCTTACCGAGAAGTGGTTCGGCCCTGTTCCGCGGAGGAACGTTCCGGTGCGGCGGTTGCCCCAAGAGCCGGAGCAGACGGAAGAACGCAGGCTGACGGTAGAAAGGAATGTGCCGCTGGATGCTCTGCTGATGGGTTATCACATGTGCGATCGCGGGAGTGCCGATTATTATACATTCGATATTCTGTCGGATATTCTCAGCAATGGGCGCTCCAGTCGTCTGAACCGTCGCCTGGTGCAGGAACAGAACATCTTCTCCGGTATCGATGCATATATCAGCGGTACGCGTGATGCCGGATTGTTGCAAATCAGCGGTAAGCCGGCGGCAGGTGTGTCGTTGGAGCAGGCGGAAGCTGCTGTACGCAGGGAGCTGGAAGAGTTGCGACAGTCTCCGGTGGGCGAACAGGAGCTGGAAAAGGTCAAGAATAAATTTGAATCGACCCAGATATTCGGCAATATCAATTACCTGAACGTGGCTACAAACCTCGCTTGGTTTGAGTTGACGGGAAAGGCGGAAGATATCGACCTTGAAGTTGAGCGTTACCGTTCCGTCACAACGGAACAATTACACACTGTGGCACAGCGTGCTTTCTGTGAAAACAATACCGTAGTATTATATTATAAGAGTGATAAGTGATATGTAGGGGGGGAATTTCCGCTACTTGCGGAAAGGGAAACGTTTCGTTTTTCAAGAAGAATTGTTCCCTCGCTGATACAAAAAAATCCTATTAAGTATACCTCCGGTTTATTCCCATTAAACCGGAAGTTTATTAGTATTAAACCGGAGGTTTATTAGGAATAAATTGGGAGTTTATTCTTTTTGAATTAAATTAAACTGTACGATGATGAATTTGATAGCCGGCTATAAGCAACATTACAAAGCTTTGATTTTTTAGGGCTTCCCATTGTAATCGGGCAGCTTGGTGTAATTATTCTTGGTTTTGCGGATACCCTGATGATAGGGCATCACAGTACTGAAGAGCTGGGGGCAGCTTCTTTCGTGAACAATGTGTTTACGCTTTGTATAATTTTCAGTACCGGTTTCAGTTACGGGCTGACGCCCATTGTGGGCAGTCTTTACGGTAACCGTCGCTTTGCAGAGGCGGGGCAGGCATTACGATGCAGCCTGGTGGCGAATGTCTTGGTGGCTTTGCTCCTTACTTTTGTTATGACGGTGGTCTACTTCAACGTGGAGCGTCTGGGGCAACCCGAAGAGCTGATTCCTTTGATAAAGCCTTATTATCTGGTGCTGCTTGCTTCGCTGGTCTTCGTTATGTTGTTCAATGGTTTCAAGCAGTTTACGGATGGCATTACGGATACCAAGACCGCTATGTGGATATTGTTGGGTGGAAATGCGCTGAACATCGTAGGCAACTATATCCTTATTAACGGTAAGCTGGGCTTTCCTGAACTGGGCTTGCTGGGAGCGGGCATCAGCACGCTGTTCTCGCGTATTGCGATGGTGGCGGTCTTTGCGGTGATTGTGCTCCGCAGCCGCCGGTTCCTCCGCTACCGGGTTGGTTTCTTACGCATGGGGTGGTCGTTCCCGGTGTTCAGGCAGCTTAATGCGCTGGGCTGGCCCGTCGGCCTGCAAATGGGGATGGAGACGGCTTCTTTCAGCCTTAGTGCTATCATGGTGGGCTGGTTGGGCACTATCGCTCTGGCGTCCCATCAGATAATGCTCACGATTTCGCAATTCACGTTTATGATGTACTACGGCATGGGGGCGGCGGTGGCTGTGCGCGTCAGCAACTTCAAAGGTCAGGGTGATATGGAGAATGTGCGCCGTTCCACGTATGCCGGATTCCACTTGATAATGGCTATGGAAATCATTCTTTTGAGTATTGTCTTTGTGCTGCGCGGGCAAATGGGCGGTTGGTTTACGGATAGTGTGGAGGCCTCGGCGCTGGTGGCGTCTTTGTTCTTCCCCTTCTTGATTTATCAGTTTGGCGACGGCTTGCAAATCAACTTTGCCAATGCCCTGCGGGGAATATCGGACGTAAAGCCGATGATGATTATTGCATTTATTTCTTATTTTATTATATCTTTGCCCGTAGGATATTTTTGCGGTTTTGTACTGGGCTGGGGGTTAGTGGGAGTCTGGATGGCTTTCCCGTTCGGGCTGACCAGCGCCGGGCTGATGCTATGGCTGCGCTTCCGGTATAAGACTGCGAGATGAAGTGATGGTCCTATCCTTTTTCTTTAAACGATGAATAGTGTATCGAAAGTAAAGATAGTCGTCGGATACACTCTGTTGCTGGGAGTGTTGTTCTTTTCCCTGTTCTTTGTGCACCGGGAAATGGAGAATCTCATGCATTCCGAAAATCAGGATGTGCACTGGACGGACAGCCTGATTACGTTGCTCCGGGAGAAAGATGAGAATACCATTTATATGCTGCGTGTGCTGAGCGAGACCAGTGAAAGCATGGTGTCTACCAGTGCGATAGAGAATATCATAGCCACCCGGAAGGACTCGGTGGTCACCAACCGGCGCGTACAACGCCGTATCATCACGCATCGCGACACAGTGGTTACCAAACCCAAGAAGAAAGGTTTCTTCCGCCGTTTGGGCGAAGTGTTTGTACCGCCCAAAAAAGATACCGCCATTCAGGTGAAGACTTCCCTTGAATACGCTACGGATACAGTGATCGATGTCTACAATCCGGTAGACTCCCTTCAGGAAAAACTGCGTGCTGTGGCGCAACAGAAGAAGGTGAGCGACTCGATTGTGCGACGCCGCAGGCTCACTTTGCAACGCATGGACAAGATGCTGACCGCCCGTATAGACAGTTTGTTGAAGGGATATGAGCAGGAAACCTTGCAACGTGCTCGCGAAGAGGCGGACTACCGGCAGTCTGTGCGCGGCCATTCCGTTAAGATAATCAGTAGCATTGCAGTGGGGGCAGTGTTGCTGTCCGTCTTTTTCCTGATAATTATAGGGCGTGACATTGCGCGCAGCAACCGTTACCGTCGCGAGCTGGAAGAAGCCCGCAAGCGCGCCGAAGATTTGCTGGCCATGCGGGAGAAGATGATGCTTGCCATTACCCACGACTTTAAAGCGCCACTCGGTTCCATTATGGGATATGCCGATCTGCTTTCCCGGCTGACGGTGGACGAACGGCAGCGTTTCTATCTGGATAACATGAAAACTTCCTCGGAACATCTGCTGAAACTGGTGGTCGACCTGCTCGATTTTCATCGACTTGATCTCCATAAAGCGGAAATAAACCGGGTGACTTTCCATCCGGCCCGACTGTTGGAAGAGATTCATGTCAGCTTTGAACCGCTGACCTCTGCCAAGGGACTGGAACTGCATTGCAACATTGCTCCCGAACTGGAGGGTACTTATATCAGCGACCCGCTTCGCCTTCGCCAGATAATCAATAACCTGCTCTCCAATGCAGTGAAGTTCACCGACAAGGGCTGTGTGACGATGACGGCGTGTTATGAGAACCGTAGGCTGGTTGTTGCCGTTGCCGATACGGGCAAGGGCATGGGGCCTGCCGACAGGGAACGGATTTTTCAGGAGTTTACCCGCCTGCCCGGTGCACAGGGCAAGGAGGGGTTCGGCCTTGGGCTCTCCATTGTACGTATGCTTGTGCAATTGCTTGAGGGGACAATCGATGTGGACAGCGTGCCGGGCAAAGGAAGTACGTTCACATTGCGCGTGCCTCTGTTCCCCGTACGGATGCCGGAGCGCACCGGTGAGGAAATGCAGGAAAAAGAGGAGGAACCGCTTCCCGTCCCTTCTTCGCCTTCGCTTCGGGTATTGCTTATTGATGATGATAGTATCCAACTTACACTTACCGCGGCCATGCTTCAACATAGCGGCATCACCTCTGTGTCGTGCATGCAGCCGGATGAGTTGCTGGATGCTTTACGCTCCGGGACTTTTGACGTACTGCTCACCGATGTACAGATGCCGGCGATAAGTGGCTTCGACCTGCTGAAACTGTTGCGTGCATCGAATCTCCCCCAAGCGCAAACCATTCCTGTAATAGCGGTCACTGCCCGTAGCGACATGAAACCGGAGGAGTTTAAGGCGTATGGCTTTGCCGGTTGCCTGCATAAGCCGTTTACGGTGGCGGAACTTTTTCGCGAACTGGACATGGAGGGCATCGGGCAGATGCCTGCCTTGCAAGATGAACGAGTGTCTGAGTCTGCCGCGGAGCATCCGGCGGAACATACATCCGGAACTTCCGCTCCGGGTTGCCCTTATAACTTCTCGGCGCTTACCGCTTTCTCCGGTGACGACTCGGATGCTGCCGACTCCATTCTCAAGAGTTTCATCTCCGAGACCCGTATCAATGCCGGACGTTTGCAGAGGCTGTGGACATGGCAGATATGGATGAGGTGGCTGCCGTTTCGCATAACGATGATTCCACTCTTCACGTTGATTGGGGCTACGGAACTGGTAGGGGAACTCAAAATATTGGAAAGCCTGCGAGGGGCTTCCTTCACTGAGGAACAGGAACAACGTGCCCTCCGTTCGCTTGCCCTCATTGAGGATATTCTTCGCTCACAGACCCGGACCGATTTGGGTTGACGGCCATAAACACCGGTATAGCACAGTATTTTCACTTTTTAGGAACCTTATCTCAAAATTAATTGTTTACTTTGTACAACTTTTAATACATGACAGTTTGACGTTCCAATGAGAAGAAAATGGTTAAAGGGGCACTTTGGGTGTTGCTCACCCCTATTGTCCTATTTGTAATATTGATGATATTGCTGTATGTGCCTCCGGTACAGAATTTTATACGGAAGCAGGCTACGGCAATCGCATCGGACGCTACGGGCATGAATATCTCCGTAGAACGAATAGACCTTCGTTTTCCTTTGAACCTGCTTGTGCGTGGCGTACAGGTGGTGCAGTCAGAGGCGGATGCCGCTGATGTCCAACATCCCGATACTTTGCTGAACCTCGGAAGCCTGAATGTCAGCGTACAGGCATGGCCTTTATTGCAAGGCAGGGTAGAGGTGAACGCCATAACCTTGCAACAGGTTGCCGTAAATTCTTCCAATCTGCTGGAAGGAATGCACATCAAAGGGACACTCGGGCGGTTCTTCCTTGAAAGCCATGGCATCGACCTGAAAAAAGAGGATGCCATACTGAACAATGTGGAATTGAGCAATACCCATATGCAGGTAATGCTTGCCGATACTACCGAGACTCCGAAAGATTCTACTGAGACCGCTGTCAACTGGCGGATAGCGCTGCATAACCTGAGCTGAAAAATGTTTCGGTAGATTTGCAGATGCCACTCGACTCTATGGCGTTGGGAGCCAATATCGGAGATGCAAGCATCGAGGATGCGAATCTCGACCTCAAACGCCAGTTCTATGGCTGGCGGCGGTTTACGCTTACGGAATCCGCTGTGAATTATGATTTGGGCATGGCTGCTCCCGTTGAGGGTTTCGACGCTTCGCATATCGCATTGCGCGATATTCGTATCGGCATTGATTCAGTGATGGCTTGCGGTCGTGACATGAACGCAATTATTCGTGAGTTTTCCATGTACGACCGTTCCGGACTGACTGTGACTTCGTTGACCGGGCGCCTGTTTGCCGATTCAACCCTTATCCGTATCCCTTATCTGCAACTCAAAACCCCGCACAGCGATATGGACCTGACGGCGCAGACCTATTGGAAACTGGTAGATATCCCCACTACCGGACATCTGTCGGCCCGCTTCAATGCCAATATCGGTAAGCAGGATGTGCTGCTTTTTGCCGGCGGGTTACCCGAAACTTTTAAGGAAGCTTATCCTTTCCGACCGTTGGTGATCCATGCCGGTACGGAGGGTAATTTGAAGCAGATGCAGATCTCCCGCTTTACGGCTGAATTGCCCGGTGCCTTCTTTTTGAGTGGAGGCGGTGAGTTGTGGAACCTTACGGACAGCTTGACACGCAACGGGGGACTTGACTTTGAAATGCAGACACAGGACCTCAATTTCCTTACCGGACTCACCGGAGTAACTCCCGACGGCTCTATCATTGTGCCCGACAGTATGAATCTTGTGGCACGTCTCGGTCTCGACGGACCGCAATGCAATGCAATCCTGAAAATCAAAGAAGGAGAGGGCAGTCTGGGTTTGGATGCTGCCTACAACTTGAACACAGAGGTCTACCACGCCGATCTTGCCATAGATGCTTTGCAACTTCATCATTTTTTGCCCAAGGATTCTATCTATACGCTTACAGCCCGCGTTACCGCTAAAGGGCAGGGAGTGGATGTGGCTTCACATAAAACCATCGCCCGCGTAGAAGCCAAGCTGGATGAATTGCAATATGCCCGCTGGAATATTTCGGGCGTAGATTTGGATGCGGGCTTAAAGTCGTCGGTAGCGTCTGTGCATCTGACGAGTGATAATGCATTGTTGAAAATGCAGACCGAGGCTGATATGCGGCTTGACCGTAAATATATGGACGGTAAGTTGAATGTGAATGTGGAAGAGCTGGATTTATACAAACTGGGAGTTGCTCCCAAACCTTTGGAGCATCCGTTTGCGTTTAGTCTGGGTGCGGAGGCACGCCACGACTCCATTAAGTTGCAAATGGATGCCGGCGATATGAACCTTCAGTTCCGGGCCCGCAGCACTTTGAAGGAGTTGCTGGAGCAGTCGGATGAGTTTGTTGCCATCCTTACGAAGCAGATAGAGGATAGCAGGCTGGATCATGCGGCTTTGCGGCGGGTGCTTCCTTCGGCTGGCATGCAGCTGACGGCAGGACAGGCCAATCCTGTCAGCTACTTCTTGAAGACAAAAGATATAACATTCAATGACTTCATCCTTCGTTTCGGCTCTACACCGACGCGGGGCATCAATGGGCGGACGGCTGTTCATGGCTTACGGGTGGACTCGTTGCAACTCGATACAATCTTCTTTACAGTGAAGCAGGATACTTCCCGGATGATGTTGCAAAGCGGTGTGATCAACGGACCGAAGAATCCGCAGTTTGTATTCCGCAGTACGTTGACGGGAGAGATCCGGAGTGAGGATGCCGAACTGACTGTGAATTATGTGGACGGAGAGGGGCAGACCGGAGTGCTGTTTGGCGTGAATGCCCGTCCGTTGACGGAGGGACAGGGTAAAGGCAATGGAGTGTTGATTAACCTGACGCCTGCCGAACCTGTTATTGCGTACCGTAAATTCCATTTTGTGGATAATAGCAACTGGGTCTATCTGCATAAGAATATGCGTGTCTACGCCAATATCGATATGGATAGCGACAACGGTTTGGGCTTCCGTATGCAATCGGACAGGAATGATAGTGTCTCATTACAGAATATGAATGTGGAACTCAGCCGCTTGCAGTTGGGTGAGTTGAGTGAGGTGCTTCCTTATATGCCCCGGCTGACCGGCTTGTTCTCTGCCGAAGCGCAGTACATACAGACACCTACTTCTTTGCAGGTTTCTGCCGAAGCCAACATTGATGAACTGACGTACGAACGCCAGCATGTAGGGGACGTTGGTATGGGTGCTACGTGGCTTCCGGGAGACAAGGGGGCTACACATTATTTAAATACTTATTTCAGTTATGACAATCAGGAGGTGTTGGTGGCGGACGGTATGCTGACGCAAAAGAATGGTAGAGACACACTGGAGGTAACTACTACTTTTGAACACTTCCCTATGAAGATAGCCAATGCCTTTATTCCGGATCAGATGGTGTCTTTCACCGGTGACATTGACGGTGGAGTGCATATCTACGGACCGTTGGAGAAACCTAAGATGAACGGGGATGTTACTTTGGACAGTGTGTCGGTATATGCTCGTCAGGCGGGGGCGCGTTATTGGTTTGACGACCGTCCTGTACAGGTTAAGGACAACCAACTGATATTTGATAAGTTTGCTATCTACACTACCAGTAAGAATCCGTTTACCATTGATCGGTAAGGTGGACTTCCGCAACTTGGAACGTCCTACGGCAAACCTGAAGTTGCTGCAGAGAATTATACATTGCTGGATGCGCCGCGTACCCGCGAAAGCCTGATCTACGGTAAGGTGTTTGTTGACTTGAATGCTACGGTTCGAGGACCTTTGGATGCTTTGACCATGCGTGGAAATATGAATCTGCTGGGAAATACGGATGTTACCTATGTGCTGACAGACTCACCGTTGACGGTGGAAGACCGTCTTGAAGGGCTGGTTACTTTTACTTCCTTTGCGGATACGGCTTCGGTGAGTGCCGATGAGGTTCCTGCTATGTCTTTGGGCGGTATGGATATGATTATGTCCGTACACATTGACAATGCCGTACGTCTGCGTGCCGATTTGAGTCCTGACCGCAGTAAGTTTATAGAACTGGAGGGTGGTGGAGACCTGAATATGCAATATACTCCGCAGGGTGATATAAGTCTTACGGGACGTTATACGCTTTCGGGGGGAATCATGAAGTATTCGCTTCCGGTCATTCCGTTGAAAGAGTTCCAGATTAATAACGGAAGCTATGTGGACTGGCGCGGTGATCCGATGAATCCTACACTGAACCTGAAAGCGACGGAACGTATGCGTGCTTCGGTTGCCGACGGCGATGACGGTGGGTCACGCGTGGTGAACTTTGACGTGTCCATAGCCATAAAGAACAGGCTTGATGCTCCCGAACTGATTTTCGATATAACAGCTCCGGATGATGCCGCAGTTGAAAACGAATTGCAGGCTATGGGAGCTGAAGAACGCAGTAAGCAGGCCATTGCCATGTTGGCAACGGGCGTTTATATGAATAGTGGTGTCAAAGGTGGCGGATTGTCTATGGGTAGTGCCTTGAACAGCGTTATCCAGAGTCAGATTAACTCATTGGCGGGTTCTGCTTTTCAAAGTATCAATGCAAGTTTCACCATGGGTATGGAAGACCGTACAGCGGCCGAAACCGGTGATAAACAGACCGATTATAGTTTCCGCTATTCACAGCGCCTCTTCAACGATCGCGTACAGATTGTTATCGGAGGTAAGGTGACGACCGGTGCCAATGCCACGAACGATGCGGAATCATTCATCGATAATATCTCACTGGAGTATAGGTTGGATACGTCCGGTACGCGTTATGTCCGGGTGTTCTATGACAAAAACTACGAGAGTGTACTCGATGGAGAAATAACGGAAACAGGAGTCGGCCTTGTACTTCGCCGTAAGATGGACCGCCTGGGTGAACTTTTCATCTTCAAGAAAAAGAAGAAACAAACTGTAGAATGATATGAAACGACTGATATTATATATAGCAGGTGTCCTATTTTTGGCAGGATGTTCCACGACCAAGCATCTGCCGGAAGGCGAAATCCTGTATACGGGACAAAAAAACGACTGATTGTTTGAAAACCGCAAGCACCACTCCGGTAGGTGAAATTGCGATGGAAGAGGTTGAAGCTGCGCTTGCCACTGCCCCCAACAATTCTTTGCTGGGTCAGTTCCAGTATCGTATACCTTTCCCCATGGGACTGTGGATATACAATGGATTTGTGAAATATGAGAAAGGCTTTGGCAGGTGGATATTCAACCGTTTTGCCGCAAAACCGGTATTGATGTCGTCCGTAAAATCCTGATATCCGACAGAAACGCAGCCGCCAATTTGTTACGGGATTACGGTTACTTTAACGGTACGGTGAGCTATAAAACATTCCTGAATCCTAAGGACTCATTAAAGGCGAAGATACAGTATACGGTGGATATGCGTAATCCCTATTTCATTGATACGGTTTACTATCATGGTTTCAGTAAACGGACTTTGCAAATCATGAATATGAGCCGCCGCCGTTCGCTCATCAGTCCGGGCGAACAGTTTAATGTGACCGATCTTGACGGAGAACGTACCCGCATCAGTACCTTGTTGCGCAATGTGGGATGCTATTATTTCCGTCCCGACTATCTGACCTATCAGGCAGATACGACTCTGGTGCCCGGCGGACATGTCACTATGCGCATGGTGCCTGCTCCCGGTATGCCTGCGGTTGCCGAAAAGCCGTTTTATGTAGGTAAAAGGGCCTTCTATCTTTATGGAAAGCAAGGACAGGCTCCTAATGACAGTATGGATTATAAGGGGTTGCGTATTTATTATCACGACAAGCTGAGGGTGCGTCCCAACATGGTTTACAGGTGGCTGAACTACCAAGCGTACCGTCAGAAGCGTCAGGTACAGGACAGTACCGGTATTTCCCGCAGGCGTTCCATGCAGAACCTGTATAGTTTGTATCGTCAGACTCGTGTGCAGGAGCGTTTGAATAACGTGGGTATCTTCCGCTATCTTGAAATGCAGTATACTCCGCGCGACACGACATTTGTGTGTGATACGCTGGATGTGAATATTCATGCGGCTCTCGACAAACCTTATGATGCCGAGCTGGATTTCAATGTGAAGATGAAAAGTAATAACCAAACAGGTCCGGGAGCTTCGTTCACTGTAACGAAGAACAATGTGTTTGGTGGCGGCGAAGCGTGGAATGTTAAGCTGGATGGTTCGTATGAATGGCAGACGGGCAAAGACCGTTCTTCGGCAATGAACAGCTATGAGATGGGATTGTCTACTTCTCTATGTTTCCGCGTGTGGTTTTTCCTCGCTTGGTGAT
>ENA-OQHF01001816-OQHF01001816.1-human-gut-metagenome-genome-assembly--contig:-NODE-1816-length-11338-cov-2.235394_pt1 | contig 11338 bp, 13 predicted proteins | sample MGYA00242559_ERZ504709 | MGnify/ENA primary metagenome ERZ504709 (study PRJEB26092, sample SAMD00036203) | human gut metagenome | host: Homo sapiens | study: EMG produced TPA metagenomics assembly of... | reverse complement strand
GACAGCACGATCAGCGCATAGGCCTATGCCGATCATCGCATTGTGCAGGCTTTGCATCACGCCCCAATACTGCGCCATCCCTTAAAAGTTTGGGGGCTGGTAGTCACCAGCCCCCAAAGCTCTGTTAATTTGCCGTTCCAAGTGGAAAAGGCATTGTTCAGGTTTTCTACGATCCAGTTTTGATTCAAGGTTTCACCTTCTTTCGGATAAAAGAAATGACCGCCTTGCTGAAAAGCAAAACGGTCGCTGTGTTTTTTCCACCATCACACATTATGCGGTTGGGTGCAATGGGAAAATGCAGGGATTTAAAGTCTGCCACTCATTCCATCGGATTCTTCCTTGCCAATAAGGTACAAAAATGCAATAGCAGGAATTCGATAGATTTTAGGAGAAGTTTCATGGCGCGTCACGCCAAAGTCCTCCAGCTGCTTCGTGATGACAAAGGCATCTGTAATGCCAGCTTTAGGATCATTGCACAATTCTACAATGCCATCCGTCTGCGGTATATGCGAATTGTTTTTGTATTTGACTTCGCACAGAATTTTTTGCTGCGGGAGTTCAATTACGGCATCGACCTCTTTTTGATTTTCTTTTGCCTTTCGATAATAGCCAAGCTGTGCGCCTGTCCCTTGATAAAACGATACCAGATGCTTATATACAGTGGTTTCAATTAAAAGCCCCAACTCACGCTCATCGGACAGAACGTCGTCTACCATCAGAACCGCATTGCGAATGGCGGCATCCGCTATATAAATCTTAGGCCGCCCTTTCAGAACCGACTTGCTTCCGACAGCGATTGGATATGCCATATAAATCAAGTTGGATTTTACAAGGGCATCCACATAGGATTCAATGGTGTTCGGGGATATATTATCTAACTCTTTAGCCGCAGTCGTAGCACTAAAGATTTCTGTTGAATTCATGCACAAGTATAGGAATAGCTTTTCCATCAACAGTGGACTGCGAACTTTGAACAAGGTAAGCACATCGCGCTTTATTACCTTATCCACAACATCCTCACGCAGCATACGCTGCGCATAAAGATCATCATCGGACAGCGCCAGTTCCGGAAATCCGCCGATGGTAAGATAGCGGTTGAAATGCTTAACTACGGTTCAAAGCGCGCCTATCAAATCCGCGACCTCGGCATTTTCCATTTTAGGTATATCTGTGATTTTAAGTGGTCCGGCAGTAACGGCATTATCATCCAACTGCAAAAGCTGGCAGTATTCATAAAAGGAAAGCGTGGGAATTTTAATGACTGTCCAACGACCTTGTTCCGCTATCGGTTGACGCATCCTCAATAATAGGGCTTGCCGAACCTGTGGCCGCCAGCCGAATGTCTTTACGACTGTCATAAATCACTTTCATCCAGAGTTCCCAATTTTCGGTGTACTGAATTTCGTCAAAGAAAACATAGCGCACACCCTCTACCGGGTACATGGAATCGTAAGCAGATAAAACCATATCAACTCCCGCCATTTTCAGTACGGGGTTATCAAAGGTTGCATAAAAGATATTTCGCGGATTCACACCGTTATCAATCAGGTGATTGATGATTTGATAAAAAAATGGTCGTTTTACCTACGCGACGTGCGCCGGAAAGAACAGCAAAACGCCGAATCGTCTTATGCTGCATAATTCGCAGTGTTTCATGATAGGCAACACGATGCTGTGGTCGATCTTCTTCTTTCGCAGCGCTTGGATTTCTCCACCAAGGATTGTAATTTCGGAGGGCTTTAATTACCTGCTCATTTGTCACCAATGCCACACTCATCACCTCATTATACTGACTGAAAGTATTGGAATCTTGCTCAATATAATATAGCATTTTCTGGGAAAATAATCAAGTATAATGAGCGTAGTGCTTCTTCTTACAGAATCATATCCAGAATATCCTTGGCAAAGTAGATGACAACGCCTCCGAAAAAGGTCATAAAGCCCTGCGCACGCTGCCCGGCATCGTGGCTTTTGAGGGCAAGACCGATCTGCACAATGCCGAAGCCCAGCAGAATGGCACCAATCGCCTTAATGGCGCTGAACACAAAATCACTCAGTGCATTGATGGTTGCCAGCGGGTCGTCCGCATACACAGGCAAAGCCATCACGATTACGGCGGCGGCAACCGTAGCAACCGTCAGGTAGCTGCGCTTGATTTTGCGCTGAGTTTCCGGTGCAGATACAGGTTTTTTGATTTTCATAATAGAGATTCCTCCCATTCTTGTAATTCATCATATAAATCTTCGGTAATTTCGGGGCAGGTCAGCTCCGCCACATAAGCGAGCGATACGGTGCCGGCCTGCGCCATATAATCCGGAGGCATCGTGTAGCCCTCCGGTGCGGGGATGGGGGTTGCAGCCCGATGCAGCAGCCCCCGCGGACTGCGGTAGTCGGGTGTGTATTTCAGGTTCGGGTGGTCAAAAAGGTTGTATTTCTTGTCCCTTACCGGTGCCTCGCCGCTGATCATTACAAGGCAGTCGCTGCGTTTCATGCGGCGCACCTCGTCCGGGGTCATCAGCTCGCGCCCCGTGACCTGATAGCTGTCGCTGGACGACCCGTGGCTGCCCTTGCCGATGCTCTGCCCCTTGGTGCGGATGGTCTGTTTGCCCAACAACTTTGAAATGTACTCAAAGGTGCTGTAATCGTTGCCGCCAAGGTAAACAAGGCTGTCGCAGTTGCCGATGATCGTTTCCCAGTCGTCCTTGTATTTGCTTTTGATCTGGGAAATATTTTGCAGAATGATATCGCAGCTTATGTTGCGGCTGCGCGCAACGGCAAGAATCTTTACAAAGTTTTCCGGCGTTGCGACATTGGCGAACTCGTCCATCATCAGGCGTACATGAACCGGCAGTGTGCCGTGAAATTCCGGCGTGGAATCCGCAAGGCGAAACAGCTGGTCAAACAGTTGGGTGTACAGAATCGAAACCATAAAGTTAAAGGTATCGTCATTGTCGGGGATGACGCAGAAGATGGCGCGTTTCTCCACGCCCAACTTCGGCAGAAACATTTCATCGGTGGCAATCATCTCGGCAAACGCCGCCGATTGCAGCATATGCAGATTGGATACCGCCGTGACCATAATGCTGGACAGGGTTTTCGCGCTGCCGAGCTTGAACGAACGGTATTGCAGCACAGCCGGGTGATGCGGATCGCGCTGCTCCAGTTCACCGAACAGAATATCCATACGGTTTTCGTCATAGCTGTCCTCACTGACCTTACAATTCAGAATCATATCCATCATCGTGTTGAGGTTGCGCTCATACAGCGGGGATTCGTACAGGATATACAAAATCAGCGATGCCAGAAACATAACGGCGCTCTTATCCCAGAACTCGTTTTCGCCGCCGGAGGCTGCCGGGTTCTTTTTGGTGTTGAAGACCAGCGCATAAGCAAGTTTCATAGCGTCCTCATCGGTTTTCAGGTACGCTACCGGATTGTAATGTCCGCGGAAATGCACAAAGTCAATGACCGTTACGGTGACGCCGTTTCTCTCCATAGCACCGCCAAGGGAATAGGTCAACTCCCCCTTGGGGTCCAAAAAGAAGTAGGAGCCGCTGCATTGCAGGGCATTCGGTTTTACAAAGAAGCGGGTCTTACCGCTGCCGGAACCGCCGATCACAACAACGTGCAGATTGCGCTGGTGTTGGTAGGAATCATTGCTGAGGCGGATATTCTGGGAAAGAATGATTTCCTGCCACGGGTCCTTGCGGTTGCGGTAGCGTTCGTTCAACTCTTTGGCGTTGCCCCAATAGGCAGAGCCGTGTTCCTCGCCGGGGCGGCGATCCGCCTGATCGAGCAGATAGCAATACACCCCCAGCGGGTACAGCACCAAAACCGCTAGCAGGAATTTCGGTGTGCTGCTGCACCAACGCAGGTTCAGCGGGTCCGTTCAACAGCGCGGTAAGCCCTGCCGCCAAGGCGGACAGCCCGTGCGCCTGTTCGGTGATTTGCGCCAACCCTGCCGCCAGCCAGAGCAGCGGCAGCAGCAAGGCAACCCAGAGCCAGAGGTTCTGTCGATCCTTATTCGGGCGCATGGCGGTCAGCGTTCCTCTGCGCGCTGCAAATCACTGCGCGGGCGCTGCAAGTCCAGTTCCTTGCAGACGGTATCGCCAAACACCTTTGCCATCTCACGCACTTCCTCCAACGCGCGGCGCTCCTCCCCGGCAGGGATATGCGCCCGCAAGCCGTTCAGCCTGTCGGCGGCATCGGCGGGCGGCGCAAGACCGAGCCGACCACAAACTTCAACAGACACAGCCAACGCCATCTGGTGCAGGTATTCTTCATTACCGACCTCTGCATAGCACTGCGCTGCCGTGGCAAGAACAATATCCGCGGGCAGACGCGCAAGGACTTCTTCATCACTTGCCCCGCTTGGATAGAGAATGAGATTTTCGTCAGCAAGAAAACCTGTGGGTTGCTTCTCATCAAACTGCACATTCACCGGTGACAAGGCGGTCAATACCGCAATGGCTTTGCCAAGCTGGTTGCCCTGCAGCTCTACCGTCGGGCAGGGCTTGTTGCCGTAGGTCGCGGAACGGTCATACACCTTGCCCACCGTAAAATAGCCGCCGGACCGCACCAACTGCGAAATGCCAACGGCACCCTTGCTGACCCTGCGCCCAAATTGGTTCCATCCGTCAAAGGACATCACGGCAGTCGCCTGCGGGCAGGCTTTCAACACCAGCGCGGCATTGCCGGAGGTGATCCCGCTGCCCAGCCTGCCGCGCCCCAGCAGGTAGGCGGTCAGATGCGCGCCGTCCTGCAAAACCTCCTGCAGCGCCTGCTTTTGGTCGGCCAGCACGGCATCGCGGTCGTTCTTCTTTTTGGCTTTCCAATCCTCAATGTTCATACGCTCATACATTTAGCGTTCCTCCTTTCGGGTCGCATTGACCGCGCGTTCCGCACTGCGGGCTGCTGCCTTGCGCAGCTGTGCTGCCACCGTCTTGAACGAGGGACGCGGGTCAATATCCTCCATCGTCTTCCCGCGCGTCAGCATCGGATCGGGCGTCTGGCGGCGGGTTTCTGCGTTTTTTCGGTCAGCCGAGATCTTCTTGGGTACGGTATATCCAAGCTGCTCATAAATGCGATTGAGCTTGGATACATCCTCTGCCTTAAACATAATGTCGATTTTCTCGCCCTGCGCGCCCTTGTCCTTAATGGACGCAAACAGCACACCGTACTGCTTGGCATACGCCTTGAATTGGGCAAGATCCTTGGTCTGCAAGGGGATGATTTTCATCTCTTTGCCCTCGCGCAGTAGGCGGTCAAGACTTGTCTTGCCGCGCACCTTGGGGTTTTCCTTGGCGTAGGCAAGCGCAATCGCCAGCGAGTTCTTAAAACCCAGCGCTGTCAGCTTGATGGCTACCTCAGAAAATTGCAGTGCTTCCCGCACCATCTGGTCAGCGGCTTCTCCGCCGTTGTTCATTTCGCAGCACCTCCCATCCGGATCACGCGCCCCTCTTTTCTCGGCTTCGGGGTGGGGTGTTTGTCGCCCTCTTTGGCGTAGCCCAAAAGCAATTGCATGACGGCGTAGTGGTCGGCAGGTATATTCCACTGCCGCAAAATCTCCTGCCCGTAGGGGTCGGCAAAGGCAGGCCAGCCCTGACCGATATAGCAGGAGCCGATACCCAGAGCATCCGCCGCCAGCATCATATTTTCTGCGGCAACCGCGCAGTCGTCCACGGAGAACAGGAAATTCTTCGGTGCGAACAGGGTGATCACGGTGGGGGCATCATAAAAAGCATTTGTCAGCTTGGGGTCATCTGCAATGCTGGGCTGCTCACGGGAAACAAAGCTCGTTGCCGTTGCCATGCGGGGGTTGGAGTTTGCCCGCTTGATTTTGCCAAGCCGCTCATTGACCTCTTTGTCCTGACAGACGGCGAAGATCACACCCTGCCGTCCGCCCGCGCAGGGCGCATATAGCCCGGCCTGCAAAATCTGCTGTAAGGCGGTTTCTTCAATTTGCTTCGGCTCAAACCGCCAGATAGAACGGCGGTGCATGATGGTTTCAAAAATATCAGGCATCGTTCTTTACTTTCTTCCAGCATTGCGGGTCTGCGGCATAGAAGTTTCCGTCCTTGCCGCTTGCCACGGCGGGGCAGCCCCGGCAGAACGCCAGCAGCTCGCATTTGCTGCACTTCTCAAACTTTGTATAGTCACGGTACTGTTCCATCTGGCACACCCAGACATCCGCCAGCCGATCGGTGAACACATTGGCAACCTTGCTGTTCTGTACCCGGCGGCAGGCGTACACATCCCCGGTGGGAAGGATCGTCAGGTGGCAGTTGCCGCAGTTGCAGCCGCCGTAGATCATACCGTCCTCCACGGCTTCGGGAATTTTGAACGCCCCGGTTTCGTACCCGTACAGCGTCCACAGGTGGTCTTTTTTGTTAAAGTAGGTCTGGCAGCCGGCAGCTTCATATTCCTTGAATTTTTTGTCGCAGTCAGCGAGCAGCTTGCGGTAACGCAACGGCTCGATGCCGACATCCTTTTCCTCGCTGGTGGGGCAGTAACGGGCGAACGCAAAGACGTTCGCACCCGCTGCCACAACCGCGTCGATGATGCCGGGAACCTCGTCAATGTTCGTGCTGGAAACGGTGGTCATCACCACGGAGCGGATGCCCGCCCGATTGATGCAGCCGATTTTTTCCAGCGTAATGTCAAAGCTTGCCGGGCTTGCGGAACCAGTCGTGGGTTTCACGCAAGCCGTCAATAGAAAGCTGATATTTTTCACAGCCGTATTCTTTTAAGCGGCGGCAAACCTCGTCGGTCAGGTGGAACGGATTGCCGAGGATGGTGAACGGAACACTGTGCTGCTTCATCAGCCCCAGCAGCTTCCAGAAGTCCGGGTGCAAAATCGGGTCGCCGCCAGTAATGTAAAAATACGGCAGGCGGTCATAGAACGCACAGAAGTCCAGGCAGTTATAAAAGGTGTCCTGCATTTGCTGCCAGGACATTGCATCCAACTTTTTATTGCAGTTCTCGGAGAAAATGTAGCAGTGCTTGCACCGCTGGTCGCATTCATCCGTGATATGCCACTGGAAAGAAAAATACTGTTTCATGGGATCCTCCTTGTTGTGGTGGGACGCATTTCCGAAAGTGAAACAGCCGTTGCCCTCTCGGAAATACGCCCCAAGGTTTTCTTGGGGTGTATTCCTTACACCTTACTGCTTGTCGCCGGCGCCACAGGCAGAACCGCAGGCGGCGGGCTTCTCGGCGGGCTTGTCGGCAGCGCCGCAGGCAGAACCGCAAGCAGCGGGCTTCTCAGCGGGCTTGTCGGCAGCACCGCAAGCCGTAGCAGGGGCGGAAGCCGCCTTCTTGTTCCAGCCAAAGAGATCAGAAAGAGCCATGGTTGTTTACCTCCCAATAATATTCAGTGGGCGTTTCGCCCTCCTGTGCCTTTATTGTACTTGAAACATATTTCGGGCACAAGTACGCACAATTTTATTACATAGGCACCCTTTTTGTAACCTTTGGCGGGCTGGGATTTTCTCTTGCAATTTCAAGCGTGCTGCACTACACTATGAGTGTAACATTCAAAAAGAGGTGTTGTATATGCTGATCAAAGAAGAACTCCCTGCCTGCCCGGTAGCCACCACCGTCCAGATGATCGGCAGCAAATGGAAGCTGCTCATCATGCGGAATCTGCTTCAGCGCCCGTGGCGCTTCAATGAGCTGAAAAAGGACCTGGAAGGGATCAGCCAAAAGGTGCTGACGGACAGCCTGCGCTCGATGGAAGCCGATGGTATCATTACCCGTACCGTCTATCCCGAAGTACCGCCGAGGGTGGAATACGCCCTCTCCGACTTAGGCGAATCCATGCGTCCCATTATGGATGCAATGGAGATTTGGGGGACGGAATATAAAAAATCGAAGGAATAAAAAGCATCAGCCTGTCGGAGCAATTCGACAGGCTTGATGTTTTCATGCTTTTTATATCATTCCCAAAAAAGCGGAAGCGGACGATGGGCTGATGCGAATCAGAAGCCAAGATATAGCACCGGAGCTGCCAGAGGGAACAACTTCCCAGCAAGGGGTGCTGCCGTGCCTTTTTCACAGGTTCTTTTCCGTTCGTTTCGGCTACGTTGGCGTACCAGGCAGCACTATCTTTGGGGGTTCGTTTGCCGGTTGCGTAATCGAGATAGATCAGACCAAAGCGCTCGTTATAGCCCTCGCTCCACTCAAAATTATCCAGCAGTGACCAGTGGAAATAGCCGCGCACATCCACGCCACTGTCAATCGCGCGGCGCAGCGCCAGAAGATAGCGGTGGGTGAAGTCAATGCGCGCAGGGTCATGCACCTTGCCGTCCAGATGGATGCTGTCGGTGCAGGAAAGGCCGTTCTCGGTGATGTAGATGGGCAGACCGTACCGCTCCCAGATAAAGCGTGTTCCCACTCCATCGACTCCGGGGTGATGGGCCACCGATGGCTGTGCGCGGATGTCCTGCGGCCCGGGGGCAGAATTCCGGCTTGCCGTTTGCCCCGGCGCGCACCATGACGGAGTTGTAGATGTTCATCCCGATGAAATCCAGCCTGCCCAGCGGCAGAGCGTCCAGCTGCTCCTGCGGGATGGCATCCACCACACGCTGGGCCTGACCGCCCGCGATCACAGGCCAGCCGCGCCCGCACAGCGGATCAAGTGCCGGGGCATAGGTGAAGGTCCAGTCTCCGTCCGCCAGCGCAAAGGTTGCCTCGCGGGCCGCCGCAATATCGGCAGGGTCGTCTGTTGCCGGGGTGCAGATGCGCCCTGTCGGGGCCATGCCGACCCGGGCATCGGGGTCAGCCCTGCGGATCGCATCGGCCGCAAGGCAGTGGGCGTAGATCGTGTTGTGCCACGCTGTAAACACCGAGCCGTCATCCAGACGGAAACCGGGTGCGTGTACACCGCTGCTGTAGCCCAGCCCCACGCTGCACTGCGGCTCATTGAGGGTAAAATAGTACCGCACCCGCCCCTTAAAGTGCGCGGCCACCGCGGCGGCATACCCGGCGAAGGCTTTTGCCGTATCATCATTCAGCCAGCCGCCCTTGTCCTGCAGGGCTTGCGGCAGATCCCAGTGGTAGAGCGTGACATAAGGCTCGATCCCTGCCGCAAGCAGCGCATCGACCAGCCGGTCATACCAGGCAAGACCTGCCGGATTGACTGGTCCCGTGCCCTGCGGGAAGATACGCGGCCAGGCAATCGAGAACCGGTACGCCTTCAGGTGCATCTCTTTCAGCAGTGCAATATCCTCTGCCCAGCGGTGGTAGCTGTCGCAGGCGATGTCCCCTGTATCACCGTTCCTTGTTTTGCCCGGCGTATGGCTGAAGGTATCCCAGATGGACAGTCCCCTACCATCCTCCTGCACTGCGCCCTCGACCTGATAGGCTGCGGTTGCCGCGCCCCAGACGAAATTTTCCGGAAATGACATCGTGTATTCCTCCGCTCTTTCTGTCGTTTTCTTTTTTCGCATAAACACCAAAAGAGGTGCAGCGCAAGCGCACTGCACCGTAAGTGTTATTTTACCCTTTCACACTGCCCAATGCAACGCCCCGCACAATATATTTTGAGAGTAGCAGATAGACGATCATCACGGGCAGAATCGCAATGGTGATCATCATATACACCTTGCCCATATCGAACTTCAAAAAGTCCGCGCTGCGCAGCTGCGCCACCAGAATGGGTACGGTTTTCCACTTGGCATCGTTAATAATCAGCGCCGGGATAAAGTAGTTGTTCCACGCGCCCACAAAGCTGAATATCGCCTGCACCGCCATAGCGGGCTTCAGGATCGGCAGAATGACCGTGTTGAAGGTGTGGAACTCTCCCGAGCCGTCAATGCGCGCCGCGTCAATAATGTCGCGCGGCAGGCTCGAATCCATGTACTGCTTCATGAAGAAGAACACCGTCGGCGCGGCAATACTCGGCAAAATCAGCGGCCAGAGGGTATTGGTCAGCTTCATCGAGTCCATCAGGTTCAAAAACCCCAGCGCCGAAACCTGAGTCGGCATCGTCATGATGAGCAGAATGACGGTGAATGCCAGCTTGCGCAGCTTGAAGTCATACGCATAGATGGCGTAGGCCGTCAGTGCGCTGAAATAGACCGACAGCGCCGCACAGGCAGCCGACACGATCAGGCTGTTGCGCAGACCGGTCAGGATCGGCACATTGGCATCATGGGTGGTGTTGAAGAAGTTGACGCCAAAGCTGCCGCGGGGCAGCGGGTCAAACCCCTGCTGGATGGTAAAGTTGTTGTGCGTGGCGTTGACGATCAGCACATAGAAGAAGAACAGGCAGGTAAAGCAGAGGACAAACAGCACGATATAGGCCACTGCACGCTGCAGGGTCAACATAGGGTCGTGAATTTTGCTTGCCTTTGCGGTAGTGGTGGCTGCGGTTTTGGTCTCGTTCGGCATACTGGTTCACGCTCCTTCCTTAGTGATGCCTGGCGGCCGCTTTGGCTGCCTTGATGCGGGCTTTCTCAGCCTTGCGCTGCTCACGGGTCAGGCCGTCATCCTCCTGTGTGAGGGTAAAGTAGATGATGACGCAAAGCACCGCGCAGAGCAGGAACATCAGCACCGAGATAGCACCGGCTGTGCCGTAGTTTTTGCTGTACAGGTGCTGGTTCAGGTACATGATAATGGTGTTGGTCGAGCCGTTCGGGTCTCCCTTGCCGTTGGTCAAAACCTGCGGCACATCAAACATCTGCAGGCCGCCGATGAGGCTGGTGATCAGCGTGTAGACGAGCAGCGGGCGGATCAGCGGGATCGTGATGCGCCAGAACATTGTGGTCGAGGATGCACCGTCCAGCTGGGCGGCCTCATACAGGCCGGGGTCCACACCCATAATGGCAGCCATCAGAATGATGGTCGTATTGCCGAACCACATCAGGAAGTTCATCAGCCCAACCAGACCGCGTGCTGTCCAGACATTGGAAAGCCAGCGCACCGGCTCGGCCACAATGCCGAGCTTGAGCAGGATCGAGTTGATCGGTCCTGTCTCCGCGTTTGAAAACAGGGTAAAGAACAGCATGGCGAACGCCGATGCCATGATAAGGTTGGGCATATAAATGACGGTCTTGAAGAAGCCCTGAAACCGCAGCTTCAACCGAAGATCGGTAAACCACGCCGCCAGCACCAACGATACAATAATCTGCGGGATAAAGCCCATCAGCCACATGATCATGGTATTGCTGAAATACTTCGGCACCTCTTTGATCATGGCGGCATAGTTTTTCAGCCCCACAAAGTTGGGGCCGATGATCTTTAAGCCGCTGCGGAAATACTCAAAGAAGGAATAGTAGATGGTCGTTGCCAGCGGCCAAAACTGGAAGATGAAAAAGGTAATAAAGAACGGCGCCAG
>ENA-OQHF01001815-OQHF01001815.1-human-gut-metagenome-genome-assembly--contig:-NODE-1815-length-11339-cov-4.811541_pt1 | contig 11339 bp, 16 predicted proteins | sample MGYA00242559_ERZ504709 | MGnify/ENA primary metagenome ERZ504709 (study PRJEB26092, sample SAMD00036203) | human gut metagenome | host: Homo sapiens | study: EMG produced TPA metagenomics assembly of... | reverse complement strand
ATATAAGAACAGACCATCCTGGGGCAAAATCTCTCAAACCCTGCATCCTTTTGCTCCAGCTGGATCAGTGCGGGATATGTCGTGGATTCCATTAGTTTAGAGGAAGAATGGGTCGTATTCAGGAAAGGCGAAGTACAGGGCCACACGCACCATAGTAAGCCGCCCTATCGTGTTGTGGATTAGAAAAAACTTGCTGAAGCCATTCAAGCCGGATACGAGTGCTATGACAGTATGAAGGATGATCCACATCACCGGTATCTCTCTTGGGAGTACTGCCATGAAGCGTTTCGGCTGAATAGGCGCCCGCAGATTGACGCCACGATCGACTATCTCTGCCTGCACTTGGCTTGGTATTTGGCCAGTTGGGGTATGCTTAGAAACTCTTTCCTCATGCAGAAGGATTACAAGATCCATGCGGATGTTGTCCGTCTGATTTATCGGCCGGAGTGGGATGATCTCTGGGACCTTTCTCCCGAGAAACTCTCGCAGGAGTATTATGCTGACCGCATCATGAAACTTAGCGAGAGCATTACAGAAGCTTATGTGGCGTCCGGTGCCGGCATCCCAACGGATACCTTGCTTACCAAGATCTTGCTGGGTACTGTGGGCTGCGTACCCGCCTATGATCGGTATTTCAAAAAGGCTCTTGCTGATACCGGTGCAGCACCCCAAGCATTCAGTGTGAAATCCATCCGAACACTTGGCAACCTGTATCTTGACCATGAGGATGAGTTTGAAAAGTTCCGGAAACATTGCGGCAGCCGAATTGAGTATCCGGCAGCCAAAATCCTGGACATGTGCTTTTTTGAGTATGGCTTCCAGAGAGACGCGAGCAGCCAAGAAGACAGCGATTAGATTATTCTGTGAGGAGGGATCACTTTGGAATATGCTTTGACAGCGGATCATCACCGCGTTCACGCATTCGATGCGGAGAAGGGGCAAGAGTATTACTGTCCTGTGTGCGGCAACCAGGTGATTCCTCGCCAGGGCGAAGTCAATTCGTGGCACTTCGCTCATGTGACCTCGTGTATGGATGACTGGAAATACGATATGTCTGAATGGCACCGAGGATGGCAATCGCGTTTTCCCGAAAATGTTCGTGAGATTGTCGTGGAACACAGGGGCGAATGCCATCGTGCAGACATCTTGATGGGCGGCTATGTCATTGAGTTTCAGCACAGTCCGATTTCTGCCGGTGAATTTGAACGGCGCAATAAGTTCTACACGAGGGCCGGCTATAAGGTGATTTGGGTGTTCGATGAGACCTACGCCTTTGGGAATGAGTATATCTCCAGCAGCCTGGATGATGAGAACAAGTTTGTGTGGAAGTGGCCGAATCGCATGCTCGCTTCAGTTGTTCCTCAGCGATCCACAGATATAGCAGTCGTTCTGCAGCTTACCGAAGACCATGATGACGACGGTTGCGAATGGCTCGTGAAGGTGGAGTGGGCGATCGTAGACGATGATGGGTATGCCGACTATCGCCGATTCTTCATTGATGATGGTTTTGCGCCAGATCTTTTTACTGAAGACGGCCTACAAAACATTCTGTTGAGCAAGCGGAAGCGGTTTGATGCCTTCCTCCGTGATAACCAACCCTATGCGCCGAAGTGCAGCCGAATCAAGGGTAATCCACGGGACTGGTACATATGCCCGAAAACGCACGATTGGCATAACAACCAATGCCGGGAATGTCAGAACAATTTAATCAACGAGTTCCGGACAGGAACGGATTATAGGCAAGGAGGTCTGTTCTTCTACTGTGCTTATCCTCGCATTATCCATGAAGCGGATAAGTATGGAGAGGTGCATCTCCCATCCATTCGATTTTAAGGAGGGCTCCGACATGAAAAAGGAATATGACACCAGCGTGAAAGAGGCCATTGAACGAGTCATGAGCGTATTCTCCGAGTACATCAAAACAACTCCATACTTCGATATTGTATGGTCTGGTAAGGTCGGGTATATCTACATCAGCATCGATAGTTGCCGTGGTACTGTCGGCGACATGGACTGCCTTGTAATTGATAGCCCCGAAGAGCTTCTGGATAAGCTGCTGTATGAAATGGCAGTGGATATCATGGAGGAAGGTGGGCACGACCTAAACCCGGTAGAAGCGTCAGCATTGGAGCGTGCTGAGGTAGCACGGCGCCTTAATGTCTATCTGGAACAGTTGCCTGAATACCAAGACCGTATCAGTTTTGTATTCGAACGCAAGTGATCTTCAAAGATAATGTCTCTTTCGTTTGCCGACGCGTTAGAGTCAATGTTGTATCGACATCGAATTCTTCGCTATTTGGCAATTGAAGATTTGAGATCATGCCGTAGGATTCTTTTGCGCGGATGATGTAATTCCACTTTTTTTCTTGTAAGTGGGCGATGTTATTGAATGATTCATATCCGCGATTCATTAACACAATTACCTTTCCCGGAATGTTAGAGCGATCTATCATCGAAACGAGAGCTTTGTGCTCATTCATCCCTTTTTTGCCTTGCATAGTAACGTCAACATAGGCTTTGCTCATTAGATCGAACATGGCATTTAGGTGAGCAAGGTTGTATTGCTTTTGCCCATCCATATTTCTGATTAAAGAAAAATCATTGGTTGGATCGGATGGTAAACGTAGATCTGATCCATCGACCGCAAAAAGACGATACCCTCGAAAGGTCATGGTCGGCATCGCCGATGCGACAAATTCGTTGAATATCATTTCGATAGCTTTGGAGCGGATTTTATTGCGTTGTTGGACAAACGCGGAAGCAGTTGCTGTACTTGGTGTGTATCCAAACCAGTCATATAATTCTTTTGAAAGGCTTCCGCCTCCCATGCCGATCAGCATTAGCAGCATCGTTTGCAACGGAAGTTTTCTCTTTCTTGAAAAATCTTTTCCCGGGATCTTTACGCATGCGTCTAAATTTGCGGCGGTTTTCTTTATTGCATGGAACAATGCGGACCGAACACGTTCTGGATCTGATTTTCTGTTCACTTAGAAGGCCTCCTTAAAAAATGTCATCATTTTCAAGGCGAGGCCTTCGATTTTTATTGATTTGTCAAGTGTTTTTGTGAAAAAATATTATTTTTATAAATGCTTATCGACTTTAGACAGCAACCTACAAAATGTGGTTTGTATGGATCAGCTTTACCCCTGATTCAATCGCAGGAACAGCGAGAATCAGTTGGGAAAGGCACCTAAATCTTGTGCCTTGCTGAGTTAAGCCGATAAGCATATTTTTATATATCCCCCTGCGCTGAAATAAAAACGCTCAATCACCATCATAAGTGATTGAGCGTTTTGCGCGCAAACTTAATGACATTGCCTCTATGAGAGACAGTGAAATAAAACACTGTCAATCATGGAGGGAGCATTACTATGCCACAGAAGCAGAAATTAAGCGCAGAGGAAAAGTAACCGTCAAACCACCCCAGCGCATAGACATGCATGAGGCAATAGTAGCGGAACGTTGCGAAACGTTTGTATCGAAAGAAATGGCAAGAATGCCAGTTCCCTTGAAAATGGCAATTAGGACGGAAAACAGCAGGCCGGAGATCACCGGCGCTGGAATCGCAAATTTGCGAAGTACATGGGATCGGCGCACAATGGCACGTCCCGCAAAAATGACGAGTGCGGCAAAGCCGAGGCTTGTCAGATACTCAAATTGAAATGCACCGACCGCGCCATCAGCCCCGGGGGTAAAGGTTCCAAAGTAAGAGATCAGCTTATTCATCATATTCGCCCCTTTCAGGATCATTTGTTTGCTGTGCGGCTTTTTACTGCACGCGATATCCGCTCGCGCACTTTTCAAAAGCGTATGCAAGCCGCTCATCGGGAGAGGCAAAGGACTGCGGCTCAAAGCCTTCTGCCTTTTGGAAGGAAACGATGCGATTCGGGTGATCGATCCAGATCACACAGGTGTTCTGCGCAGAAGCTTCCGTTTTCATTTTTTCTCTCCGTTACACATAAGATTCATGATTTTTATAAAAGCTTGTCGGCTGTTGCCTGACAGGCGGCAAACCTCTCAGCTGCGGCGCTTTTCCCCTCGCGCAGCTCACAGTGCGCAAACTCCGTCGTCTGCGGCAGCAGTAGATCAAAACGCACGATCCGGTTGATCTTCAGATGCAGCCGCTCCGCCGATAGGTCGAGGATATGCCCGCCCTGCGTTTTGTCGCTGCTCAGATAATGAAAATGCCAATCCGGTATGCAAATGCCGTCCACATACCGCGGGCACCAGACGGCGATCACATTGCCGCGGGTGTTTTCAAAGCAAAATTCGTTCCGGCTTTTCGCCGCCTCAGAAAGCACCGGGTAGGGCTTCCGGCAGCTGTTCCAGCTTTGCGTATGCATAGTCTTGAAAACGCCGCCGGCCTTGATCATATAAAAGAGATTGGGATTTCCCTGCACAAACGGCGCAAGCATCTGCTTGAGCGAGGTAAGATCATCGATGCCGTTCAGCGCTATCTCCGGGGCGTTTTCGTCAAACACCATGGCTGCGGCAAACGCCATGCTGTCCTCCGGCCTCATAACGGTGACCTCGCCGTCCGGCGCTGTCTTGTAGGCTGCGCCGTTTTCAAAAGTTATCACGCCGTCCAACGCTGTGCCGATGCCGACCCCGGTATCGGCACAGCGCAGAAGCTCCCGCACACTGATGACCGTATCGAAATTCCCAAGCGCCAGCGCGTTCCATGTAGACGCCTGAAACAGTGTTTTCACCATACTGCCATATCCTCCTCGCGAAAGGAAAAGGCGGTCTGCCTTTCCTGTTGCGGAAGGCAGGCCGCCTTTTCTATTGACTTACTCGATGGCGATCTTGCTGGAGGAGGTAAGCTTCTTCGGCTCCTCCTTCGGGATAAGCACGGTCAGCACGCCGGACTCGTACTTGGCCTTCACGTCCTCGGGCTTCACGTCGCCGACGTAGAAGCTGCGGGAGCAGGCACCGGAGTAGCGCTCCTGACGCAGCACGCGGCCCTTCTTGTTCTCTTCGTCCTTGTCGAGGCCCTTCTCCGCGCTGACGGTCAGGTAACCGTCCTGCACGTCCACATGGATCTCGTCCTTTTCAAAGCCGGGCAGCTCCACCGCAAAGCGGTAAGCCTTGGCGTCGTCCGTCTCGCGGATGTCGGTCTTCATCAGGTTTCTGGCGTGCTTGCCAAACAGCGGGCTGTGACCGCCAAAGAAGCTGCCATCAAAGAAATCATCAAACATGTTTTCACCATAGATGCTGGGTACCATAACAATTCCTCCATTCAAGATGAAATATGGGATTCCAATTTATGTGAAGCACGGCGGCGTGGTATCAGCCGCGCCGCAGCAGTGCCTGCCGATCAAATGTCCTTTGTTCTGGAAATGCAGGCGTAGACAATGGAACTGACGCCCTCCAGCAGAAATACGATGCCGACCGTCATGCCCATGGCCGCCACGCTGACCCACGGATCCATCAGGCAAATGAAACCGGCAAGCGTCAAAAGAATGCCGACTGCAAGGATCCATCCCCACGCGCGGACACCGAGAGCGCGCAGATCAAACGAACTGACGCACTGCGACACGCCGGAAAACAGCAGCCACAGCGTGAACAGGAACGGCAGCGACAGCATCGTGAACCACTGGTTGAAAAGCAGGAACAGCGACATGATCACCGTCAGAATACCATCGAGCAACAGCCAGCCGGAGCCGAGCATCACGCCGCTTGCCGCGGCAAACACCACGATCTCCGCAACGCCGGACAGCAACAGGAATATACCAAGCAGCAGCCCCGCCGAGAGCAGCGCCACGTCCTGATTGCACAAGCAATAGATGCCCGCGGCGATCAGCAGCACACCAGCTGCAACATTCAGGATACGCATGGACTTTGTACTCATAACGCCATCTTCTTTCTTTTTTCTCTTTCTGCTGTATAGTTTAGCTTTTTCTGCGGTAAAGACAATACGCCGCCGGTACAAGAAAAGAAATAGAGCTTGTGCCAAAAGCACAAGCAAGAACGAGAAAGTATGGACAGGGAAACCATTCGGACTTTAATATGTTTTACAAAGCTTCGATAGTATTGTTCATAAATTATGTGGTATAATTTTATGAATTAGAATATAAAGATTGAAATTGCAGGAGGCTAATTATGAAAAACAAAGGTTGGAAAATTCTTCAAATCATTCAACTTATTATTTTCTTATGCTTTAGTGCGTTCTTATTCGCAAGAACAGTAGATGGGCATGGAACTGTACAGACACTAGAAGTAAAGCTGATTAGTTTTGCTATATGGGCGGCTTTTTATCTTGGCGCCTTAGCCATAGAGTGGTTGATCTACGTTATTGTTCGACGCTCTAAAAAGCAAAATTAACATGTGCCGATCTTTCTGTCAGAAGTCCGGCAAGTTCTTCAACACACAGCAATTTCCCACATCAGTCAAGCTGTGCTTTTTTGACAGCAAGCTCCCCGGATGGCTCATAGGCCATTCGGGGAGCTTGTTCAGGTATGTATCGGGAGCTTCCGCGGAATGATCACTTGGTGACGACCAGCTTGTCGTCCTCCACAGCCAGCCTTGCGGTGTCGCCGGTCTTGAGGGTGCCGTCCAGCATCTTCTCGGCCACGGCGTCCTCCACCTTGCTCTGGATGGCGCGGCGCAGGGGACGCGCGCCGTATCTGGGGTCAAAGCCCTCCTTGGCAAGCTCCTTTACTGCCTCGTCGGAAGCACCCAGATGGATGTCCATGGCCTCCATACGGGCCGCCACGGTTTTGAGCATCCGGCGGGCGACCTCCTCGATATCCTGCTCCGTCAGGGCGCGGAACACGATGATGTCGTCGATACGGTTCAGGAACTCGGGACGGAAGGTCTGGCGCAGTTCCGCCATCACAGTCTCCTTGGCCTGGGCGTATGCCTTGTCGGCGTCCTCCTCGGCCTTTTTGTCGCTTCCGTCATAGCCCAGCTTGGCGCCCGCTGCGGTCAGCGCCTTGGCGCCGATGTTGCTGGTCATGACGATGACGGTGTTCTTGAAGTCCACGGTGCGGCCCTGAGAGTCGGTGATGCGGCCGTCGTCCAAGATCTGGAGCATGATGTTCCACACGTCCTCGTGGGCCTTTTCAATCTCGTCGAATAGCACCACAGAGTATGGCTTGCGGCGCACCTTCTCGGTGAGCTGGCCGCCCTCGTCGTGACCCACATATCCCGGAGGCGAACCAACCAGGCGGGACACCGTGTGGCGTTCCATGTATTCGGACATATCAATGCGGATCATGGCGTTCTCATCGCCGAACATGGCTTCAGCAAGAGACTTGCACAGCTCCGTCTTGCCCACGCCGGTGGGACCGAGGAACAGGAAGCTACCGATAGGGCGCTTGGGATCCTTCAGACCCACGCGGCCACGGCGGATGGCCCGGGCGACCGCTTTTACAGCCTCGTCCTGACCCACCACACGCTTGTGGAGGATATCCTCCATGTGCAGCAGCCGCTGCCCCTCATCCTCCGTCAGGCGGGTCACAGGGACGCCGGTCCAGCCGGACACCACGGCGGCAATATCCTCCGCGGTGACATCGCGGTGCTCCTGATGATTCTTGCGGCGCTTGTCGTGCTCGGCCTCCAACTGCTTCTGATAGTCCTTCTCGGCATCCCGCAGCTGGGCAGCCTTTTCAAAGTCTTGCGCGGCGACGGCGGCTTCCTTGTCCTTGGCAAGGGTGTTGAGCTTCTCTTCCAGGCTCTTGAGCTCTTCCGAAGGCTCCTCCTGCTCCATCCGCACCCGGCTGGCAGCCTCGTCCATCAGGTCAATGGCCTTGTCAGGGAGGAACCGGTCGTTGATGTACCGGGCGGACAGCTCCACGGCGGCCTTCAAAGCTTCGTTGGTGATGTGCAGCTTGTGGTGCTGCTCATACTTCTCGCGCAGGCCCTTCAGGATCTCCAGCGCGGCCTCCTGACTGGGCTCGCCCACGGTGACCGGCTGGAAACGGCGCTCCAGGGCGGCATCTTTTTCGATGTACTGGCGGTACTCGTTCAAGGTCGTTGCGCCGACGATCTGGATCTCGCCGCGGCTAAGGGCGGCTTGAGGATGTTGGCGGCGTCTACCGCTCCCTCGGCGGAGCCTGCGCCCACAATGGTGTGCAGTTCGTCGATAAAGAGGATGATGTTACCGTCCTTCCTGGCCTCCTGCATCACCTTCTTGATGCGCTCTTCAAACTCGCCGCGGTACTTGGCGCCAGCCACCATGCCGGTCAGATCCAGCGACAGCAGCTTCTTGTCCAGCAGATTTTCCGGTACATCGCCTGCGGCGATCTCCGCGCCAGCCCCTCCGCGATGGCGGTCTTGCCGACGCCAGGCTCACCGATCAGGCAGGGGTTGTTCTTCGTGCGGCGGGACAGGATCTGAATCACGCGCTGGATCTCCTCATCGCGGCCGATGACAGGATCCAGCTTGCCCTTACGGGCATCCGCCGTCAGGTCGCGGGTAAATTCCGCCAGCGTCTTATTGCTTTTGCCGTTCTCCTCAACGCCTCCGGCGGTTTGAGAATCGCCGCTTCCGCTCTGAGCGCGGGACGCGGCGCTGAGCTTCTCCATCAGCGCGGTGTAGAGCTGCCGGGCGTCCACACCGGCAGAGCGCAGGATACGGACGGCCATATTGTTGCCCTCGCGGAGGATACCGGCCAGCAGATGCTCCGTGCCGATACAGGCGTAGCCGCCGCGGGCGGCGTCCTCCATGGCGATCTCCAATACGTGCTTGGCGCGGGGGCTCAGGCTTTGCGCGGAATTGCCGCCGGAAAGTCCGGTACCGACGCTCTTGCGAATCATCTCCGTCAGCAGATCGTCGGTCAGACCTGCTTCGGTCAGTACGGTGTGGGCAAGGCCCTCGTCCTCCCGCATCAGGCCAAGCAGCAGGTGCTCTGTGCCCATGTAGCCGTGACCCAGCTCGCCCGCAGCCTCTTGAGCCAGCTGCAGGGCTTCCTCCGCAGTAGGAGTGAATTTATTTTCATCCATCGTTCAATACCTCTTTTATTTTGGGGTGTGTTTTATCTTTTCATCTGTGCTTTAAGCGGTTTCTTGATTGTCCTTTTGGGACTTCTCAGCGTCCTTGTGCGCTTCCTCCAGCTTATGGATCTCGTCCCGCAGCTGGGCGGCGCGCTCGAACTTCTCTTCCGCAATGGCCTTTTCCTGCGCCTGCTTCAGCGCATTCATCTGGCGCAGATAGGAAAAGCGGCTCTGATCCTCATGACTCATGAGGTTGTCCTTTTTCTCCTCCTGAACCTCCTGCACCGGTGCTGCGCCGATGGCGGGCATGGTATCGAAGAAATCATCAAAAGGACTCTCCAGCATCCGCCCCATCAGGGACGGCGTGGAGCCGAAGAACGCATCATTGCCAAAGAAACTGTCCAGCACGGACGGCCGCTTGGAGAAAAATCTCTGGGTATAGCCCAGCTTCTCCGCACAGGCCTGGCAGAGGTGATGCTCCTCCGTTCTGCCGTTGATGCTGCTGCGATAGATGAAGCTGGCTTCATTTCTGCCGCAATTTTCACATTTCATAATCATCCCTCCGTGAATCTGCATATAAATCGTTCAAACTTTCCTTTCTGACACACAGTTTAGCTTTTCCTCTTGCAAAAACAAGAAGCTGCCGATACAATAAAGAAAAAACGACTTGTGCCGAATGCACAAGCCAAAGAAGGAGGCAGACCATGGAGGAAAAACGCTGGGAGTCGTGCAATGCAGAGGCGCTACTGGAGGAGTTCTTTTCGCAGGATGATCTCCGGCAGTTAGCGCTGAGCACAGGGGAACTGCTGGGCTGCCCGCTTCTGGTGCTGGATGACACCTTTCATGTCGCGGCGCACTACCTGCCGCTCGGCTTTTCCGATGCGCTCTTTGAAACCACCGTACGCTGCGGCGAGATCACCTACGAGGCCGGCGCAATCATCAGCAAAAATGCGATGCTCACAGCCGGTTGGGCGGACTATGTCCAGCTGGCTGATAGCTCCTATCGGTGGCGTTTTGCACCTCTCATCAGCGCGGGCGTGCGCCTCGGCTGCCTGATCTGCGTGGATACGGACGGGCATCTGGAGCAGATCCCTCCGCGGACGTGGGAGCTGGTGGAGCATATTCTTGCCAAGCAGCTGTTCATGGAGGTGAGCCGTCAGGACAAGCCCTCCGAGACGGCGGAGGACATCCTCATGCACCTGCTGGACGGCGGATTTTCTTCCGCCGCGCACTTTCAGCTACAGGCGTCCGGCACCTACCTGGCGGATTTCCACCCGCTGACCTTTGCCCTCATTGATCTTGAGACGTACCATAACGCGTACATGGGGAAGCGGCATCTGAAAGAGGAACTGGAAGCGCAGCTTCCGGATTCCCACCCGTTTTTGTATCAGGGAGACGTTTTCCTCTTTCTGCACAGAGAGGGGGATGCGGACACGCTTTCCACGCTGGCAAAGGAGTTTCAGCTCAAGATCCTCGTGTCCGAGCCGCTGGATGAGCTGTTTGATCTCCCGCGGCTCTACCGCACGGCGCGCGAGGCGCTGGAGCTGATGACGGACGAGCGCTTTCACGGGGAGCCGGTCTGCTCCGTGGCGCAGCTGCGCACGCCGCTGCTGCTGAAAAATCTGGAGGGGCGCGGCGACCTAATCCCGATTGCGCTGCACCGCCTTGCCGCCCGCGACCGTGAAAAGGATACACAGTACCGTGAAACGCTCTACCATTACCTCACCTGCTGCCACTCGCTGAAAAAGACCAGCGACGCGCTCTATACCCACCGCAACACCGTGCTCTACCGCATCCGCAGATTGCAGGAGGATTTCGCGATCCCGCTGGAGGAGCCGTCCCAGCACGCCGACCTGCTGCTGGGCGTGTCGCTCATTTTGTTTGAGATCAAGGGGCCGGACTTTTTTCTGCGCGCGCCGAAAAATGAAGCATAAAACCGGCGCAATCACGCGCCGGTCAGATAAAAAAGGATGATATTATGAAGGAAAACAGAAAGCTTTTGAGAGAAGTCCTCAAGGACATCCGCCACGACATGACGGACGAAGAGGTACTGAACCTGCTGGCGGACAGTAAGATTTCCGAAAAACCCCGCGGGCGAGAAGGAAAAATACACCCTCGGCCAGCGGGCGGCGGGCGGCATGTACTAAGAAATCGCCGCAAAGCCTTGAAAATAAAGGTTTTTCGCTGGCAATCTGATAAACTTACCACAAATTTACGACAATTGCCAACGAAAAAGCGCCGAGATATGTATGAAGCTACCGCCTGCATTTTGCAGACGGTAGCTTTTTCCTTGCAAAAAAGATACTTTTATAATCTAATTTCTCTACTCGCTGTTGAGAATAATGAGTTGAAAAGGGTGAAAAACATGATATAATTTTGACGTGGCGAACGATTGACAAGGTA
>ENA-OQHF01001811-OQHF01001811.1-human-gut-metagenome-genome-assembly--contig:-NODE-1811-length-11356-cov-4.760353_pt1 | contig 11356 bp, 13 predicted proteins | sample MGYA00242559_ERZ504709 | MGnify/ENA primary metagenome ERZ504709 (study PRJEB26092, sample SAMD00036203) | human gut metagenome | host: Homo sapiens | study: EMG produced TPA metagenomics assembly of... | reverse complement strand
CCATTATCCCGCGAGGTGTTTTGGCATATTTATGCCAAAATCCCGAGACATACAAGCAAAAATGCCATCACCGAAGGTGATTTTAAATGCGTTTTTGCTCGTAACTGTGAAGGTACTGAATAGTTACGAATGATAATTATTAAGAACGTAAGCAAGGAGTTGATTAGAATATCAGCAGACCACTTATCTACCGTATAATAAGGAAAATAGAAAATGAACGAAATATTGGCAAAGCAGTTAGCAATTGATTTTTGCACGGATGTAAATTCAATCCTGAGCAAAGAGAATGTCTTCACGGAATATAAGCAACTAGAGGGTCGCAGAATCTTCAAAGAAGGAGAATGTTATTTTAAGGCTGCGTCTGTGAACGGTAAAATTGTTGCATCCGGGCGAAAAGATATTATTCAATGGGCAAGGGAAAAGTTCAAGACGGAAAATGGTGCATGGTTTATGGATATGGGATGTCTTCATAACTTGGAAGACGGACTCCTGAAATTTCATTGCCGAATTGGGCAGGCGCATCCCTTTTATATTGCTACGGAAAAATCGGATGTTGACACAAAGGATTATGATATAAAAATATTCATCGGAGATGAACTGGAGCAGTTTCGAGGGGATAAACGTTTTGGAGAAGCCTTTATTTTTGACGGATTACCAAAAGATGAAATAGGCATTGGTGCGTATAAGGACGGAAGGCTTTTAGGAATGACTGGGGCAACCAGCGACAGTGATAGGATGTGGCAGATCGGGATTAATGTCATGCCTGAGGCAGAAGGACTTGGAATAGGCACGATGCTTGTTGCTGCCATTAAAAACGAGATTTTAGACAAAAATAGATTGCCTTTTTATGGTACAGCAATGTCTCACATCGCGTCACAAAGAGTTGCCCTGGGAGCAGGATTTGTTCCTGCATGGTCAGAATTGTATTGCGAAGCAATCAAGCATTAGATTCAAGGAGCATCGTTGCAAATGCAATATCATTAAAAACATACTTGATCTTGCTATGGGTTATATGTTTCTATAGATGTAGATATCGAAAAATCCAGAATAAGATTCGAATTTGTAATTTCGGAGCTTATTCTGGATTTGTTACTGTATAGTTATGAAAATATATTTTTATTACAGCTTCTTATCAATGGATAAAGAAAGCGTCAGTTTCCTCATTTTCCACAACAGGAGTCATCGGGTTGAACTCCGTTTCCGAAAGTTTCTTTACCAGCTTGTGATCAAAGTTGTGACGGACTTCGCAGGTCTTGTCGAAAATCATGGTTGCCTCGTCAGCCGGGGTAGATGCCGGCCACTTCGGGAGAGATGGAGTTTCCGGACTGCCATATCGGGCAAAATTGATCCAGGCAGTGGTCATGCGTTCTTGGAGACGGTCGGTTTCACCTGGGACGTTGCAGACAGCCACTCGGTCGATGTTGTGGAATACGAATGGAATCTCAGCACAGTGCCATGCGGCTTTTCCCCCGTCAATCGGGAACTCATAAGTAAATTGGTAGGAATAGGTAGGTGCTTCTGAAAACTCTGATTTCTGGCGAATGAATTCGATGGTTGCCGGACGAAAGAAAGTGTCCACTGACCACAGGTCGGCAATTGATTTGTCCGGATATGCCTTCTCAAACAGAGAGATCAACTCCGATGTTGCATCGGCATATTTTCTCGTCAGAAATGTGATCAGTTCCTCACGGTTCATATCATGCTTTCCGGGCACAACGGGACCAAAATCGAACTCACCGATATTAGATCCCACAATCACCGGAATCGTTTTGGCATGATCAGTAAATCCACATTTGATTGGATTCCCGAGGAACCAGTCGTTTTCCAGGGGGCCTTGTCCGATATAGCATCCCTTTGCAGCTACCTTCTTTTCCACTTTATTATAGGCGTTTGCCAGTTCATAATAAGGAATAGTCTCCAGCTTTTCTATCTCAGATGCATCCAGTTTCAACTCTTCTAAAAGGGCTTTCACGATCTCGGTGCCGTCCCCGTCCTCTTTCTGATAAATACTTGCCTCATAAACACCGCTTTCAATGATACCCTTCTGAAACAGACCATCTGCTGCAGGAGTATTCATAAGGGTTGCCACTTTCATGCCGCCACCGGACTGACCGAAAATCGTGACATTTTCCGGGTCTCCGCCAAAGTTGGCAATATTGTCATGGATCCACTGCAATGCAGCCACCATGTCAGCGTTTCCGGCATTGGCAGAATTCTTATATTTTTCACTGAATGGAGAGAGATCCAGATAGCCGAGAATATTCAGACGATGATTCACGGAAACCACAACCACATCACCGAACTCACTTAAGTGATCGCCCTCATAGGCTACATGTTCAATGGATGACCCGGCACTGAAACCGCCTCCGTGAAGCCACACCATTACAGGCTTTTTCGCATCCGGATCAAGACTTTGGGTCCAGATGTTCAGATTTTGACAATGTTCGTTCTGGGGCCAGTAACGGTGGGGCACCAGAACCTCCATGTTAGGCTCATCCTGCTTTAACAACGGACATACATAGCCATAAGCCAATGCGTCTTTGATTCCTGTCCACGGTTTTATCGGTTGAGGCATCTGGAAACGGTCAGCCTCAGCGTAATGGATTCCGTGGAAGGTATATGTGGTGTTTATGCGGAAACCGCGGATCTTTCCAGGCTTTGTTTCCACTATTGGATCTGTTTTACTGCATACAAAATAATTTCCCATCTTGGAAGTAACCTCCTTCTGTTACAAGTAGTATTGCATTGATGTTATTACGTGTTGCTTCATTTGTCATACACTTTTTCTTAATAAAATATTTTACCAGAAATAGTTCTACAATTCCATGCATTATTTAAAATTTTCGTAACTGTTCAGTACCTTCACAGTTACGAGCCAAAATGCATAAAAAATCACCTTCGGTGATGGCATTTTGGCTTGTATGTCTCGGATTTTGACATATTCATGTCAAAACACCTCGCGGGACAGTGGCTACTGAATAGTTACAAATTTTCACTATATTTCTTTCTGAATATAATGATATGTCAGGCCGGCACATCGTTTCGCAAATACGTGTATGGTATAGTTATTTATGAAATGCTGTACTAGGGGCGCGAAATAGTGATATACTATCTTTGGTGATATATGACATTTATAAACTGATCGATATTAAAAATGAAAGATCAAAGGATAACGTTTAGATTATGGAGGGATACAAAACATGAATCTTGTGAAAGAAGCAATAGATCTGGGATTTTCAAATGCTGCCGTTATGGATACAAAGCAACTGGTTTTTGTGCCGGAATATCGAATTTTTTGTGAAGAAAACAGGTGCGGCTGTTATAATATAAATCCTGCATGTCCACCGTGCTGTGGAACGGCAGAAGAAATGAAACAGCGCGTATTTCGTTATAAGAATACTTTGGTACTGCAGACTACGTTGGTAGATAGCAAAGATCCGGCTCAATATAAGAAAGACAAGCTTCGACATAATATAATGACAGAAAAGCTTGCCGGAAAGATGGAAGCAGAGGGGATAACAGATATTTTGATTATGACTGCAGGACCATATAAACACAATTCCTGTATGTCGGCATACTGTGTGGATGCGCAGAAAATGGCAGATGCCGCAGGGATGCTGTGCTGGGAGAATGATGGAATGTTGAGGTATTTCTCGCAGATTCTTTATTCGTAACTGTGAAGGTACTGAGTAATTATGAATTCTATTGTTTGGTGTCAATACAGAACTGCTGATCGAGCATGCTCTGGTGATATTTGACAGGAGTTTGAAAAAAAGAGTATAATACACGAAAATAAAAACAAAAGGGGAGAGAAGAATGGATTATTTGTCCGGAATTAATCAATTTACACAGGTGGCAGCACAGTTATCTGTATTACTCTTGATTGTCCGTGTTGCTTTTGGGGCTCTGAATTGTTTTATGGGGTATCGGATGTTGAAGTTCTGGATTTCAGTCTGTGGCTTTTTTCTGGGAACCGGAATAGGTATGGCCGCTGTGTATATTCTGCAGTTGTCCGGAAATGTAAAATGGATTCTGCCACTGGCAGCAGGGGGCATAACTGCGGTTCTGGGATATGAGGTGTACCTTGTAGGTGCATTTTTTCTGGGATGGGTTCTCACAACTTATGGAATATTGATGGTGGTCCGTCAGCTGGATATAGAACCCAAAATGGAAATATTGATTTTGGCAGCAGGAACACTTTTGGGTGTCCTTGTGGGGATCCTGGTAGTAAAATATGCCCGCCCATGTATTATCTGGCTGATGGCTGTCAGTGGCGGTATGAGCATAGCAACCGGTGTCTGCGGGATCCTGCAGAAAGATTCAGGGATTCTGATGCTGCTTATTATGGCTGTCTGTGTCCCGGCGGGAGTACTTTTTCAGTTTATGACCACGCATAAGTAAAAGAGAGATTAAAAAACACAAAAGCTACATATTTTTCATATATACTGAGCACATAAAACGTGATAGCAGATCACATGGTTATGAGGAGGAACAGGAATGGGAAAACTGAAGATTCTGGTTGTGGATGATGAGAGCAGAATGCGGAAACTGGTAAAAGATTTCCTGATGAAAAAAGATTTTGATGTGCTGGAAGCCGGTGACGGAGAACAGGCGGTAGATATATTTTTTGAAGAGAAAGACATTGCTTTGATTATTCTGGATGTCATGATGCCAAAGATGGACGGATGGCAGGTATGTCGTGAGATTCGCGCACACTCCAGGGTTCCGATCATTATGCTGACAGCAAAAAGTGATGAACGGGATGAACTGATGGGCTTCGACCTGGGAGTGGATGAGTATATTTCCAAACCCTTCAGTCCAAAGATTCTGGTTGCCAGAGTAGAGGCAATCCTTCGAAGATCCGGTCACGGAGAACAGGAAGATGTGCTGACATGCGGAGGTATTGAACTGAACAAAACAGCACATATGGTCAGCGTGGACGGAAAAAATATCGAACTGAGTTTCAAGGAATTTGAACTGCTGACCTACTTTATGGAAAATCAGGGAATTGCATTATCCAGAGAAAAAATCTTGAATCATGTATGGAATTATGATTATTTTGGAGATGCCCGAACGATTGATACCCATGTAAAAAAACTGCGAAGCAAAATGGGAGATAAAGGAGATTATATCAAAACAATCTGGGGCATGGGATATAAGTTCGAGGTAGACCAATGAAAAAATCAAAATCCATACGCTGGCAGATAACAGGGGCATTTCTTGGCTTTCTGGTACTCGCTCTGGGATTGATCATTTTTTTGAATATGACATTCATGGAGCAGTATTATCTGGAGAATAAAAAAGAAATATTGAAAACCAGTTATGAAACGATAGCCAAAGAATACGACGCGGTGGATAAGACAGACACATTAAAGTTTGCATCTACCAATAACCTGTCGTTTGTTATCATTGACTGGAATGGATCTGAACCGGAAGGTTACAGCAATCTGCGGGACAGTGAATCAAAAAAACTTGCAGCAAAATTATTCGGATATATTTATAATTTTGAGCCGAAGGGCGATAAGATCATTGAGAAAACAAATAATTATACGATTCAGTTTAACAAAGATACCAGTTTGAACATGGAATTTCTGGAAATCTGGGGCACGCTGGATGACGGTGTGAATTTTATTGTACGATCACCGATAGAAAGCATTCAGAAAAGTATTGCATTGTCCAATCGATTTTATCTGATGGTGGCGTTAGGTGTGTGTGTGATCGGTGCTGCATTTATCGCTTTTCTGGCAAAACGTCTGACAAAACCGCTGACGGAACTTACAGAGATCTCCAGACGAATGGCGAATCTGGACTTTGATGTAAAATACACCAGTGGCGGAGAAGATGAAATCGGTGTGCTGGGACATAATTTTAATCAGATGTCAGAAACCCTGGAACAGACGATTTCGGAACTGAAGACGGCAAATAATGAACTGCAGAAAGACATTGAAAAAAAAGAAGAAATTGATGAGATGCGAAAAGAATTTCTGTCGAATGTTTCCCATGAGCTGAAAACGCCGATCGCACTGATTCAGGGGTATGCAGAAGGTCTGCAGGATAATATTAACGATGATGAGGAAAGCCGTCAGTTCTATTGTGATGTGATTATAGATGAAGCGGGAAAGATGAACCAGATGGTGAAGAAACTGCTGACACTGAATCAGCTGGAATTTGGTAATGATCAGGTGAATATGGAACGTTTTGATCTGACATCTCTGATACAGGGAGTGATCCAGTCTTCCCAGATTCTGGCACAGCAGGCTGAAGTTGAGATTATGTTCCACCAGACAGAACCTCTGCATGTGTGGGGAGATGAATTCAAGGTGGAAGAGGTCATCACAAACTATGTCACCAATGCGATTCATTATGCTAAAAATGAAAGAAAATAGATATCCGATGTACCCAGGAGAATGGTGATGATCCGCACCTCGGTTTTCAATACCGGAGATGCGATTCCGGAAGAAGAACTGGATAAGATCTGGATCAAATTTTATAAAGTAGACAAAGCAAGGACGAGAGAGTACGGCGGAAGTGGTATCGGTCTGTCTATCGTAAAAGCGATCATGGAGTCTATGAATCAGCAGTGTGGTGTGAAAAATTATGATAATGGAGTGGAATTCATGGTTTACACTGGATACTACATTGTCAGGAAATCAGGAATAAAAACTCGAAAACGTGTTTTTAAACAGGCGTAGTAACAAAAGTCATTTATTTCTTTGTCATTTCAGTGACAAATGTGTTATACTTAACAAAGCGCTGTAAAAGAAAAATACGTAGGAGGATTTTTATAAATGAAAATAGCGGTAACATATGAAAATGGAAAGGTATTTCAGCACTTTGGAAAGACAGAAACATTTAAAGTATATGAAGTGGAAGAGGGAAAAGTAATTTCCAGTGAAGTGATCGGTTCCAACGGAGAAGGTCACGGAGCTCTTGCTGGAGTGTTAGAAGGTCAGGGAGTTGATGTACTGATCTGCGGAGGTCTTGGTGGTGGTGCACAGGCAGCACTGGCAGAAGCGGGAATCGAAGTATGTTCCGGAGCAGAAGGTGATGCTGACCAGGCAGTGGAAGCATACCTGAAAGGAGAACTGATATCTACCGGCGTAAATTGTGATCATCATCATCATGAAGAAGAGGAAGGACATTCCTGCGGATCGAACTGTGGCGACGGCGGCTGCAGCGGCTGCGGTGGTGGCTGCGGAAGTCATCAGCCGTCATTTGAAGGACCAAATGTAGGAAAAATCTGCCGGACACATTACAGGGGAACATTTAACGATGGTTCTCAGTTCGACAGCTCCTATGACCGTGGCGAACCACTGGAATTTACCTGCGGTGCCGGACAGATGATCCTTGGTTTTGATAAAGCAGTAGCAACTATGGAAGTGGGTGAGAAGGTTACCGTTCATCTGATGCCGGAAGAAGCTTATGGTATGGCGGATCCAAATGCGATCTTTACTGTGGAGATCGCCCAGCTTCCAGGTTCTGAAGACCTTACTGTAGGTCAGCAGGTGTATCTTTCCAATCAGTACGGTCAGCCATTCCCGGTAAAGGTAAACGCGAAAGATGAAAAAACTATTACATTTGACGCAAACCATGAGATGGCTGGAAAAGAACTGAACTTTGAGATTGAACTGGTGGAAGTGAAATAATAACATAAGATAAGTAAAAGACAAAGCTATACAATGATTTCAATGAATTGTATAGCTTTGTTTTTAGTTGAAAATTTGGAGGGAATACAGCATTATGAAATACAGATTTTGGGGCTGGGAACACGCAGATGCAAAAGCGATTACAGCCGAATATAAAGGGATCGAGACACCTGTTGATTTGTACGATGCACTATCACATGTCTGGTGTGCGGATACCTGTGCGCCGCGGATGAGGCAGAACTGGACAAAAGAAAATATGACACTTGGACAGTGTTCGATCACCGCTTTTCTAGCTCAGGATATCTTCGGCGGTAAAGTGTACGGAATCCTCAGACCGGGTGGAAATTATCACTGTTATAATGTGATCAGAGACTGTAAGTTTGATCTTACCAGTGAGCAGTTCGGTGATGAAGTACTGGACTATGAGGAGAATCCTGAACAGTTCCGGGAAGTGCATTTTGCGAAGGAAGAGAAGCGGATGCGGTACGAGAAGTTGAAAGAAGAATTGAAGAAGTATTGCGAAAGAAACGAGGAGAAATAATAAATGGGACACTTTTACTTTGTCCGTCACGGACAGACCGTGTGGAATGTGGAAAATAAGATCTGCGGCTGCACCGACAGTCCACTGACCGAATACGGACGGGAACAGGCGAGAGAAACCGGAAGAAAGATTCTTGCAGAAGGAATCCAGGCAGATGAGATTCTGTGTTCACCGCTCAGCCGGGCAAAAGATACGGCACAGTTGATTTCTGAGATGACAGGAATCCCATGTCGGGTAGAACCGAGACTGATTGAGCAAAATTTCGGAAAATGGGAATCTACGCCGCGGGATGGAGAAGACTTTAAAAAGGCGAAAGAATTCTTTGCCTGCAGCCATGAGGGAGGAGAATCGACACTTCGTCTGGCACAGAGAATCTATAATCTTCTCGATGATATCAGGAAAGAATCGAAAGAAAAAATTTACATTCTGGTTGCCCATAACGGAATCGCCAGAGTTGTGCAGTCTTATTTTACCGATATGACGAATGAAGAATATGCTGCATGGGGTGTGAAAAACTGCGCGGTTGTTCGGTATGATTTTTAGCCAATATCTTATATTGATCCGGTGAAACAAATTTGATTTACATACAGTGTTAAACTTTATACATTCAATTATATCATTTCTATGGAAATGATATAATTGAATTGACAAATGAAAAAATACAATTCGAATTTTCATTCCAGCGAGAACAAATAAAACCTTATTTATCCCCATGCAGCAGATAATACAGCAGCTCGTCACATCCGCGTTCCACATCGGCATATGTCTCATCAAACCTTCCCGTATACCACGGATCCCGGATCGAAGCGGAACTTCCGACGAATGACAGCAACAGGAAAATTTTCCAGTTCTTTCCTCCGATTTAATTGGTGGCAGTTTCCCCCGTGTGAAGAGAATCCAGTTCCAGTAACTGATTGATCTTCTCGACGTAGTCACTGTAATTACCGGTTTGTGCCGCATATTGTTCCATCTGCTGTACCTGACGGGTGATAGCAAGATTGTCACCTGTCAGTACGTAAGCTTTATACAGAGTAGCTGCCTGGTAATATCTGGCTACTGCCTGACAGGCTTTGATATTGGAACTCAATTTCTTATCAGGGATGCAGTCCCTGCAGGTCATATCATATAGATTCATGTAATCTTCCTGTTGCAGGGTGGAAATATAATCTTCTTCATCAAGATAATAAGAAGAAACAGAAGCGGAATCTCTGATCTCTGAGATTCCGATGGCAATCATCAGAAGACAAGAGAGGGTCAGGATAATAGTGATAATACCACAGATCAGTTTTCCAGGTGAAAATCGTTTCATCGTTTTTCAAGCCCCCTTTCCAGGTATTCTTTTTGCTTTCTGGATGAGAGATCCGGAAGTGCTTCCGCTTCTTCAGGAGTAAGACCGGCATAAGCCACCAGAATAGCCTTTGTCTGGGTACGCAGATCTGTCAGAGCAGCATTGGTTTCGTCTGTAAAATATTCTTCTGCGTTATAAGAGTAATTATCTTCGAGATTATAAATATCATGGACATCACGCGCAAGTGTTGTGATGGTATGAGAAATCTCATCTGAATCGAAATAGTAATTATTACAGGAACTGCTGGTATCCACAAGAATTCGATAAATATTACGATAGGAATCTGAGGCGCTGATCAGGGCGTTGTATTTGTCAAATGCATCTTCATAATACAGAGAATTCTGGCTGTAATAATAAGAAAGTCCACAGAAATCACCATTTTGGATATAAGTATCTATATTTTCCTGGTGTTTGCTGAGATGGCTGTGAATCTGTTGCTTTTGAAGACCAGAGCCGATATCCCAGCTTTTGGCTACAAAAACAAAAGAAACAATATTTAATAAAATCAGAACGAAAATGACAGTCAAAGGTACAGTCAGACTGGTAAAATGTCTGGTCTTCTGATAAACTTCAGACTGAGTTTGCTGAAATTCCTGCTCGTATCGATCCATATCTTCCTGATGTTTTCTGGCAAATTCGTTTGGAAGGCCACAGAAAGGACAATATTTCTCCTCCAGACCGATCTGTGCGCCGCAATGAGGGCATTTCATCTGTTATTCCTCCTTATGAAAATTGATTTTTATGGCTGGCTGTATAATCCATACATTTTTTATAACTCAGATACCCGTCATCCAGACAGTTCTGATACACCTGATCAGCCTCATCAGAAGTCAGATGAAAATGTTCCAGCAACAGAGAGTCTGACTCCTGAATAAATGTGTCCAATTTGACAAGTTCTGCATCCGTCAGTTTGTTTTTGTGATACGAAGAAAATTCTTCTCTGGTAAGAACCATGGCAGAATAGAATCCTGTACTGATATCGTATTCATTGTAACTGTTGTCAGCGATGGCATCGTTTAAAAACTTTACATCCATATATAAAGTGTAATAATTGTAGTAATCCATATGTTTCCAACGATATAAAGCAGTGCTTCCATCCAGGTTATACAAACTGTTAATATATGTATACACTTCTTCATCATTCCCGGAAGCATATAACTCATTTAATTTTGGAAAATACTCTTTTGCAAATGCATTTTCTTTTCGGAGTTCTTTCTTTTCCAGATAGCTGCTTCCGTAAAAGACAGATACCCCTATTACGAAGAGCAGAAGAAAGATACAGAAAATAATAAGAACAATCTTAGCAGTAAAAATCCCCTGGTGGCGCAGTTCTCTGGTGTATTCCTTTGTGGGAACAGCTTTGAGATTTTGTACATCCTGTTTCAGATGTTCGAGTTTTTGCATGTATTCAGATTCAGCAGCGGCAGGCTGAAGCATACCGCAGTAGGGGCAGGTGACATCACTTTCTTTTAGCTCAGCACCACAATTTGAGCAAAACATAACAGTACGCCTCCTTTCATTAAAAGCGCAAATGCATACATACTTCGGACGTCTCAATGGTACCGGGATTGGGAAAGTATGAAGTGCGGATCAATATTTTCTGACTACGACACTATTCCATAATTATAGCATAAAGAAATACAAAAAGGGTGTTGTTTTTTAGTTAATTATGCATTGACAAAGAAAGGCAGAGTTGGTAGATGAAAAAACAAAGCATGTTTTACATCATTACCAAGAGAAAGTGGGAAAGAATATGAAACAGAGAATTTTATCTATTTTAGTAGATAACACAGCCGGTGTTTAGGAAGAATCGCCGGTATG
>ENA-OQHF01001808-OQHF01001808.1-human-gut-metagenome-genome-assembly--contig:-NODE-1808-length-11364-cov-2.353030_pt1 | contig 11364 bp, 10 predicted proteins | sample MGYA00242559_ERZ504709 | MGnify/ENA primary metagenome ERZ504709 (study PRJEB26092, sample SAMD00036203) | human gut metagenome | host: Homo sapiens | study: EMG produced TPA metagenomics assembly of... | reverse complement strand
ACGGCTCCGTTCATCTTCGGTCCCTGGCGAATCCTCTCACAAGCCCGGCACACCATGACAACGAAAGATCCGCTAAACAGTTATTGTTTAGCGGATCTTTCATCGTTTTTCTCAAGTGATTCCGGAGCGGTTCGAACGCTCGACCCACAGCTTAGAAGGCTGTTGCTCTATCCAACTGAGCTACGGAACCAACGTTTGCAGCACATAATCGCATAGCGCAGCAAAGGTAATACAAAATCCTCGCTTATGCAAGCAACACGACAAGTTTTACCTCTTATCCAGCAAGGTATCAAATAGTTAATACAACGATTTAATCGACGACCGCACCCCGTCTGCAAAAATTGCCAAACGCAGATTCCCGACGATATGGACTCGCTCGAATCAGATTCTACCATAACTGACAGGATGAAAGCGGCGTCTGGGGGAATTATACTACGAAGAATTAACCTTCACCGAAGACGATCAGTGCGATCCGAAGAGTGCTCCAAACTCGGGATTTATCAACGGCAAATCGGCGGTTACGCCAAGCCGTACCGCCCTGATCGCAACCGCCTTCACTGCACCTGTCCGCTTCTGCAAAGCAGCCGAATACGACCGGACACCCCATCTTTTACCAATTTGATCCATTTTGTTTCCCGGCAGATTTGGCAATTCCGTTTTTTGTTGCTACCTTTGCTCCCCTGAAAGCCCCGGAAGTGGGTAGCGTTTATTATTTTACTTAAAAATTTTTATAGCAAATGGCTGTTAAAATTCGTCTGGCACGCCACGGTAAGAAAGGTTTCGCTTTCTACCACATCGTTGCCGCAGATAGCAGAGCGCCACGTGATGGTAAATTCATCGAGAAATTGGGTACCTACAATCCCAATACGAATCCTGCTACGATCGATCTGAACTTCGAGAAAGCTCTGGATTGGTTACTCAAAGGCGCACAACCCACCGACACCTGTCGGGCGATCCTCTCCTACAAAGGCGTAATGTACAAGAAGCACCTGCTGGGCGGTGTCGCTAAAGGTGCATTCTCCGAGTCGGACGCCGAGGCCAAATTCAACAAATGGCTGAGCGAGAAGCAGACCAAGATCGAGAACAAGACCAACAAACTGGCGTCGGACGCCAAATCGGCCGAGAAGAGCCGTCTGGCCGCCGAGACCAAAATCAAGGAAGAGCGCGCAGCCGCTCTCGCCGAGAAGAAAGCCGCTGCCGAAGCTGCCGCACGTGAGGCCGCCGAAGCTGCCGCTGCCGAATCGGCTGAAGCAGCAGCTCCCGCAGAGGGAGAAGCTCCTGCCGAGGCATAGTTACAACCGTTATGTTGTTGTCGGTTGCGCGCGTGAGTAAACTCTTCGGAGTTGAAGGTGGGGTTTTACTGAATCTCTACACGACGTTTCCCGATGACTTCTCAACAGAGGAACCGCTGTTCGTGAAGATCGATTCACTGGCGGTTCCTCTTTTTTGCGACCGCTTCGAACGGAGGGGCAAGACCAACGCATTGGCGACATTCGCGGATATCGACTCCGCTCGTCGGGCGGAAGAGTTTATCGGGCGGGAGTTGTACCTCGAGCACGAGGACGACGAAAACGATGAATTCTACCTGGAAGATTTGATCGGATTCCGGGTACGGATCGGTACGTTGAAAGGCGAAATCACGGATTATTACGACAGCGAGGCCAATCCCCTCTTCGAGGTGGAGATCGGCGGCAAAACGGATCCTGGTTCCGGCGGTCGAGGAGTTCATCGCAGGCATCGATTTCGAGGGCCGTACGGTGAAGATGGTACTGCCCGAGGGACTGATCGAACTGTAACGAGAATCGGTGGAAAACCGGTGCTTCCGTGACCGGATATTTCCGGCAAAACGCGCCTTTCGGTGCGGTCGAAAAGTAAAATTTGCGCAAAAAGTATGGCACGTGTGGTTATCGGACTCTCCGGCGGCGTCGATTCGTCGGTAGCGGCCTACCTGCTCCAACAGGCCGGACATGAGGTTATCGGACTCTTCATGATCAACTGGCACGACACTACGGGCACGCTCGAAGGCGACTGCCCCTGGCACGACGACCGGCTCTTCGCCGAACTTGTCGCCCGACGGCTCGACATTCCGTTCCATACGGTCGATCTCTCGGACCAGTACCGTCGCCGGGTGGTGGACTATATGTTCTCCGAATACGCGAAGGGCGCACACCCAATCCCGACGTGCTCTGCAACCGCGAAATCAAGTTCGACGTTTTCTGAAGGAAGCCCTCAAGCTGGGAGCCGATTTCGTGGCTACGGGACACTACTGTACGCAAGCCGAAGAGACGCGCCCGACGGCCGGACGATCTACAAATTGCTTGCGGGTAGCGATCCCAACAAGGACCAGAGCTACTTTCTCTGCCAACTTTCACAGGAACAGCTTTCCCGGGCGCTGTTTCCGGTCGGCCACCTGCTCAAACCCGAAGTGCGACGCATCGCCGAGCAAATGAAGCTCGCTACGGCCAAACGCAAGGATTCGCAGGGCATCTGTTTCGTCGGCAAGGTCGATCTGCCGGTCTTTCTTCAACAGAAGCTCGAAGCGAAAACCGGCAATGTCCATGAAATCAAGTCCGACTGGTCCAAATACGGCCAAGCCGTCTCACTCGTCGGCAAAACGGAGGAGGCAGGTATGGGCACGGCGGAGCGAACAGTCGCGGATAAAAGCGCCATTCCTTCCGGTATGAATCCCGCGAATACGGATTCGACGGAATGTCCGAACCCGGCGACAGCTCCGACGGCAACCGCTGCGAAGCGTTCCTCCATGCCGACGGATGCGGAGCTGGCCGCACTTGCTGCTCCTTACCGTTATACCGTGCGCGACGGTAAAAAAATCGGACAGCACAACGGAGCTCACTTTTATACCATCGGCCAACGCAAAGGGTTGGGGATCGGCGGCCGCAAGGAGTCGCTTTTCGTACTGGCAACCGACGTGGAGCAGAACGTGATCTACGTCGGCGAGGGGGACGACCATCCGGGACTTTACCGCCGGGCCTTGCGGATCGCTCCCAGCGAGCTGCACTGGATCGACCCGCTCCGGGAATTGAAAACGGGCGAAAGCCGTCGTTTCGATGTCCGTATCCGTTATCGCCAGCCGCTGCAAGGAGCGGAACTCTTCATCCGTTCGGACGCGGCCTACCTGCTTTTCGACGAACCTCAGCGCGGAATCACGCCGGGACAGTTCGCAGCCTGGTACGATGGCGATGAGCTGGTCGGATCGGGCGTCATCGCCGAATAACCGGACTTCCCCCGATAGCGTCCAAGCGACCGCCGCAGAAGAAGAAGCTCATAAACACGGGCCATTTTACCGAAACCCCGGCAAAACAGGCGACAAACAGTCTTCACAACCCTCCGCTCCACGCTCAAATACAGGCAGCCATCACGTACCGTACCGGCCGATTTCCGACAAGCATTTCCCTCCCAAGCCCCTTTCCACAAGGAGGCAAAAGAAAGGGACAGCCCAGAACACGCCCCCGGCGAACGATGACAAACAGCCTCGGGAAACAAGTCTGAAACCCGAACCCAATATAATCGCCATACTTGTTGCGGCAATCGGAATTATCCCCCCGCTTCCTCGATCGTCCGCGAAAAGGGAACGGGAAGACGGTTCACCGAGCATCGAGCGCCTTCGGGATCGCGGTTTTCTGGTGCTGACCGATCCCTCGCAGCTCGATACCTTGAGCCGGGGACCTGTGATGGGATTCTTTACCGACGGTCACCTGCCGAAAATGTCGGAGGGGCGGGGCGATTATCTGGAGCGGGCGACCCGCAAGGCGCTGGAGATTCTGTTGCGAGAAGCCGGCGAGCGCGATCGGGGCTTTGTTCTGATGGTCGAAGGATCCCAGATTGATTTGCGGGCTCACGATAACGATGCCGAAGGCGTCCTGACGGAGATGCGTGATTTCGACCGGGCGGTTGCCGCTGCGATGGATTTCGCCGACCGGCATCCCGGGACGCTCGTGGTCGTTACGGCCGATCACGAAACGGGCGGTCTTTCGATTCCTTCGGCCAATGTCGATTTCGAGCACGAGGAGGCCGGGATCGAGTACTGTTTCAGCACCGGCGGACATACGGCGGCTATGGTGCCCGTCTATCTGTACGGGACAGGCGCCGAACGGATTAACGGCGTACTGGACAACACGGAGCTGGCCCGTACGTTGAAGCGGCTGATATTGCCGGATAGCGGACGGATTGCGAATGTGTCCGATTGATTCGGATGTACGGGAAGTCCGAAGGACCGGAGAGAAAAAGCGCGGGGTGTTGTGATCGACACCCTGCGCTGTAATTTATGGCATTGCGTTTCGGTTTTCCGTGCTTCTTCGTTGTCCTTCTCGTCCGTGTCGTCGCCTTCCCAGTCGAACGGCGGGAAATCGCGCCGTCCGCCCAGCGAGAAGCGGGTGTAGGTGATCGGCAGCTTCCGTTCGAGGAACATCTGTTCGTAGGCGGTCTTGACCGAGAGGATCTCGTCCGCGAACCCCGAGCCGTAGATGTCGTTGTTGGCCACGTCGCAGGGCAGACCGAACCGTTCGATCACGGCTTGCGTGTAGGCGTAGAGGTGTTGCGAGTCGGTCTTGAGGTTGATTCGTCCGCCGGGAACCAGCATCTGTGCGTACTGGCCCAGGAAGAGGGGTGAGGTGAGCCGTTTCTTGGCCCGGCGCGATTTGAGCTGCGGATCGGGGAAGGTGATCCAGATCTCATCGACCTCTCCTTCGGCGAAGAAGGAGGCGATCATTTCGATGCGGGTACGCAGAAAACCGACGTTGCGCATTTGCCGTTCCGTGGCGGTTTTGGCTCCGCGCCACATGCGGGCGCCCTTGATGTCGATACCGATGAAGTTGCGGCCGGGGTCGCGCTCCGCGAGTGCGACGGTGTATTCGCCCTTGCCGCAGCCCAGTTCGAGTACGATCGGACGGTCGTTATGGAAAAAGTCGCTGTGCCAATGTCCTTTGAGCGGATGGTCGCGGCGGAAGGCCTCCTCGAAGGCGGGTTGTACGAAACATTCGAACGTGAGGTTCTCCGCAAAGCGTCTGAGTTTGTCTTTGCCCATCTGTTTTTATTCGCTTTTTTGCTGGTTGATGCCGATGGCTTCCACGCCCCGGACCGGCGTCGCCGGGATGAAAGCCATCCTGTAAATGCCGCTGTCGGGAAAAATTACGTGCCGGCGATAGGGAACCGACGCTTCCTCCGCGAGGGCTGCCGGATGCCTGCGGGAAGGAAGGCCCAGCGTGTAGGATTCCTCGAAAACCAGGGAGTCGGGCGAAGTGGTCCGTATCGTCAGCCGCAGCGTGTCGTCCCGAAAGGAGTCGTTGTAACGCACGACGATGTATAGGTCGCGCGGGGTCACGGTATCCGCGTTCGGAATTTCGATTTCGGCACTTTCGCTCCACGTGCCGCCCCCGGTATCGGTCACGACCGTCTGATGCGGCGAAAGGCAGCTTGTAACGAGCAGTCCGGCGATCGCTATGATACTCCGCAGGTACATTACGAGTCGTTATTGCTCTTTTTTCGGCGGTTCGGGTTGTGCTGTCTCTCCGTTTCCGCCTTCCTGACGGTTGCCTTCACGACGGTTGCGTCCTCCGCGTCCCCGAGGACGGCGGCGGGCACCGTTCTGTCCCTCTTCGCCGGGGGGATTGGGGGGTGTGCAGGAGTCGGATCGGTTTCGGAGCCGTTTTGTCCCGGACGGTTTTCGGAACGAGAACGCTCCGAACGACGTTCCCCGCGCTGTTCGCTGCGAGAGCCCTGACCGTTACCGCGTTCACCGTTCTGTTCGCCGGAGGTGTTCCCGCGTTCGGTGCGCTGTTCGTTTTTCTGGGTGCTCTGTCCGTTGCGCGACCCGTTCCGGTCGCTGTTGCGTGGGTTGCGCGGTTCGCCCTGACCGTTATTCCTTTCTCCGCGCGATTCGCGGCTTTCGCCTTGTCCGTTTCGATTATTCCGTTCTCGGCGGTCGCGTTTTTCGCGGCGTTCACTCCGGTTGGCAGCGGGTTCCTGTTTTTCGTCCTTGCGGAATTCCGAAACGGCGGCCGCTTCTGCGGCGCTTCCGCTGCGGGCACCGTTGTTCCGGTTCTCGCGTTCCTCTGCCCGGTCGCTGCGGCGCCGGTTGCGGCCCTTGCGTTTGGAGCCGTTGCCGTCGAAGCGTGTGATGCTGTCCTCCTCCGAGCGATAGGTCGGTTCTTCGAACTTCTCCCGTTGTGGTTGCTCCGCCGACAGCTGATCGACCTTCTTGCCGGCGCGGTTCAGCGCTATGATCTCCTTGACGCGGGCGACGGGAAGCGTCACCACGTTGGTCATCGTATCCTTGCTGCTGCTGAAGGACATGGTACCGGCCAGGATGTCGGTTTTGACCAGGTAATATTCGCCGTCGAGAGCCTGGAGCGGTTCCCGCAGACGGGGGAACTCCTTGCGGGCGTCCACGTAGGTGTCGTATTCGTAGGCGAGGCAGCACTTGAGTTTCGAGCACTGTCCGGCCAGTTTTTGGGGGTTGAGGGAGATCTCCTGCATACGGGCCGAGTTGGTCGTCACACTCGAGAAATTCGAGATCCACGATGCGCAACACAGTTCGCGGCCGCAGGCTCCGATGCCGCCGATGCGTCCCGCTTCCTGGCGGGCGCCGATCTGTTTCATTTCGATGCGGATGTGAAACCGTTCGGCGAAGACCTTGATTAGCTCGCGGAAATCCACGCGCTCGTCTGGCGATGTAGTAGAAGATCGCCTTGATCTTGTCGCCTTGGTACTCCACGTCGCCGATTTTCATATTGAGTCCCATTTCGGCGGCGATCTGGCGTGCGGCGATCATCGTTTCGTGCTCCAGAGCGATGGCCTCCTGCCAGCGTTCGATGTCGTAGGGTTTGGCCTTGCGGTAAATCTTCTTGAATTCGCCGTTGTAGGGGTTGAAACCCACGCGGCGCATTTGGCGGGCTACCATGTCGCCCGTCAGGGAGACGATGCCGATGTCGTGTCCCGGCGAAGCTTCCACAGCGACGATGTCGCCCCGTTCCAGCGGCAGATTATTGACGTTTTGGTAGTAGGAGCGCCGGGTGTTCTTGAAGCGCACTTCGAAAATATCGGTCGGCGTGTGTTGCGGGTATTGCTCCAGCCAGGCTGTTTCGTGCAGTTTGTAGCAACCCTCGCAAGGCTTGGCTGCGACCCCTTCGGGGGCGTAGTAGAACGTGCAGCCGCGACCGATTTCGGGCTTGGGCGCTTTCGTATATGGTTTGGTGTTATCCATTGGAGTCATAAATTTCGGTAAAGATAGTGAAATCCGGGAGCAATGCCAAATTTATTCGGCTGAGACTCCGGCATATTCCCGCCGGGCGGATGTGCGTCGCTGCCGGGAAGCGGAGATCCCGGATTATCGGATGCCGGCCTTCCAGCGCCGGATATCGCGGCGGTAGCGGACGATCAGCAGTACGGCGGCCGTCGTAAGACCGACGGTGAAGCCCAGAATCAGCCCCTGTGCGCCCATTCCCAATGTAAAGCCCAACAGGTAACCCACCGGCAGGTTGAAGACGATGTACGAGAGGAAAGCGATCGGCATGATGATCTTCACGTCCTGAATACCCCGCAGAATGCCTACCGAAACGTTCTGGATGCCGTCCGCCAACTGGTAAACGGCGATCAGCAGGATCAGCTTCGAGGCCAGGTCGATCACTTCGGCGTTGGTGGTGAAGAAAGTCGGGATGACGTTGCAGAGCGAGATGAACGTGATGGCGGCGAAGAGGTTCCAGGCGATGACCAGGTGGTAGGAGGCCTTTGCCGCCAGAGTCAGCTCCTTCAAGCTGCGGGCGCCGTAGCAGTGGGAGATGCGGATGGTCGTGGCGGCACCGATCGAAGTCACGATCATGAAGGCGCAGTTGCCCAAGGTCATGGCGATCTGGTTGGCGCTGATGGCCGTTTTGCTCAGCCAGCCCATCATGATACTGGTGCCGACGAAGGCCGAGGCTTCGAGAAACATCTGCAGGGAGATCGGAAGGCCCATACGCAGCAATGTGCGGATCGTTTTGACCGAATAGTTGCGGGGCGAGAATCCCTGAAGATAGGCGCGGTATTTCTGTTTTTTGTAGAAATAGCCGATAATCATGATCGGCATGGCGATGCGCGATCCGAGGGTGCCGAGCCCCGCACCTGTGGCGCCCAGTTCTTCGAATCCGAGGTGGCCGTAGATGAAAATCCAGTTCAAGCCGACGTTCATCAGGTTGCAGAGAATCACCACGACCATTTCGACCCGGGTGTTTCCGACGCCTTCGAGGAATTGCTTGAAGGTGAAGAAGAGCATGATGAACGGCATGCTGTAAGCCAGCAACTTGTAATACGGTATGGCCATATCGACCACTTCGACGGGCTGTCCCATGTGGTACATCAAAGGGATGACGGCCAGTTGGAGCCCGCAGACCAGAAATCCCAACAGAGTATAGAACATCAGGCCGTTTTGCAGGTATTGCGACGATTTGCAACGGTCGCCCTGGGCGTAGAGTTCGCCGATCAGGGGCGTGAGGCCCAGTGCGATGCCGACGCCGGCGATGAAGAGGATGAAGAAGACCGAGCCGCCGAACGAAGTGGCGGCCAGCGGCGTGGGGTCGTCGCCTCCGTAACGGCCGACCATGACGTTGTCGGCGACCTGTACGAGGATCTGCCCCAACTGGGTCATCACGACGGGCAGGGCCAGTTTCAGATTGGCTTTGTATTGTCGTTTGTAGGTTGAAAAACGGTACATATATTTCTTGAATCAGACGACAAAGGTACGAAAATAATCGATTATCCCTCTTTCGCATCCGTTTCGAAGGGGGAACGGAGTCTGATGTCCGGACCTTTCGACCGGGTGTCGGGGCCGATTTTGCAGGCAGATGTCGAAAGCATGCGGGACGGACATATATGGAGCTGTTCCCGGTTTCGATGCAAATGCCTCGTTGCCGGGAGGACTGTTCGGGGTTATTCCGTATGTCGGGCCGGGGTTGTTGTCGGTTCTGGAAAACCGCTTAGTCGAAGGAGTGGGTGAGGCGTGAAAATCCCGGCCGATACTTGCTTCGGCCGGGATTCGAAAACCGTCCGCCACTGGTGCGGATTTATGTAGGCGACCCCGGAGAAATCACCTCCTTTTCGCCGTCGGGTTCCACGATCACCCGCTCCCCGCTGTGCAGTTTGCCGTCGATAATCAGTCCCGAGAGAGGTTCCTCGATGCGTTCGAGCAGCGTGCGGCGCAGGGCGCGGACGCCGTATTTGCGCTGGTAGCCGATGGCGGCAAGGGTCCGCTTCGCCTCGTCGGTGATTTCGACCTTGTAGCCGAGTCGGTCGGTACGGGAGAGCAGCCCCTTGAGTTCCAGGTCGATGATCCGCTCCACGTCCGAGAGGTCGAGCGTGCGGAAGATGACGATGTCGTCGATGCGGTTCAGGAACTCCGGTGCGAAGGTTTCTTCCAGCGCCCGGCGGTATTCCGACTGCGGGGCTTTCTGCTGGGTGTCCGATTTCGAACAGGTGCTGTACCCGACCTGCGTGGAGCGTATTGCCGCGGCCCGCGATCCGACGTTGGAGGTGAGAATGATTACCGTATTTCGGAAATCGACCTTGCGCCCCGAACCGTCGGTGAGGTGTCCCTCGTCGAAGATCTGCAACAGGGTGTTGAAGACTTCGGGGTGGGCTTTCTCGATTTCGTCGAACAGGACGACCGAATAGGGATGGCGGCGTACCGCTTCGGTGAGCTGTCCGCCTTCGCCGTAGCCGACATATCCCGGCGGGGAGCCGATCAACCGTGCGACGTTGTGTTTTTCGCTGTATTCGCTCATGTCGATACGGATGAGTCCCTTGTTCTCGTCGAAGAGCCATTTTGGAGAGCTCTTTCGTCCAGCAGGGTTTTTGCCCCACGCCCGTCGGTCCGACGAACATGAAGACGCCGATCGGACGCCCTTCGTCCTTGAGTCCCGCCCGGGAGCGTTGGATCGACCGCGAAATCTTTTCGACGGCTTCGCATTGGCCGATGACGCGGGCCGTAAGATAGTCCGCAAGGCCGCGCAGACGTTCGCTTTCGCTGCCCGAGAGCCGTTCGGCTGGGATTCCCGTCATGGAGGTAATAACCTGCTCGATATGCTCGGCCCGGATTTCGGGCGGGCCGGGATCGGACGGAAGAGTCCATACGGCGCCACCGACAGTCGTCGTGTCCGCTGCCGCCGTTTTGCGGGAGCGGTTTTTGGGCGTTTTGGCTCCTGCTGCGGCGCCGACCGGTTCGCGGGATGCGGTTTTTCGGGACGGTTTTTCGGTTTTGCCTTTGTCCTGCAGGTGAATACGTGCCCCGGCTTCGTCCAGCACGTCGATCGCCTTGTCCGGAAAGTTGCGGTCGGTAATGTAGCGCCCGGTCAGGGCGACGCAGGCCCGCAATGCTTCGTCCGAGTAGCGCACTCCGTGGTGCCGTTCGTAATGGGGTGCGATGTTGTGCAGGATTTGCAGGGTTTCCTCTTCCGAAGCGGGTTCGACGAGGATTTTCTGAAAGCGGCGTTCCAGCGCGGGATCGCTCTCGATATCTTCGCGATATTCGTCCAGCGTCGTGGCTCCGATGACCTGCAATTCGCCCCGCGCCAGGGCGGGTTTGAGAATGTTGGCCGTGTCGAGGCTTCCCTGGGTCGAACCTGCGCCCGCGATGGTGTGTATTTCGTCGATGAAGAGGATCGAGTCCTGCTTCCTGCGCAATTCTTCGAGAAGTCGCTGCATCCGTTCTTCGAACTCACCTCTGTATTTGGTCCCGGCCAGGAGCGACGATACGTCGAGCGAATAGAGCCGTTTGCCGCGGATGGTGGCGGGAACTTCGTCCGCTGCCATCCGCAGGGCCAGCCCTTCGACGATGGCGCTCTTGCCCACGCCGGCTTCGCCGATCAGGATCGGGTTGTTCTTCTTGCGGCGCGAGAGGATCTGCACGATGCGTTCCATCTCCCGCTCGCGTCCTACGACGGGATCGATGCGGCCTCTGCGAGCTTCGTACGTAAGGTCGGTGCCGAATTTGTCCAACAAGGCAGGTTCCGCAGGAGGAGTGTCCCGGACAGGTTCGCGCAGGCCGATGAACCGTAGTTCGGGTATCGGCCGAAAATTGGTATCCGGAGGCGTCGTTTGATCGGCCTCCAGGGTCATCTTTTGCAGTTCGGTCGCTATCGCCTGTGCATCGAAATGGTACATGGCCAGCACCTGCGAAGTGATCGTGTGCGGGTCGCTCACGATGTGCAGCAGTGCGTGTGCCGTCGAAACATGGTGCATCGGGGCGAACAATCGTTGTAATTCTCTGGTTGTATAAAGGGAAAAATTCTTCGGGATTCTGCCATCGATGAATCGGGTGCCGATACCGACCGAATCTCGCTTTTCGATGCGAATGGCATATTTGGTGAATCTCCT
>ENA-OQHF01001806-OQHF01001806.1-human-gut-metagenome-genome-assembly--contig:-NODE-1806-length-11365-cov-2.629649_pt1 | contig 11365 bp, 13 predicted proteins | sample MGYA00242559_ERZ504709 | MGnify/ENA primary metagenome ERZ504709 (study PRJEB26092, sample SAMD00036203) | human gut metagenome | host: Homo sapiens | study: EMG produced TPA metagenomics assembly of... | reverse complement strand
CGAACTGGCCTTTCAATTGCTAAAATCCGCCAGTTTTACCTCTATGAAGAGCATATGGAAGATCATGCACACGACATCAGTCAGATGATGATTGACCATGAGCAAGATATTTTAAATCAAATTGAGGAACTTCAAAATGATCTTGTTCATATCCGTGAAAAAGTGCGCTATTATGCCGCCGTGGAAGATGCCATCAAAAAAAGTGAGCCAATTCCTGAATGGCACCAATTTTTTGCCAACGAAAAGAATAAAAATGAAAACAATGGCTGCAAAAACTAATAAGTCTTTGCTATTAACACTATTTGATTTCCTCTACTGTCACTCGCTTTTTGTGCCATCCATTTTGCCAAATCAGTAAATAAACATGAAAATCAAGGTCATCCTGCGCCATGGTAAACGGTTCTTCACGAAACACCTCTGCGCGGATGCCTTTTTTCTTAAATTCAAGTCTCTTTGCCTCTGCCTTTTTAAGCAGCTGATTCAGATTTTTATCTGCTTCCTTAGAAAAAGTTCGCCGCGGATATTTTTTATTTTCTTCCTTTAAACATTCAGAAATCAGCTGCGTGATTTTTTCATGCTTTTTCTTTTTTAAGAGCTTCGCAATTTGCTTTGCGATCACTGGCTTTGGAAAGCATTCATATAGCCTAAGCAGCTGAATCAATTCGCGGTCTTTGGCCTGCACAGCGAAAGCTTCCATCAGCTTTATCGCCTCTGGTGCAACTTCTTTTAGATCTTCTGATCCCACACGATACTGCTTTGGCACTGCCGGATAGCTACATGCATTCAGCGGTGGAAAATCAGCAAGACTTGCAAGCTGCCTTTCTTTTTCAGTACAGTACTCCTCACCAAGATAATGATATTTATCACGCAGAATTGCAATCTGGTATTCTAATACGCGAAGATCCTCATCGCCTTTCATCCAGAAATGACCGATTCCACTATATTCATAGAGATGAACTTCTAGTTCAAGTTGTTTAAAAAAGAGCGTGACGACACATTCTCCCTGCCAGACAGATAATACATATCCGTCACCGTCTTTCTGCAAGGATGCGTCCAATTCACCCTCATAATCACTTTGATAGCTTCCAGTCATTTTAACCTGATGAAAGACAAGAAAACTTTCCACTGCATCATTCATCAGATATACAAGACGAAGCTTATCCATTAATTTTGCTGTTTCAAAAGCTTCTGGCAGAATCAGTTCAAACTGACCCTGTGCCAGAAGCTCCTGCAGCATTTCAAATGCATCCATCATCAATTGTTAACTCCGCCTACAAGCTTTTCCTGATAGCGCTTTACCATCTCATCATACTCTTCATCAGTCAGCTTCTTCTCGCCCGGGTTCATAGCAAATACGCCGCCCCACTCGTACTGATCCTTATATTTTGGAACAAGATGGAAATGCAGATGATGACCTGTATCACCGTATGCACCATAATTTACCTTGTCTGGATGGAACAGCTCATGCATTGCCTGTGCCACCTTTGCAATATCTTCCATGTAAGCAGCGCGCTCCTCTGGTGTCAGTTCAACAATCTCGCTCACATGCTTTTTATGTGCCACGATGACTCTTCCTGGATGACTCTGCTCCTTGAACAGATATACCTTTGAAGTCTCTAACTCACAAATTTTAATTCCGAAAGCAGCAACTAGCTCACCCTCCATGCAATATGCGCAATTCTGATCTTTCATGATCTCTTATCCTCCTGTTGTTTACTACAGCTTATTATACACATCATTTTTTGCTTTTGCAAATCAATAGTTGAAATTATTTTAACAGCACACTAATTGCTTCCATCTCCTCTGATGGTGTGATGATTAGCTGTCTGCCCTCTACCTTTGCGGTAATAGCGGTTGGTGCATAAACTTCTGCGATCGTGTTTGGGCAGCCCTCTGGCAGATCAATCACTATCTTTTCTGGAATCTCGCCGTGGAAGATATGCGCTGTAACAAATGCACTTTCATGCTTACCTTCATAGAGCTTTCCTTCCTCACTCTGCACACGGATCACTGCCTGCCATCCAGTTAAATGACGATCACTGCTTCCCTTATGACTTTCAATATAGCTATAGCCGTCACGGATAGCTGGTGCTGCCTTTTTATAGAATGCCATTCCATCTTCGATTGCCTTCCACTGCTCTGCGCTCAGTTCAGTCACATCACCAGAGAAGCACATGCGGCCAAGAAACGTACTCGCAACGGTGTAGCCGATACGCTTCACAGAATCAGTCTTTCTGATAACGGCCCAAATCTGGCTCTGTCTCGGCAAAATACTTCTGTGAAGGGATGCCGCAATGACTGGAATTTCCTCGCACTCGTGCGCATCAGAGAAGGATGCCATGCTGCACTCACTCATCATCAATGGCTCTAACTTATGACCGCCAGATGCACAGTTTTCCAGAATAATTCCCGGAATCTCTTCCTTTACTTTACGCACAAAGTTAACAGATGCCTCACGGTCACGGCGAAGACCCTCTCCGAGTGATTCCGCACCATCACAGCCAATGCCAATCGTATCGTTATAATCCATCTTCATGTAGTCAAAGTTGTATTTTTTCAGCTGACCAATTACCTTATCTGTTAAGTATGCAATCGCGTCTGGATTACTCATATCAAAGAAACGGCGTTCCTTTGTCGTAAGCACCTTTCCGTCACGGTGAAGCATCAGATCCTCACGCTCGGAATAAACGTGGGATTTTGAGCCTGCGTTATCAATTTCAAACCAAATACCTGGTTTCATACCTGCCTTACGGATATCCTCACTTACTGCACCAAGACCTTCTGGAAACAAGCGATCTGAAGGAACATAGTCTCCCATGCTGCGGCTCCAGTGTACACCTTCCTCAACAAACCAACCACAGTCAACAACAAAATATTCAAGACCCTTTCCTTTAACAGCTTCAAGGATTCCCTTAATATTTTCATGGGATGGCAATCCCCATGTGGTACAATATTCATTAAACAGAATCGGAAGATGCTGCTCGCTCTCTGGTGCCTTATTTACATACTTCTGCGCATACTGAGTCAGTCGTTGGCATGCATAATCTACTGTGCTTCCTGCTCGCTCATCGCTGCAGCAAACGGTAAGAATCGCCTCTGGTGTGGTGAAAGATTCGCCCGGTTTAATGGTCTTCATCCACTGTCCAAACTCACGGTCTGCTAAACCACCAGAGAATGCCATGCCATCATCTCTGCGGTAAAACTCCATCTGCCAAGAACACTCTATCGCTAACTGCGCTGCCCATACAACACCTGCCTTTGTATCTTCTACTGCGCCAAACGGGAAATATCCCTTGACTGGCATTGAACCGATCTGACCGTAGCGTGTAGAGTTTACCTGCCAGTATGCCCATGAAGGTTCAAGCTGCAAATCCTCTGCGGACTCGGTAACAAGGCGGCCTTCCTGACTCCACTTGCTGCGGATGCGGTGAATCTTTAAGCACTCAGGTGCATCAGCTTCTTCAAATGGAGAGATTAGTCCAAGAGAAAAGCTTGTCAGAAGCTCGAGAGTTGTTGGTGTATCAGATTTATTCAGTACAGTGGTTGTGCTGCCTAGCGCATACTCGCCCTTTGTCCATGTCAGTGTGTGGACAAAGTGATGGCCTCTGCCATCCTCAAGATAAGTCTCAATAATTTCTTTTGCGCCTTCGTTTTTATGTACCTGCTTTTCAAACTTGCATTTATCTTTCGTACCACTGTTTCGCATACTTGTACCCGGTCCGTACGCACCCGGATACATATCATCAAGCAACTTTACCTGAATCAGGCTATCTCCGTGTAAGCATTTGCTTTCGATGCATTGCATCCAGTTTTTCTGTTAATTCTTTCTCTTTTTTAACTGGAACTAGCATCAACTCGATTTGGCTATCTTCCTTTTCCAGCATGTAGTATGCCGCCATATCGCCAAGTGTAAAGTGGCTGTAGACAGTCGGTTTTATTCCGTTGCCCATTATTTTTTTCCTCCTGCGTTTTCATATAAAAATAAAAATTTATTTGTTATTTTGAGTATAACAAGGTAAGACGTTTTTGTCTATCTGAAACAATAAAAAAGCCCCGCTTGCGCTGGGAATACCTGCACGCTCATCGCTGCTACAAACAGTAAGAAGGATCATCCCCGCTTGCGCAAGGAATACATGAAAGCATTCTAATCAAAAGTTTGTTTTAATGTCTTTCTAATACCTAGTATAATACATCACCTCAAAAAGGCACGTGAAATACTTCGACAAGATTCGACATCATTGTATAACAATTTATTAAAAATTCTTTATCCATCAGCTTATAGTAACTCTCCCTCATTTGCCTGCTCTATCTCAACGTTATCAACATCATCTGAGTTTTGCATTGGTACCGCTACCACCATATCCATATCCTCAAACTCAACGCAAAGTACTGCCTGCATCCAATTTAAACTCACTTTTGCCTGTTTGCCTTTTTCCTTTGCCGCCTCTTCGATACCGATTAAAAGCTCCTTTAAGATTTCTCTTGTCAAATAGCCTCCACGCCAATGAAATAAAATGGCTTTTTCTTTTTGGCGGCCTGAGCTGCTCGCTTTTTAACTTCTTCCTGTTTTGTAAAAGAAAGTTTCTTTTCCAAATAGTAAAAATAGCTGCCATCAGTGCATGGAACATGGTCTGTCATGATTGGCTCATGATCACGGAAAATGGCATCATCACTTAAGTTAAAATAATCATGGCGCGTTAATGTCTTGCTCAACGATAAATCGAATGTCGCATCCAGATGATAGTAGGTCTTTCCGATTTTTACGATATTCCAAGCATGACGATATTTAATCTTCTTTTCCGGATTGGCCTCGGAAATTACGATAATGCACCAAACGCCAAGCGCATCGCACAAAACTTTAACCGACTTTGCAATACCCTCGCAGACACCGACACCATGACCGAGTGGACCGATGATCTCATGAGAATATGGCTTTTTGAGTTTATCGTAGTGTATATTTTCACAGATAAAATCGTGAATATATAATTCTTTTTCAAGTTCTGTCTTTGTACTTACGACTCTTGCAAGTTTTTCTACTCGCGCACTCATCGCCTTTTGCTGCTGGCGAATTGTCTTTTTGTCAAATAAATACTCTGGCAAAATTTCAAGATTGTCGGACTGCGGCCACTTACGCAGCTTAACTGTCACTGCATAAAAAATCTCCGGACAGTCGAGTCGTACCAGAAAGAAGATCATGCTGATTCGCGCAGGATCAGCATACGGCACGAGGAAATGATCCTCAAGTGCTGTCACTCCAGTTTTAATTGCATGATATATAGTCTGCTCAGACTTTGTTAAATGCTGATAGTAAAATGGTTCCATTGATCTGTTTATCCTTACTTAATTTTGTTGTGCCAACACCCACGTAAAATATTCCTTTGCGGCATCGGCTTCTGTTTGATTATATGTTGTTCCCAAATATTCGGCAACTGCCTTTGCTGTCTCCTCGAATAAATCAATCATCGTTTCTGTCGCATGCTTTATTGCCTCGTACTCGCAGGATGGTACTGTTTCCAGATAGCGATGCCAAATTTCAGGTGTCAAATAACGATTCATATATTTATCTGATTTTCCTACGCTGACAGACCAATCGTTCTCTGCACCAATCTTCCAGCCAAGCATTACACTAAGGCACGGACGCACAACATCATAAAGCATGTCCATCGCATAAGTCAGCTCACCGCGAGCAAGACCTTTTCCGATATTATTTAAGCACCAATAAAACTCATTGCATTCACAGCTATATTTATCTGCAGTTGGCTTTTTCACATAATGATCAGCATCGGACTCTGCCGGGACATCCCCATACCTGCCGTCCTTATCCAACAAAATACGGCACAAACGATCGGATCGGATATCCTTATCAGCATAGTCAAATGAACTTATATGAATGTCAAGACGATTTCCATCTGTAAAGATAGCAAGCCAACCGAAAGTATCCTGCGGTGTATACTCTTTTTCTAACAGCAAATCCATGTATTCTGGCATTTGCATATAAAGAACAGTTCCAAAATGATTGATCCAATCATGTTTTTCATAATAAGGCTTCGTATCAGTCACAACATATACCACATCATAATCCTGAAAACGATCCTTCGGTGCATTAGGATTAGTTCGTGAACCATTCAGATAAACGGCACGCACACGCTCATCATCTTTAGCAACCTGCAAAATCAAATTCATCATCTCTTCTTCGCTTCTCATTGCTGCTTCCATATTTTAATGCCTCTCTTTCTTTATTTTAAACAGACTTTTTGCTAACATTTGTCGTTCTTTTTCCCACTTTGTGTAGTGTCATCATAGCAAATTTTTAAGGTTCTGACAAGGTTCTTGCCAAAGCTTAAAGCGGATGATAGAATAAAAATTAAAATAAAAATAAGAAAGGACAAAATAATTCAATGGATAATCCAGTATACAAGCTATTAATTGTCGAGGATGATTTAGGCATCGCGCAGGCTATTCAGACCCAGGCATCCATGTGGAATTTTGATGTTCGCATCGTTGAAAATTTTCGTGATGTCACTGGTGAAGTTACTTCATTTTCTCCGCATATCATTTTGCTCGACATCACACTTCCATTTTTTAATGGCTACCACTGGTGCAGCGAGATTAGAAAATTTTCACGTGTGCCAATTATTTTTATCTCTTCTGCCGCAGACAACATGAATATCATTATGGCTATGAATCTCGGTGCCGATGATTTTGTTGCAAAGCCATTTGATTTAAATGTTTTACTTGCAAAAATACAGGCACTTCTTCGCAGAAGCTATGATTTTGCACCGACCTCTAATGTGCTTGCACACCGCGGCGCACTGTTAGATTTAAATGATCACACGCTAAGTTTTAACGGTGAAGATATCCCATTAACTAAAAATGAATATCGCATTTTATCCTGTCTGATGGAACAAAAGGGCAAGGTTATCAGCCGTGAAAAGTTAATGGAACGGCTATGGGAGACAGATCAATTTGTGGATGAAAATACGCTTACAGTTAATATAAATCGTCTTCGAAAAAAGCTAGATAGTGCAGGGCTGATACATTTTATCACTACAAAATTTGGTGTCGGATACCTGATTGAAAGTTGAGGAATTTACGATGTCACTATTTTTTTCTTATTTAAAGCAGCAACTTAAATACATTCTGCTATTTTTGCTGTTTTCCATTACCTTTGCCATCACCTTTTTCTTTTATAACTTTCCATTGGAAGCGTTGACTTATCCAACACTTCTGTGTGTCTGTTTTGGGCTTTTCTTTTTCATATGGGATTTTTCAAAGACAAAGGCATTACACACAAGGCTGATGGAACTTTCCAATCTAACGGAACTTTCAGTTGATATGATTCGTGCGCTTCCACAGTCAGACTCGATTGAAAACACAGATTATCAGCTCTTGCTATCTGGTCTTGCCGAGCAAATATTGGAGCTGAAAACAGCACAGTCCACTCGCCTTACCGATATGATTGATTATTACACGGTGTGGGTTCATCAAATCAAGACACCAATCTCCTCCATGCGCCTGACGCTTCAAAACGAGGATTCTTTGCTAGCGCGCAAGCTTTCCTGTGACTTGTCGCACATTGAACAGTATGTAGAGATGGTGTTAGCATTTCTTCGTCTTGATTCCAATTCAAGCGATTATGTATTTAAAATGCACGAGCTTGATCCACTGCTTCGTCAATCAATTCGACGCTTTTCATCTGAATTTATTAATAGAAAGCTTAGCCTTTCGTACACACCTCCAAGTGATGAAAGCGGAACACTAAAATGATTACTGATGACAAATGGTTTTGCTTTGTCATTGAGCAGCTTCTTTCAAATGCGCTCAAATACACACGAGCTGGAACGATTTCGATCTTCTTTTCGCAGCCGAAGGTGCTGTGCTTAAAAAGATCTGGTATCGGCATTGCACCGCAGGATCTACCACGAATCTTTGAAAAGGGCTACACCGGCTGCAACGGGCGCACTGATAAAAAGGCAAGTGGTCTGGGGCTCTACTTATGCAAACGAATTTGTAAAAATCTTGGTATCGGCATTTCTATCACCTCTGAGGTAGACAATGGAACCTGCGTATATCTTTCTCTTGATCAGTATCCACTAAGAGCTGAATAAAGCAAAAATCTTTATTTCTTACACTACTGTAAGTTTTGGGGCGGAAAATGTAAGCCAATTCAATGGCAATGCATTTTCCGTTTTGTTATACTATGCCTTGTAAGAAAGAATTACAGGAGGTACTTAATACCATGACAATACTTGAAGTAAATGGATTGGAAAAAAATATATTCCACCCGCTTCGGCGGCAATAAGGTTGAGGCACTGAAGAATGTAAATTTCAGTGTAGAGCAGGGCGAGTATGTTGCTATTATGGGTGAATCTGGTTCAGGCAAAACAACACTTTTAAATATCCTTGCTGCTTTAGATAAACCAACTGAAGGCAATGTAAATTTTAGATGGCAATAATCTGTCAAAATTGAAGGAATCTCAAATCTCAGCATTTCGCCGTGACAATCTCGGCTTTGTATTTCAGGATTTTAATCTGCTCGACACCTTCACACTTGAGGATAATATTTATCTTCCACTTGTACTTGCCGGAATGCCTTATAAAAAAATGCATGATCGTTTGGTGCCAATCGCAGAGCGTCTTGGTATCAACTCATTACTTAAAAAGTATCCATATGAGGTTTCAGGCGGACAAAAACAGCGTGCCGCAGCTGCCCGCGCATTAATTACAAATCCGAAGCTTATTTTGGCTGATGAACCAACTGGTGCACTCGATTCAAAGGCATCTGATGAGCTGCTTAGTTTATTTTCAGAGATTAACCGCACCGGACAGACAATTGTAATGGTAACGCATTCTGTCAAGGCAGCCAGCACTGCCGGACGTGTTTTATTTATTCGAGATGGTGAGGTTTTCCACCAAATTTACCGTGGAAATGATACTGATGAACAGCTGTATCAAAAAATTTCTGATACACTGACACTTCTTGCAACAGGAGGTGATCGCCGATGAAAACAGGATTTTATCCGAAGCTTGCCTTCGATGGCATCCGGAAAAATCGCAGGATGTATGTTCCATTTATTTGCACCTGTATTGGAATGGTGATGATGTTTTATATCATTTCTTATCTGCACTACAGTGATACAATTGCATCTATGAATGGCGGCCAGATCATGCGCTCTACGCTTAATTTGGGCAGCATTGTAGTAGGTATTTTTTCCTGTATTTTTCTGTTTTACACAAACTCCTTTTTAATCCGAAGACGAAAAAAAGGAATTTGGTCTGTATCACATTCTTGGCATGGGAAAACTAAATATTGCACGCATTTTATTTTGGGAAACACTTTTGACAGCAGTGATTTCTCTTGTTCTCGGCATAGGTTTTGGCATTTTATTTTCGAAGCTCGCTGAACTTGCCATGGCTCGTCTGACACACGCTCAGATTATTTATTCCATGCATATTTCACCAGACTCCATTTTATTTACACTAACTGTATTTGGCTGCATTTTTATTTTACTGTTTTTTAATACACTTCGTCAGGTTCATTTTTCAAATGCTATTACACTTGTCAAAAGTGAATCTGTCGGTGAAAAACCGCCAAAGGGAAATATCCTTTTAGGTCTTCTAGGTATGATTTGTTTAGCTGCTGCCTATTATCTTGCTGTAACAGTTGCAGATCCTGTATCAGCACTTGGCATGTTTTTTATAGCAGTTATTCTCGTAATCGTTGGCACCTACCTTATCATGATCGCTAGCTCTGTTTTATTCTGCAGGCTGCTTCAAAAAAATAAGCGCTACTATTACAAGGCAAATCATTTTGTGTCAATTTCTTCTATGGCTTACAGAATGAAAAGAAATGGCGCTGGACTGGCTTCCATCTGTATCCTTGCTACAATGGTTCTTGTTATGCTGTCCACTACTGTAAGCTTATACTTCGGTATGGATGATGTATTGTCAAATCGCTATCCTTATCAATTTAATACGACTGCATCTTATAATTCCTTCGATACAATGTCTGATGAAAATACAGCATCAATTCGTAAGCTTGCATCAGATGCGATGGATAAATATGAATGTACACCATCCAATGTTTCCGATTATCGGTCCGCCTGTTTTTACGGCTATTTAATTGATAATGACTTTGTATGCGATACTCCGTTTGACAGCCATTCTGAAACAGCAAATTACCTTGAAGGCAAAATGTTTTACTTCGTTCCACTTTCAGATTACAACAAAATGATGGGCACGAATGAAACTCTTGCATCTGATGAAGCGCTGCTTTTTTCAACTCGGGACTCTGCTTATAATGAAAGTACTATTTCCTTTGAGCATGGCATGACATACACAATCAAAAAGCAAATTGACAAATTTAGACCTGACGGCAACTCAATGGCAAATATTTCTACTATATTTGTCTTAATCGTTCCAGACATTCATGCGGCAGTTGATGCCATTGCAGCATTGCCTGGTAATGAAAAGTCTGTTTACTTTTATTGGCACTATAACTTTGATACCAACTTAAATCGTGATGATCAGATTTTGCTGGCAAATGATCTTTCATCCACTATCTCTGATTTTTTCACACAAAGCTATAAACAAAACACAGGAATTATGCGCTGCCAGTTTGAAAGCCGTGCTGCTAATTATGAAGAGTTTTTAGCAGACTTTGGAAGCTTATTTTATCTGGCAATCGTTTTAAGCATTGTTTTCTTAATTGCCGCTGTTTTGATTATCTATTACAAGCAGATTTCAGAAGGCTATGAAGATCAGGCACGTTTTGATATTATGCAAAAAGTAGGCATGACAAAGCGCGAAATTAAAAAGAGTATCAACTCCCAGCTTTTGACTGTATTTTTCCTTCCACTTGTCGGTGCCGGCATTCATCTGATTTTTGCCTTCCCGATGATTAGAAAAATACTGCTGCTGTTTAATTTAACAAATCTGCATCTATATACAATCGTTACGTTAATCAGCTTTGGAGCATTTGCGCTCTTCTACACAATTGTGTACCGCATCACATCAAATGCATATTATCATATTGTAAGTGGTGCCTCTAACAGCAGATAATCTTGACTTTCTCACAAAAAAATGTGTATTCTCTTCTTAAATTAGTGTAAGAAAGGAAGGAAAATTTTATGGGTTGCCTTGGAAATATTATATGGATGCTCTGCGGAGGTCTTGTCAGTGCACTAGGATATTTAATTGCCGGATGTATCTGGTGCATCACCATTGTGGGAATCCCGGTTGGCATGCAATGCTTTAAGTTAGCTGGACTGGCACTTTTTCCGTTTGGAAAGGATGTTACATACGGTGGTGGACTTGGAAGCTTTTTACTAAATATCATCTGGGCCATTTTCTTTGGTATCCCGAT
>ENA-OQHF01001805-OQHF01001805.1-human-gut-metagenome-genome-assembly--contig:-NODE-1805-length-11371-cov-3.031839_pt1 | contig 11371 bp, 13 predicted proteins | sample MGYA00242559_ERZ504709 | MGnify/ENA primary metagenome ERZ504709 (study PRJEB26092, sample SAMD00036203) | human gut metagenome | host: Homo sapiens | study: EMG produced TPA metagenomics assembly of... | reverse complement strand
AAAAAAGAAGCAGCAGTGATGGATGAAGCTGCAAAAGAAAAGTTTCAGCAGAAGTTAAAAGATCTGTTAGCCTTGGCCAAAAAAGAAAAAGAACATGTTGGAATACCAGGAGATCAGCGACTTCTTTGCGGACATGCAGTTAGAAGCAGAGCAGTTTGATAAAATCTTGATTTTCTGGAAGCAAACAATATCGATGTACTTCGGATCACAGAATGATGATTCTGATGATGGAAATTTTACTCGATGTAGATGATGAAGACGAGATCGAAGTGGAAAAAATCGACCTTTCCGTGCCGGATGGCGTGTCCATTGAAGATCCGGTCCGTATGTATTTGAAGGAGATCGGTAAAGTACCTCTTTTAAGTGCAGAGGAAGAGATCGAGCTGGCAAAAAATATGGAAGCCGGTGCTGTGGCGAAGGAAAAGATCGCAATCTTAAAGAGCAGAGAAGAGAATGCAACAGAGGAAGAACTTGCAGAGATCAAAGAAGAAATCAAGAATTTACAGAAGGATCTTGATGCGGGTGATGAGGCAAAGAAACGTCTTGCAGAGGCAAACCTGCGTCTGGTTGTTTCCATTGCAAAAAGATATGTGGGACGTGGAATGCTTTTCCTTGATCTGATTCAGGAAGGTAACCTTGGTCTGATCAAAGCTGTGGAAAAATTCGACTACCGCAAGGGATATAAATTTTCTACCTATGCAACATGGTGGATCCGTCAGGCAATCACAAGAGCGATCGCAGATCAGGCGAGAACCATCCGTATCCCTGTCCATATGGTTGAGACGATCAACAAGCTGATCCGTGTTTCCAGACAGCTGCTTCAGGAGTTAGGACGTGAGCCAAGTCCGGAAGAGATTGCAGCAGAGATGAATATGCCGGTAGAGCGTGTGCGTGAGATCTTAAAGATTTCCCAGGAGCCGGTTTCTCTGGAAACTCCGATCGGTGAGGAGGAGGACAGCCACTTAGGTGACTTCATTCAGGATGATAATGTGCCTGTTCCGGCCGATGCAGCCGCATTTACCCTTTTGAAAGAGCAGTTGGAGGAAGTACTTGGAACACTGACCGAGAGAGAGCAGAAAGTTTTGACACTCCGTTTTGGTCTGGAGGACGGCCGTGCAAGAACACTGGAAGAAGTTGGAAAAGAGTTCAATGTAACACGTGAGCGTATCCGTCAGATCGAAGCAAAAGCGCTCCGCAAACTTCGTCATCCAAGCAGAAGCCGCAAATTAAAGGATTACTTAGAGTAAAATGGTAAAGATTTCAAATCGTTTAATGACAGCCGCAGCTCTTGTCACACAGGGATATACACTGGCAGATGTTGGAACAGATCACGGATATATTCCAATCTATCTGTTACAGCAGAAGAAAATTCCAGCTGCAATTGCCATGGATATCAATGAAGGACCGTTAGAGCGGGCAAAAGAACATATTGCTTTATATGGATTGCAGGCATACATACAGACACGTCTCTCAGACGGTGTGGCAGCTTTGAAACCCGGCGAGGTGGAAGCTGTCCTCATCGCCGGCATGGGAGGCGGACTGGTCATGCATATTTTAAAAGACGGGGAAAAAGTCTGTCAGTCTGCAAAAGAACTCATCCTGCAGCCGCAGTCCGAGATAGAGCGCGTCCGTGAGTTTTTAAGAGAAAAAGGATATACCATTCTTGCAGAGGACATGGTGTATGAAGATGGAAAATTCTATCCGATGATGAAAGTGCAGTATCAGGGTGAAAATGCACAGAAAGCTTTGGAAGAGTTGAAACTTTCAGATCTCTATGGTGGATTACTCCTGCAAAACCGCCATCCTGTGTTGAAAACTTTCCTTGAAAAAGAAAAACTCATATACACAGGCATCAAGGAGAATCTTGAAAAACAGCCGGCGTCAGAAAAAATCCGGACACGGCTTGCAGAAGTGGAAGACATACTGCATTATAATGAACTTGCATTACAGTTTTATGAATAATCCCCCTTATTTCAAAAACATCCGCATCATCTTTTCTTTCAATCCGGTATATTTCTGATACCGGATCGGAAGATCCATCCACGTTTTCTTATCGACAATACTGCGGTAATGGCTGAAGGTTTCAAATCCAACCCTGCCGTGGTAGCTGCCCATGCCGCTCTCACCGACACCGCCGAATGGCATATCGCTCGTTGCAAGATGAATGATCGTGTCATTGATACAGCCGCCGCCAAAACGGCAGGTATCTAAGACCTTCTTCTGTGCAGCCTTGTCCTCACTGAAAAAATAAAGCGCAAGCGGATGAGGGTGGGATTCCACGGTATCAAGCGCTTCGTCTAATGTGTCGAAGGTGAGGATCGGAAGCAGTGGTCCAAAAATCTCTTCGCCCATCACAGCGTCGTCCCACGTAATATTATTGAGAACGGTAGGCGCAATGCGGAGCGATTCAGGCTCTGACTGTCCCCCATACACAAGCTTTTCCCCATTGATCAGCCCGAGAATGCGTTCAAAATGCTTTTCGTTGATGATCTTTCCATAATTCGGATTTTTCAGAGGTTCTTTCCCAAACTGCTTTTCAATCTCAGCTAAAATCGCAGTGATAAGCTCATCGCGGATGCGCTTGTCACAGAGAATATAATCCGGCGCAACACAGGTCTGTCCGCAGTTTAAATACTTGCCGAAGACAATACGCTTTGCGGCAAGCCGGATCTTAGCGGTGGAGTCAACGATACATGGGCTCTTTCCGCCAAGCTCTAATGTGACAGGAGTTAAATATTCAGCCGCATGGCGGAGTACCTCCCGTCCGACAGTCTTTCCGCCGGTGAAAAAGATCATGTCAAAACGCTGCTGTAACAATGCCTGATTTTCTGCGCGGCCGCCATCGACCACTGCAACATAATGTGCCGGAAAACATTCTTCGATCATGGTTTTCATGACATCGAACGTGCAAGGGGCGTAGGCGCTTGGTTTTACGACCGCAGTATTTCCGGCTGCTATGGCATCGATCAGCGGATCGAGTGTCAGTAACACCGGGTAATTCCATGGACTCATGATCAGCACGGTTCCGTAAGGGGAAGGGGAGCGGAAGCTCTTTGCTGCAAACTGGGCGGCCGGGGTGGAAACACGTTTGCTGCGCATAAGGCTGCGGAGATGCTTCTGCATCCATGTAAGCTCGGACAGCGTCAGCCCGATCTCACACATATAACTCTCCATATGGCTCTTTCCAAGATCCTCCTTCAATGCCGCAGCGAGGTCGGCTTCATGGCGGATCATAGCCTCCTTCAGACTTTCTAACTGTTTCAGTCGGAATTCCGCCGGAATCGTTTTGCCACTGGAAAAAAAGTGGTTCTGTTGTTGTAAAATATCCTTGATCTCCTGTTCGGTCATGAGGATTCCTCCTTTTATCTTCAGGATCGATCAGACAACTACCTGTTCTGACTCAACCTGTATCCGTACATCTGATACTTATATACTATCGAAAATAGCATACTTCTGCAAGTGTTTTACTTCCGGGCAGACAGGAAAAACAATTCTTGAAAAACGGCGCTTATAATGCTACAGTAATAATACTGATGATCTGCAGCAGAGATCATGGCGCAGATCAGTTTGATAATAATGTGACTGCCGGATACGAAGGGCAGATTGCGGAAAGGCATGGAAAATGAAATGAACGATTATAAAATAGGCACAAAATGTGTACAGGCAGGATATACCCCGGAGAATGGACAGCCGCGGCAGATCCCGATCATCCAGTCTACCACTTTCAAATACAGCACCAGTGAGGACATGGGAAAACTGTTTGATCTTGAGGCATCCGGATATTTCTATACACGGCTGCAGAATCCGACGAATGATCATGTCGCAGCCAAGATCGCCGCAATGGAAGGCGGCACAGCCGCAATGCTGACCTCAAGCGGACAGGCAGCGAACTTTTTTGCCATATTCAACATATGTGAGAGTGGAGACCATATCGTGGCATCATCCTCGATCTACGGCGGAACCTTCAACCTCATTGCAGTTACGCTTGCCAAAATGGGGATCACGGCAACCTTCGTGTCTCCTGACGCATCGGAGGAGGAGTTAAACGCTGCATTCCGTCCGAACACAAAACTGATGTTTGGCGAGACGATCGCCAATCCGGCATTGACAGTATTAGATATTGAGCTCTTTGCAAAAACGGCGCATGCGCATGGTGTACCTCTTATCATAGACAATACATTTCCAACTCCGGTCAACTGCAGACCATTTGAGTGGGGTGCGGATATTGTGACACACTCCACCACCAAATACATGGATGGACATGGTGCGGCAGTAGGCGGTGCGATCGTTGACAGCGGAAAATTCGACTGGATGGCACACGCAGACAAATATCCGGGACTTTGTACACCGGATGAGAGCTACCATGGCGTGACCTATGCAGAAAAATTTGGCAATGAGGGCGCATTCATCACAAAATGTACAACACAGCTTATGCGTGATCTCGGATGCATCCAGTCGCCACAGAACGCATTCCTGTTAAACCTTGGACTGGAGTCGCTGCATGTGCGTATGCCTAAGCATGTGGAAAACGGACAGGCAGTTGCAGAATTTCTGGAAAAACATCCAAAGGTAGCCTATGTGAACTATCCGGGACTGCCTTCCAGCAAATACTATGAACGTGCCAGAAAATACCTGCCACACGGCGGATGCGGTGTCGTTTCATTCGGATTAAAGGGCGGCAGGGAGGCTGCGTCTGCTTTTATGCAGAACTTAAAGCTTGGAGCGATCGAGACACATGTGGCAGATGCAAGAACCTGCTGTCTGAATCCGGCAACCTCCACGCACAGACAGATGACAGATGAACAGCTGAAAGAGGCTGGTGTTCCGGCAGAGCTGATCCGGATAAGTCTCGGTTTAGAGGATAAGGAAGATCTGATCGCAGATATTTCGAATGCGTTGGATGCGATCAGGGACTAATATGCAGAAAAAAGAAAGTGCAGAGAGAAAAATGAGTAAGATAAAAACAAAAAAAGTGCTGACACCGGAGCAGAAGAAAAAGCGCATCCGCAACATCATCATTGTCGCAGTGATCCTTGTGGCAGCATCCATTGCAACTTACTGGATGCAGCCGCAGAACAAAGCGCTGGCAGAGAGTGAAGTGTTCAGCGAAGAGGAAGTGAAGGCACAGGCGGAAAAAATCATAGGGCTTTTAAATGCAGAGGATTTTGACAGCCTGCAAAGCCTTGTTGTCCCGGACATGCAGGAGATCATGAACAAAGAGCGCATGGACGAGGGCAAGGCGCGGATCTCGGAAGACTGGGGAGATTTTGTTTCCATTAAAACAATGCAGGATGCGGAGATCATACAGAGGGGTGCGCATATCGCAGCCGTTTACGTGACCGCAGAATATGAAAACATCGAGGTGCATTACACACTGGCGTTCAACGAGGACATGAAGCTTGCGTCCTTCGGGATCCAATAGCGGATCATTCCTGCGGAAACATATAGGAAAAATAAACATCCTTAAAATTAGCGTAATTGTCTCTTGAAATCGGAATCTGTGCGCCGGATTTTGTGAAGAGAGAGGTTTTACCGAACTTTTCCACGCAGCTTAACGCTGCAATATAGCTGCGGTGGCATTTATAAAACCCTTTTTCCACTGTGAAAATTGTTTCACACTGGTGAAAGGGTTCTTTTATGGAGATCACCGAGCCGTCTTTCAATGTGACTAACACATTCTTATTCTGTGCTTCCAGATATTCGACATCCTGAAAATAAATCGCCTGGTAGCCGGAATCTGTTCTTGCCGCGAAATGAGCCATGGAAGCCTTGTGGACTTCGTACCAGCTGTCGAGGACCGCATGGAAACGCACTTCGTCAAGAGGTTTCAACAGATACCAGAAAGTGCGGACTTCATAAGATTCCAGCGCAAATTCCGGTGAGGACGTCAGAAAAATGATCGGAACGTGCGGGTCATGCTGGCGCAGTTCGCGTGCGGTATCCATGCCGCTCAAAAGGGGCATGATCATATCAAGCAGGATCAGATCCATGCCATAAGCCCTGTGTGCGGAGATCAGTTCGTCACCGTTTGTGAACCGGTAGAGCTGCAGTGTCAGCTGATGCGCCCGGCACCAGGAATCAAGACTGTCTGAAAGCAGATCCAAAAATTCAGTTTCATCATCACAAATCGCAATCTTTACCATAATAAATTTCCTCGCTTAAAGAATAATGCGGACTACAAAGTCCTCACCTTCCATGTAAAACTGGTACTGTCCGTGTTCCTTCTCGACATAATAAATGACGCTTTGGACACCGATACCGTGATTCTTTGCCGTTGTAACCGGGATACCGTTTGAAAAAACAGGTGTCTCTGAAGCCGGATTCTTCTGCAGGATCAGAAGGTGGTTTCCCTTTTCAAAAATGCTCAGATGCACGATACGTTTTTCCTCAGGGAGCTTCGTGACCGCATGCATGGCATTTTCCAGAAGATTGGAAAGGATCGCACAGAAAGTCATCTCAGAGCAGCAGAGTGTCTGTGAAGTCTGGATCTGTACGTCAAAAACGATCTGATTTTCCGCAAACCGTGTCTGGTAAATGGAAAGAACCGAATTCAGCAGCTCATTTCTGCAGAAAGAGTGGATGACAGTGTCGTCATATTGCTTATTGATCTCCTGAATATAATCAAGCGCGCGCTCCGGTTCCTGCTGGGAGATAAAAGTCTGGATGGCGGCAAGATGATGGCGCATGTCGTGCCGCAGGATCTTCATGCGGTGTTCGCTGCTGCGGACCTGCTCGATCTCCGAGTGCAGGGAGTTCAACTGCATATTGGTAAGCTGACCGTATTGTTCAGCGCGGTTTTTCAACTCATATTCCTGAAAATAGACAAACAGAAAAATGACATAGGAAATACACATGGCAAATGCGAGAAATTCCACGACCACCTTATTTCCGGAGTAGAGAAGCATGGAGAACTTTGTGGTAGAGTAATCAAACACATAATAGACAAATGGCATCGCCCCGAGGATATACAGTTCCCGGTCAGATTTTGCAAAAAGCAGTGCGGTAGTCTGGCACAGATACCGGCTTAAGAAAGCGAAAACGGCAACAGTCACGATAATCCTTACAAGGTAATAAACCCAGTCCAATCCGCTCAGGGATAAGGCAAAAATACCTGCCCAGTTGCTGAACTGGCAGCACAGATAGGCGGTCATGATAGAGATTATGGAAGGCAGCCAGCGGAAACGGTAATAAAACACCAGCAGCAGAAAAAGCGGCAGATGTACGAAAATCGGATAGACGGCTTCCGTGAACAACGAACCGAATACCGTATTGCAGATCAGAAAGAAAAGTCCGGATACTGCTGCACCACTAAGAAGAATGCAGACATTTTCTTATTCTGTTTTACCCCGAGAAAAAAGGCGGACAGAAAAATGCCAAACAGCATTGTCGTTAAGTGGTGTGTATAAGTTAAAATCTGAAGCAGCATGTGGCAGTCCTCCTTGTTTCACAGTTATGATACATCCATTATAAAAAATTCGGAAAACCAAAGCAAGCCTGCATCTTACAATTCACGCCATATAATTACAACTCACGCCGAAATCCGGGTTTTGGGTGAACGCTGTGATAAAATGAAAAAAATGGTAAAGTGCCATATTGTGAAAAATAAACAAATGCAGGAGGAACACTTATGAAAACAAAAATTTTGAGAAAAAAACTGATTGTGGTTTTTACTTAGTTGCATGATGGTTGTCGGATTTATTCCTGTTACATCATTGGCGGCAGATCAGGAAACAGTAACAATTACAATTCCACGTACAATGCATGTTCAGTCAGGTGATTTGACTGTCGCAAAAGGTCAAAGGATGAAAGTTATTCTGACAATAGATGAAGATTATCATGAAAATGGGGATTTTGTCAAAGAAATCAATAATAATTATCAGAAATACAGGATTGGAATCAGTTCGGATGTATATTATCCGCCAACATTTACAATTTCAGGTTGGCCGAATTGTGATATTGATTTAACCGATATGGCAATTAAGAAGAAACCACAACCGATTATCCATACAGTGTCTGGCAAAGAACCAAGATCAGAAGGTGGAAAAGGATATATTGTAGCTATTGAAAATAATATGGAGTATCGTTTGAAAGGAACCGAAACATGGACAACTAGTAAGGGGAATGATACGAATCACTATAGCGAAGAGGTTGAAGCAGGGCAAACCTATGAAGTGCGTTATAGACCAACTGGACACAGCTTCCTTCTGAAATAATGGAAGTATATGTGCCGAGATATGGTCAGACCGTAAGGGAGTATGGTTTTTTAAAGACAGAATCCTATCTGTATGATGGAACTGCACATACTTGTGAAGCAAATGAAGACTATACAATTGTTGGTGGTATTACTACAGCAATTGATGCAGGGACTTATGAGATATCTGTTATACCAGCAGGAGATAAAACATGGAGAGATGGAACTAGAGGTGCCAAAACACCAACGTGGGAAATTAAAAAAGCTAATCAGGATAAACCTTCTGCCTTATTTGCAATAAAACCGTCTTCACTTGGAGCAGCAGATGGTAAGATTGTAGGCGTAAGTGAAGCGATGGAATATTGTAAATCCGGGGATGATTCATGGATTTCCTGTACTGGAACAGAGATTATAGGATTGATAGCAGGAGAATATGATGTAAGATTAAAAGAAGATACAAATCATAATGCAAGTAGTATTGCTACGATAACTGTTCCTGATGGTGATACTTCGGTATCTAATCCAACACCAACACCAACACCGACTCCAAATCCTACACCGGAAACAACAACCCCAACACCAACCCCAACTCCAAATCCGACACCGGAAGCATCAACCCCGACACCGGATCCGGCACGGCAACATCAACACCGGCTGCATCAACCACAACAGCACCGGCAGCTTCGGCAGCTGCGGCACCGGCTCAGGTAACATATAATATTTTGGATGGAGCGGGCAGTTCATGGACACAGAATACAGATGGAAGTCTTGCAATCAGAGGAAGCGGTGAGATTTCAAAATTCCGTGAGGTCAAGGTGGACGGAGTTACAGTTGATCCGGTTAACTATACGGTCACAGAAGGATCTACCATCATTACCTTCAAACCGGAATACCTCAAGAGTCTGTCAGCAGGAAATCATTCCTTTGAACTTGTCTGGACAGATGGAACAGCGGCAACAAACTTTACGGTAGCCGAAAACGCTGACCAGAGTGCAAAATCTCCAAAGACAGGCGAAGATTTCAGCATGGCACTTTGTACAGTACTTCTGATGGTTTCATGCGCAGGACTTGCAGGAATGTTTGCGAAAAGAAAAAGAAACCATGCCAGATAAGGCATTGCACAAAAATTTTTTTAAATGAAAAATAAGCTGGTTGCAGAGATACAAGTGTGCAGGAGTATAGATAGCAATTTTGTTAATGTAGTGCAGAATAGACAATAAATAGGAAGTATCTTAATCAAAATCAGATAGATGGAGGAGAACAAATGAAAAAGAAATTACTGACCGTTTTACTTGTTGGAGCAATGGCTCTTAATATTACAGCATGTGGTGGTTCATCAGATGCAGCAGCACCAGCTGACAATGATCAGCAGACAACTACAACAGACACAACAGCTGATGATGCAGCAGATACAGAAGAGGATGCAGTGGATGTGGAAGATGCAGCAGAAGCAGCAGACACAACAGAGGAAGAAGGATTTTCCCTTCTTGATGTAACAGCAGATCTTGTTGATGCAGCATTATATGCAGTGGATGATGATAATACAGAGTATGTGATCACACTCTTTAGAGATCCGGATGGATATAGCTATGTTTCATTAATGATCGTTCCACAGGATGGACAGGGAGATGTCCTTTGTGGAGCATATGATGATTCTAATGTAACAAATGTTACAGATGAAGATAACATTGACTGGACTGAGATCAGCACAACAGATGTTTATACAGGTGATGATTTCTCAGCAGTATTTGTAGAAGCAGACGACGGTTCCGTTGCAATTGCAAATTCAGATTTTTCCCTTGTTATGGAAGGTCAGTATCTGACAGCTGATGAAGCAATCGCTTATATGGGAGCAGCAGCTAACTACATCAACTAGTTTTTTTCAGATATGCGGAGTAATGGAAGAACGGTTGCTTCGCATATCCTTACATAATGTAATTCAAAAATCCTGCACACTTTTATCTCTGTAATCAGCACACATTTATATAGAAGCTGTAAAATTCGCATTGAGTTTTACAGCTTTTTGCGTATAATGAAAATATCAGATTACGGATGATCGGAGGTACAATATGACTGGAAAAAAGAATGTTTCACTTCCCTGTGCCGTTGGAAGCACATCATACATTGATACGGTAAAAAACAGCTATTATGTAGATAAAACTCTTTTGATCAGGGATTTAATAGATGATCATGCAGCTGTCACATTGTTTACCAGACCAAGAAGATTTGGAAAAACATTGGCAGTTGATATGCTGAAGGTCTTTTTTGAAAAAACGGATGAGGACAATTCTGTATATTTTCGGGATAAAAAGATATGGGATTGCGGTGAGTTTTATCGAAAACAGCAGGGAGCATATCCGGTTATATATATCACGTTCAAAGATGTAAAATTCGATAACTGGAAAGATTCTCTGGAAGCTATAAGACTTGTGATACGGGATGAATATATGCGCCATGCTGACATTCTCTCATGGGATGGATTAGATGTAGTTGAGAAGGATTATCTCGACAGGATGCAGAAAGGAACTTTGAGCAATGTTGAATACACAAGGGCGTTGCTTAATTTAAGCCGGATGCTGGAAAAATATCACAACAAAAAGATTGTGGTTTTGATTGATGAATATGATACACCTATCCAGCAGGGACACTCAAAAGGGTTTTATAATGAAGTGATCACTTTTATGAGAAATTTTATGTCGGGCGGATTGAAGGATAATCCGGCACTGGCATTTGGAGTTCTTACAGGCATACTGCGTGTTTCAAAAGAGAATCTGTTCAGTGGATTGAATAATCTGGTTGTAAATTCTGATTTTGGATGAAAAATACAGTGAGTATTTTGGGTTTACATCAGACGAAGTAACAGCTATGGCTGCTTACTATGGACGCGAGGATAAATTGAATGAATTGCGGGAGTGGTATGACGGATATTTGTTTGGAAATCGTGAAATATATAATCCGTGGTCAGTAGCAAATTATTTTAATAATGAGTGTAAACCGAGGCCTTTTTGGACGAACACCAGTGATAATGAGATCATTCGTGAAATCATGAGAACATTGACACCGGAAATTGCGGATGACCTGATCTTACTGATGCAGGGAAAACATGTGCAGACTTCATTGAATATGGATGTCATTTACCCAAGAATAACGGATGGCGCAGACAGCATATTTAGCTTTTTT
>ENA-OQHF01001803-OQHF01001803.1-human-gut-metagenome-genome-assembly--contig:-NODE-1803-length-11378-cov-6.144076_pt1 | contig 11378 bp, 10 predicted proteins | sample MGYA00242559_ERZ504709 | MGnify/ENA primary metagenome ERZ504709 (study PRJEB26092, sample SAMD00036203) | human gut metagenome | host: Homo sapiens | study: EMG produced TPA metagenomics assembly of... | reverse complement strand
CACAAACTGCCATGACACAGCCCCGAAGAACGGGCCAAATTTCATATCAGCGCACACATCGCCGCTCATCACCACGGTAACGTTGTCACTATTGCATACATGCAATGCCTTTTCATAAAATTCGGCAGACTCACCGACAGAAAAATGAAACACCTCTTCGTTTCGCAAAGACTGCATTGTGAAATTGATTTTATCTCCAGCCATTTCAATACCAGTTACCTTTCCTGACATTACATAAAATGGTTCTTTTCTGTCGCAGCCTTTAAGATGAAAGCCGGCAAGGTCTTTTTCTTTAAATACCGTAAAAATCTTTGCGCTTCTTTCCATCTTATCAAGACGATACATCTCATTGCAGCCCTGGCTATACTTCACGTCCTCTTCAGGAATATTTTCCATATCAATGCCATCAAAAAGAGAACCCTGTTCAACATTATTCATATTTTTACTCCTTTCTCTAAGCCGCTTTTACTTTGTTCTTTAAATCTGAATACATGTTCATCATATGCAGCATATATTCCGGATGGGCATTTATGATTTGTTCTGCCTCAGCAAGTGCCTTCCCTGCATTAGCTTCATCAATACCGGTTTTATATTTTTCATAAAATGAATAAGCTGCATTCATAAATGAACCAGAAGCTTTTGTCTCCTTGCATACAGCTTCATAAATCACGCTTCCAAACTCAGCAGCAAACCGGCATGGATTCTGTTTGTTGTATTCTGCAAGCACCTTCATTCCCTCAGTCTCAAAGGAATCAATGTTATCAACGAACTGTTCAAACATCGTCCAGGCCTCCTGGAAAGCCTTTCCCGCTTTTTTGTATTCCATACGGGCTGTATTTTGGTCAAGCTTGGACTCCCTGTCTGCTTCTTTGATAACAATAAGTATAATCTTTTCATAAAATTCGTTATCATACTTGTTGTGCAGCTCGTCCACATTCTTAACACATTCTGACCATCCGTCATCGGTGTTGTTCTTGCGGACTTTATTAAATTCCTTCCAAACCTTTCCAAATACTTCATGAGCTTCTTTCTTATTTAACATATTGTTTTCCACCTTTCTTTGTTGTTTTTACTCTTCAATATGCCGAAACAAAACATTGTTAGAAAGCGGGGTGCATTTTGCATATTAAATTAAAAAGCAAAAAAGAAGGTGACAAAATGTCAGATAAAGACCAATTATTAAAACAACAGCGTGAAGAAATAGAAAAATTGAAGAAAGAGCTACAGGACGCATCAAAACCGTCCTCAATGTTTTCTGTGTTCAAGAATACAATGAAAAGAAATGTCCATGACTTTTTCATACGTGAAGACAAAATGAAAACAATGGATTCAAAAATCAAAGACCTGGAATCCAAACTGGCCCAAAAGGAGGAAGAACTAAGCAGGACATCTGCTGAACTGTTTGCCGCCAATCTCACAAACGGAGACATACCAGACGGTAATGACAATGACAGCGACAGTGAAGACAGTGACGATAAATCATCAGATGAAAATGACGGATTTCCTGATTTTGATAACATGGATGACGATTTTATGCGTGACTTTCCACAGAACCGTGAAGCGGCAGTAAAACGTTATTTTGGAAAAATAGACCTTACATCATTGGCGGGAACACAGCCGGAAATTGAAACGCCAGAGCCAGAGCCACAGCCAGCTGACATCCAGCAGGACGAACAACCCGAAAAGCCCAAAAGAACAGCCGCAGCCTGCAGAAGCACCAGTTCAACAGCAAAAGCCGCAACCAGTCCAACAGCCTCAGCAACAGCCACAACTACATATTGAAAAAGACGATGACGACGATTATGATTCAGGATATAATTCCTTTGAAACGTCAATCAACGAAAAGCCAGTTATTTCAAAACCTGCGGCAAGTAAAAGGCCAAAAAGGAAGCCGAAACGCGGCTCTGAATCAAACAATATACAAAATATGCTGCATGAAATCGCACAGGAAGAAAACAAAGCTCCTGAACCGGCAGCAGACACGATGCCTGATATCGGCACGCAGGCAGACGAGCTTCCGGACATAGATTTAAACGAACCGTTAGGAGAACCGTTATACGAGGATTTGCCGGAAGCAGAAGAAGACGTCTTCAGCGAGCCAAAATTAAAAATCAGCAAGCGGCCGGAAAGAAAAAAGAGACCACAAAAAGAAGAACCAAAAGCAGAAGCGCCGCAAGAGACCATAGAAAAGCTGGCGCAGGAAACATTACCGGAATCTCATCCAGAGCATCCGGCACCGCAAGCTGAAACCGAACCGACACAGCAGAAAAAGAAAAAGCAGCAAAAGAAGGACAGAAGAAACCCGCAAAGTCAATCTGTCAGTGACAACAATACCAAGCCACAAGACGCTGCAAGCGAAGCCAAACCGGAGCAGCAGGCAGTTCAGGAAGAGGTATCCGAAAAGGAGCAGAAAAATCAAGAGCCGCCTGCTAATATACCAGAATCAAACGCAACAGAAAGCGCTCCATCTCCTGCAGCAGATACTGCATCCGCTGATGGTACTGCCTCTCAATCAGGCGAAACTTCCCGAAAAAAATCAAGACGGAAGAAAAAGAAAAACCGTGCAAAACCAATTATCAGTGAAAGCACCCAGCAAGAGCAAACTGGCAATCAGAGCAATGAGCCAGTCATGCCTGAACCGCCATCTAACTTCCCAGACATGGAATCCTTCGCAGAGCCAGATATGCCAGAACCGGAGCCAGACTTTGGAGAAGCACCTGATATTGAGCCTGATTTCGGCAGTGTAAAGCAAACTGAACCTGACGATACATCCAATACTGAAAATTTACAGGCGGTTTCTATAACAGAAGATATTGCAGCCACGCCGGCAGCAATGTTCGAAAAGGGAACAGACAAAAAAGAATCTGGCAACAATGACAATGCTATAAACCAACAATCAGATTTTATACCGAAAGATATTTCAACCATACCGGCAGCATCGCCTGAAGAAAAAACATACATTAAAAAACCAGATATCAACGAAAGCGAAGTTGAAAACATAACTGTAGCAGACTCGGAAGTCAAAGAAGTTCCAGAAACGACAAGCACCTCAGAATTCTTAGAGAATGCGAAGAATACAAGCAATGCTAAATTTGCAGAAGTTGCGGAGGTCTTAGCAAATACTGAAAATGCAACAGAGGTTGCTGAAAGCACAGACGATACAGATACCACAAAAACCTCAGACACAGCAGTAGAAGCTGAAAACATAGAAGCTGTAAGAGATACTGAAATGTCAGAAATTTCAGAGCCGACAGATTTCCTATCGTCAAGTGAATCAGAACCAGATGCTTCCGGAATCAATGAACCGAAAATAGAATTACCTGAGATTTACTCAGATATTGACTTCGGCGATATAGACGAGCCTGACAATATAGTATTCCCTGAATTTGATTATGTAGTAGAACCAGAAATTCCAGACCCGAGCGAGCTTCCGCCAATTGAAAGCAACGTAATATCAATATTTGATGAGGATTGGGATGATGACGATAACTAGAAAAAGACCTGCAATTTAGTTGCAGGTCTTTTTTACTGTCTTCCGTTTTTCCTCCTTCTTTTAGCAGTTATAAGCATTACGGTGATTCCAAATAATCCGGCCATAGCATAAAAAGCTTCATGTGTGATTACACCGGTATTTATTCCGCTTGTTGTGGAAGAGTTTCCGCTTTTCTCTGAAGCGCCGATATCTGAGTCTGACCCGGCAGCAGGTGTCGGTGTTATATTTACCGTATTTGTAAAATTACATTCCGGAAGTTTATTATCGCTTCCGTTTTTATACACAATCGTTTCTGCACTCATCACCCCGCTGTCATTTTCAGTAACATACACATCAGCATTATACACTGCTTTGTCGTACGTTGTGTTATTATCGCCTCCAGACTCTTGTGTTACAATGTATTTATATGTACCGGGAGTACTAAAAGAGACAGAGACATTTTCAGTCTCTCCATCTTTAATATAAACAGTTTCAGGAGAAGCCTGATTTCCATCGTCTCCTTTTATTGAAACCTTAAACTCTTCATTACTGTTTTTAGCAGTGCAGGAAACCGGAATAACTGCGTCAATCGTCCCTGCCGCATAAACAGGAGTAGTCATTAGGCATAAAGCAATCAACGGTAATATTCTTTTTTTCATTATTTTTTCTCCTCCTATACAAAAAAATGCGCCCCGTTAAAAACAAGGCGCTATTTCAATCAGCCATTATAGGCCGTAAATTCAATTATTTGACGGCATTACGCCTTATATCAGCCGTCTAACGCTCCAAAAATCAGAGTCCTGTCAACGGTATCAGGATATTTGCATGTAGATAAACCAAGCAATTTTTCATTATCTTTTGGCAGCGCGGTATCGTCCAGAAACAACGCATGTTGCTTAATATAAGTTACAGTGTTGTCATTTTCTGTCGGTGCAAAAATCGATTCTTCCGTTGCTTCACACTCTAAAACGGCAAATATGCGAATCTTATATGTCTTTTTACCTACGACGAGAGAGCCGGTTCTATGTGAATTAAAGTAATCTTCATTTAAATACTCATCAATCGCCCCAAACATCATGCCATGCTCCATATGATGGCCATAAATTAAAGAATAGTAATCTTTGAATTCAGGGTCATTTCTGCTGTCAAGGAAGATGCTTCCAGACAGAGCATAATCGCCAAACGGGTCTTTGTTCAGATACTCATTATTGTCTTCACCCTGCATAACCGGGTAATCTACATTTGTATCATCAATTGTAAGCCATGCCACCATATTTCCGGTGATTTTTTTATTTGTCTCATCATCGGTTTCATATCCAGGCTTATATTTCAAGATGCTGTTATCTGTTGCCTGTTGATATACCATATAGCTGTCATATAATCCATATGAGCCAAGCAGAAACAAAACTATACATACCAGGAGGACTGATTTATCAATCAGACCATCAATCAGTCTGATTATCTTTTTGCCAAAGTCTTTCAAAATCCTCTCCTCCTGATTAAGAATAAAAGCTTCCCATCAATATCTGATTTTTTGACGCCTCCAAACTGGCGGCTGTCATCTGTATCAGAACGAAAGTCATTCATAATGAAAACTTCGTCATCACCAACATCTATCGGATACTTAACTCCGTCAGCGCCGAAAGTCTGATATGTTATCTCCTCTGAAGGCTGATACCCGTCAACGGTGTAACCGCCATCTTTCGGAAAGTCAACTGACTGTCCGCCAACTGCAACAATCCTTCCAAGTTTCATCTTGCCTTCATCATTACGATACAGCACGACGTCTCCTGTCGTATAATCATCCAGTTTATAGACAATACACAAATCACCGTCTTTCACAAACGGAAACATATTATTACCTGTCATTCTGTGCAGGCCAAGAATCCATGTCAGGGCAATAACCACGATTATCACCAGAACAGCTATTTTAATAAGAAGCTTCGCCAGTGGGCCAAGTTTCTTTTTCTTTGTTACGGTGGTTACAGTTTTTTTTCTGCTTTGTTTTACTCGTTTTTTTCTTTTTTACCAGCGGGAGGTTTCTTCCGCCGGGTTTCCTGAATATCAGGAATTTCAGTTTCTTTCTGTCGAATTTCTGACACCGTCCTTTCTGGCGTTAGAATTCCGCCAAGCCGGCAAATGTATTGCCAGCATTTTCAAGATTTTATTACTATCACCACCAAGACGGCCAAGCCGCGGCGAGTGTAACTCGCCTGCGGCTGAGGCTGGCGCGACGTGCGGCGCTATCAAAACTTAATCAGATTGGATTACTCGTCCTCTTTCTTGTTTTTCTTCATCATCATTCTGACTACTCCCCGGGGCAAGCCCGCGGGGTTCCGATGATGGCATTCTATCAACATCCGTACACCGCAAGGGCTTTGGGATGAAGCTCTCTGCCAGAGCATCTTCACTTTACGTCCAGACAGTCCCGAAGGACGGCCGTATTATCGGACGCTTTTCATACTGTTTCCAGCATGGGGAGGGCATAGTCAATCCCACCTGTTGCTTATGTCATGCAGCTTTAAATTTAATTCCGCTGTTCATTACTGTAATCTTATTGTTTATTATATATTGTTCTAACTCAAGATATTTTGTATACAATTCATCAAAATATCGCTTACATTTATATCTGCTGATGTTCTGCAGGTCTGTACCAATGCAGTACATTAAGAATGATGAATACCAGTCACGCTGAACCCGTGTTCCGTCTGCCAATTCATACATCCTTTGAGAAAGTGCTTTCTTAATATATTTATTGCAGGTATGGTCGTACTGGCTTGCCCGGTATGTTATCGGAACTTCAATGTAAACTCCGCCAGTTCTTTCAAACTTGGCTTTCGCTTGCGCCTGGAAGTATCCCGGGCATCTGTTTTTAATGGATTTTCCAAAACGTTTCCTGCGTTTATATTTATATATAAGCTGCTCAGTTCCATCAGATTTCTGAATGACGGATGGCTTGTCCTGACGCTCTGCCTTCTTAGAACGCTTCTGAAGTTTCTTCGCATTCTTAGGTTCCGTAATAAACACATTCCCGAGCGCCCTCATATGGTTTACCTCTTCGTTGATTGCCAGATGCCTGTTTTCAGCAGCAATACGGCAGATGTTTCTGTATTGGGAATGCAGCTTCTTATACCGGTTTGACTTCTTCCAGGTCTTCTTCCATTTACGTATCGTTCCGTCGTCATTGTAGTTTTCAGGATTCATTGCACGTCTTGACCTGTCCATTTTCCTTAAAATCCGGGTTTCTTTTTGTTCTCTGGCCTTGATTGATGCTCCACGCTCCGCAAGGTTTTTTAATCCGACTTCTTCTTTTGATGTATACGCTATGCTCTGCGGGCCAATGTCGCAGCCGATAAATCCTTTGCCGTATTGATGACGCCTTGTCCCGTCTGCATTAAATTTCGTTTTTGCTGCGCCCTCAATTGATATATGAATAAATACACGTATTTTTCCACGTATCTCCTTAAATGAAACAGATATATAACATGGACGATAAGTGTCCATTATAATACCTTTTTGGTTATACAGCTGAAGTGCAGTCTCATCAATCACTTCCGGATTTTCCAAATATTTAATTACAGACTCAATCTCCATTTCTGCAAAGATATCGTGTGATTCAATAGTTTTAATGCCATTTCCTCGCCTGGTTCTTGTATGCTTTAGCTTATTTACGATTGGACGCATGACAATATTTCCAAGCTTAAATTTCATGCCGTTATCGTCCACCGAAATCACAATTCCACGATTACGCTGTCTGGCTCTAATTGCCGGATAATCTCCATATTTTTTAAAGTGAATTGTTTTACCGTCAGAGAATAAGCACTTTTCTACTGCCCGCCATACATCTTCAGCTTTAGATAAAGCAAAAATAGAATTAAGCTGATATTGCTTGTTAATCTTGACCATTGCCTTTTGACAGTATTCCCATGTAAGGTTGTATGGCTTCTGCATTTTGCTCATCTCAGAAACAATAATTTTTACCTGTTCCTTATTATCAGCCTTCTTAGCCTTGGCATACATATCCTGAAGCCGTCTGTACCTTTTAGTTCTCAGCAATTGTTCGTATTGTTTCTTCATTACAGCAATTAGTTCGTTTCCGGCAATCCTGATGATATTTGACATATGTAGAAGCTTGCGTTTATCGCATTCGCTGATATCAGCTTCAAGCACTAAAACATGCCGGCTTGTTATCTTATGAAACTGGATTAAGTTAATGTCTGCTTTGGTTTTTGTATCCTGCATGTTCCTGCCTCCTGATATAGTATTTCTATGCATCTTTGTTATTTTTGTCTATATATAATATGCAGGATTTTTTGCAAAAGAAGACATTTTTTTACAAAAAAAATAAATTTTTTATAGAATACATGACTACAATATATTTTAATTGTATTCATCTATCATATAAAAAAGCGGCTTTCATCCCCGACGCAAGCATCGGGGCTTTCGCCGCAAATATGTAACTACGCCAGCGCCGCCCAGGAGTGTAACTACTGTGAACGGAGCGACAGCCAAGCCACTGCGAGCAAAGCTCGCGTGTGGCTGAGGCGGTTGCACCAAGTGGTGCCGCTGAAAAGCTTAATTAGAAGAGATTATTCATCTTCCTTCTTATTCTTTTTCATAACCATAGTTACAACACCGGCACCACCAAGGATGGTTACGACTGCGAATGGGGCAACCGCCATAATAACACCAGTCGGGATAACACCATCACGTGTATTTAAGAAACCTGTTGTCAGGTCAGTAGAAACGATTGTTCCATCAACCGGAGCTGCTTCTGTATCTGCTTTTGTATCAACAACCGGAGTATCTTTTGTGTTTGCTGTAGATTTGTAATCTTCTGTATTCTCTGTTACGGTATATGTTGTATCTTTTGCAAGACCCTGGATTGTAATCTGCTGGCCATGCTGCAGATAGAATTTCTGTGTTGCTTTTCCAGCGCCGTCTGTTGTAATAGATGTAACATTTGTCTGTCCAGCATTTGCATCAATTGTAGCTGCATTTGCTTTGGATGTAGCGTCTGCGTCATCAATAACAACGTCGTATTTTGTATTCGGCTGTGCAGCTGCGATATTCAAGGTAAATTCAAAGTATTTATCACGTGAAGCCTGGTTACCTGTAACCTGTTTTCTCAGTGTCAGGTCAGATGTATCATAGCTGTTTGTAAAACCCTGGGATTTCTTATCTGTATATGCTCCAGTAGAACCGAAATTTTCACCTGCTGATACGTCCGGTTCATCGTCCACATTAGAGTGCAGTACATATCCAGCGATTGTCAGTTTCTTTGTAAATGTTCCATCAACGTCTGCGGAAGCATCGTTTACATACACATCAAGAACTCGTGTAAGGTCAGCGTCGTTTGTGATACCCTGGTTAGTACCATCTTCTGTGATGATGTAACGGTAAACGCCTGGCTCTGTAAACTGTACCGCTGAGAAGTCCAGAGTTGCTGTCTTCAGTGCATATTTCTTTCCTGCTGCGAGGTCTTTAACATAAGCATCTTTTGTTGTGTCATGTGTGTCAGAGCCGTCTCCCTGTCTAAATACGATAGTATTAGCTGCCGCAGCTGCTTCAGCTGTTCCACCAACACCTGCCATTGTAATTTTATCTGCGTCGACACCAGCCAGAACCTGGAATTTCTTTCCGGCAACATCGTAAGCTTTTGCGTTACCTGCAGTTACTGCATATGTAAATGTTGCATTTGGTACGTTTGCCTGTTTGTCCATTACCAGGAATTTATCAAATGTAGTTGTTTTTGTTCCTTCAATTGTAGTGCCATAATTTGTTCCTGCTGCGGCAAGAACTGGAGTTCCTACTCCTGCGAATGCGGTAGCAGCCATAAGCGCTGTCATCCCCATTTTTGGTAAAAGATTTTTTTTCATATTTTTATCTCCTTATATTATGTATTTTTTACGATTTTTTTTGTTTATTTTTTTTCAACCTGCTCAGCTGGACATGCGAGAATTCGTTTCTGAACTTGTCGTTGTATCTAATATGAAAAATAATTTAAAAAAAATAACATTTTTGTGTATAAAGATTTTACAGGCTGAAAATCGGCGAAAAATGACAGATGGATATAAGAAGTTTTGTTGTCAGCAAGACAGTCATAGCATTCTTTTTTTGTACAAAAAAACAGACAGAACACATTGTCCTGCCTGCTGCTCTTATTCTCTTTCTCTTCCCATCTGCATATCAACAAAGTCAAGGACTCTGTCTGCTTCAACATCCCTTGACCTGATGCTGTCAAAAGCACGTTCAAAAGCCGGATGGTCAAAGTCAAATCTTTCATCAATTTTTGTAAGGCGCTGCATATCACCATTATTACACTCTTTTGCAACATTTACGTATGCCTGTGCGATAACGTCAGCATCCTTATCTTTTGTCATAGTGTAGACCTCCTCAATGTCAGGAACGCCATTGAATACATAACCTTTCATCATAGCCTGGACTTCTTCAACAGAATTTGCGAATCCGTCATCTTCAAGTGAGATACCGGTAAGTTCTGCGGAATCTCTGATATTATTTTTTGCCATGATAGCAGCATCATCATAACTAATGTTCGTTCCCGGCACTTTGTAGGTCTGACCTAGGACCTGCTCCGTCATATCGTGAACCATTGCGTCTTCTCTTCTGCCTGCAAGCCTTTCTTCACGTAGCCTCTCTTCTTTGTGTATTCTGTCACGCTCTAAAGCCCGGCGTGCAGCCTCAGCCCTGCGGCGTTCAATGTCTCTGCGTCTTTCTGCCTCTCTTTCAGTTGCTCTGTCATTAGAAGTGCGGTGTCTTACTTCACGGTTTTCATATCGTGGTATTTCTCTTACCTGCTCTTCAGGCTCTTCTCCGCCCTTCTGTTGTTTCGCGGTTTCAACATCACGTAAAGCTTCGTCTGTTTTTTCAAATTCTTTTTGTGTTCTGTTTTCGCTTATAGTCTTATTTGGCCTTCCTTTGCCATATATGTTATTAAGTGCATCGGCGGCATTAACACTGTCTTTAACGATAGAATCAGCTGTTACTTCACGTTCTTTTCTTTTAAAAATATCTGCTCTGGACATAACTTTTTACCTCCTTATTTTTTTATATATACAATATGACAAATCTGACCTAAAAAAGAAAAAGCAGGCTTTCGCCTGCTTCTAGTCTGCACGAAGAGCATTGAATATCATAGCCTGACATACAAATGCCGCATCCACGACTTTCGGGTCGTACATTTTGTTCCGGTTTTTATCAAGCTCATCAAGACATTGACTCCACGACAGAGCCTTCCGATAACACCTGTCCGACATCATTGCGTCAATGGAGTCAGCAACTGCAATTACCCTGGAAAGATACGGGATATTACATCCGGAAAGACCATTTGGGTATCCACTGCCATCCCATCTTTCATGATGTGACAATATCAGACTGGCAATCATGTCATCCTTAGGACTAATCATCGCGAAGCCATATACAGTATGCTTCTTGATTTCAGCAAACTCTTCATCTGTCAGTCTCGACGGCTTTTGCAGAATCTTAACGTCCACTTTGATTTTTCCGACATCGTGAAGCTTTGCTGCCTCGTCCAATGTCAGAAGTTCCGATTCGCTGAGACTCAAAGCCCTTCCAAGGATATCTGCAATCTTTGCTACTCTTCCGGAATGTTCTGCTGTACTCTTATCCTCTTGTGCAACCATTTCAGAAATGTATTTGTTTATCATTTTTTACGCCCTCCTTTGTTTTTTTCTTTTTTGCATATATAATATGCAAATTTTCAGGCGCAACAAAAAACGCAGCATGATTCCCCCAGACTAAACCGGCATGCTGCTTTTCTTTTCATTATTTTTTCAGGCTGTTTATATCGTATGCACAAGCTTACATCTCACTTTTTGCACCGTCCAGCCAAATATTGCCGGCGAGCCGCCAAGCTCGCCAAATC
>ENA-OQHF01001802-OQHF01001802.1-human-gut-metagenome-genome-assembly--contig:-NODE-1802-length-11389-cov-2.364944_pt1 | contig 11389 bp, 14 predicted proteins | sample MGYA00242559_ERZ504709 | MGnify/ENA primary metagenome ERZ504709 (study PRJEB26092, sample SAMD00036203) | human gut metagenome | host: Homo sapiens | study: EMG produced TPA metagenomics assembly of... | reverse complement strand
CAGCTATGATGTAGACGGCCCCAGCATGACCGACCCCAACTATGGTGGAGAAGTCTCCTATCCGTTTGCTTATTCCGATATGAAGAGCAGAGCCAGCTGGCTAGAAGGAGTGCTCGGACTTAAAGATGAAAATATACAAAGGTTTCTGCATGGGCTGGAGCGTGCGATATAAAATGAGAATGAACGTGGAAGGTCATGACAATTCCATTCCATGGTATGTGCCCGGATTCGGGAAAAATGCCGGGAGCAGCTTTAACTTGACGTATAATCTCATTTACAACTTACCCTTCTGATTCACATGAATTTAATCGAAACCATCTTATTGTCCGTCAGTCTGGCTATCGACTGTTTCACCGTATCCGTAACCAGCGGAATTATTTTGCACCGCATTCAATGGGGCACGTTTTTACGAATGGCTTTTTTCTTCGGACTCTTTCAAGCACTAATGCCCTTCTTGGGATGGTTAGGTGCCAGCCGTTTCCAGCATCTGATTGAAGCCTACGACCATTGGATTGCCTTTGCCCTATTGGCATTTTTAGGTATCCGCATGATACGTGCGCAGTTTAAAGAAGAAGAGACTGCTTCCTTCAACCCTACCAGCCTGAAAGTGACACTGGCATTGGCTGTAGCCACCAGTATTGATGCATTGGCCATCGGTATCTCGTTTGCCTTTGCCGGATTCAAACAACTGGAAAGTCTTTGGATGCCTCTGACCAGTATTGGAATTGCCTCTTTCGTACTCTCACTGGCAGGAAGCCTCATCGGCGTATTCTTCGGCAAGCGTTTTCACCTGCGGGTGGAAATCTTCGGGGGACTGGTGCTGATTGGCATCGGTATCAAAATATTAGTAGAACATTTATTCTTGCAATAAAATCATGAACAAAAACAACTTAAAATGGCAGTTGCCGTTTCTTGTATTGCTCATCGTAGGAACGGTACTGATTCTGAGAAAACAATCTCCTTACCAGACCGACCAGGGACTGGTATTCGGTACGGTATATAAGATTACCTACCAGTCATCTGAGAACCTGAAAGCGGAAATTGAGAAAGAACTGCAAAAGGTGGACAATTCCTTGTCGCCGTTCAACAAGCAGTCGGTCATCACGCATATCAACCACAATACAGACATGCGTGCCGACAGCCTGTTTGCGTATGTGTTCAATCTGGCCAAGACTATCTCCAACGAGACCGGAAAAGCCTATGATGTCACCGTAGCCCCACTGGTCAACGCATGGGGATTCGGGTTCAAACATTCCCAGTTTCCCGATTCACTGACCATCGACAGCCTGCGCCAGTTCGTGAGTATCGACAAGATACAGCTGAATGCAGAGGGAGAAGTCGTCAAGGCCGACCCGCGCATGATGCTCGACTTCAGCTCGATTGCCAAGGGTTTCGGCGTGGATTGTGTCGCCCGGCTGTTCGACCGCAAAGGCATCAGGAACTACATGATTGACATCGGCGGGGAACTGGTGCTGAAAGGACAAAACAGTAAAATGGAGCCTTGGCGTATCGGAATCAACAAACCCATCGACGATTCCCTGTCCGTCAACCAGGAACTACAGACCGTATTAGAAATTACCAATGCCGGTATGGCTACTTCGGGCAACTACCGCAATTTCTATTACAAAGACGGAAAGAAGTATGCACATACCATCGACCCTCGCACGGGATACCCGGTACAGCACAATATTCTTTCATCTACCGTCATCGCCAAGGACTGTGCCACAGCCGATGCCTACGCCACTGCCTTCATGGTACTGGGACTGGATTCAGCCAAGGCCATCTGTAGTGCCCATCCTGAGCTGGATGCCTATTTCATCTACTCGGACAAAGACGGGAAATTGCAGACTTACTCCACTGAGGGTATGAAGAAATACATGCGAAACTAAAAAAGGCCTTGTCCAAGACAGGATATAAAAAAATGCCGGAACGTAAAAAATACGCTCCGGCATTTTTTATCTTATCAAGATACTACACCAGCCTTCTTCAGGCAAAAATACCCGTAACAATCTTCTTTTCCCAGTACTTCTTAGGAAGTACTGCAGTACTGCCGTGAAAGTAGCAGAGTACTGATTAGAAAGTACTGGAGTACTGCCAAGGAAGTACTGACACATCCCAGTCGTTCAAGAAAAGACCTTGTAATTATCCTAATACATTTCCTAAATAGAGGAAGAACATACCAATCAGCACTAAAATCAAATCAACCACCTTGCTCTTCAGGTTCTTCTCGCGGAATATCATGGCACCAAACAGGAAGGAAACCACCACGCTTCCCCGTCGCACCATAGACACGATGGAAATCATGGCTCCGTCCATACCAAGCGCATAGAAATACACGAAATCAGCCGCCGACAAGAATACGGAAATCAGGATAATGCACCAGTCCCAGTGAAACGGTGTACTGCTTTTCCGCTTGGGCCACCACAAGAACATCAGCACTCCTCCCATCAGGAAAAGCTGGTACACATTGTACCACGCCTGTACCACCATGTTGTTGAAGCGTCCCATCAGGTATTTATCGTACAAACCACTGACAGCACCTAACACAGCCGCCAGCACCACAAACCAAATCCATTTGTCGTGCTTGAAAATCTATTCCTTCTTTCTTTCCCGAACGGCTCAGCATGAAAAACGAAATGATAGCCATCAGCACACCAATCCACTGGTACACATTCAAGCGTTCACCAAATATCAGCAAGGCACCTACCAGCGTCATGACCGGACGGGTAGCATTGATGGGGCCGACAATGGTCAAGGGCAGGTGTTTCATACCAAAATAACCGAACGTCCACGAAGAAAGCACGATAAACGATTTCAGGATAATGAACTTATGCACCTCCCAACCTGCTGAAGGCACGTAAAAAAGCGTATCCTGCAAACGCCTCCGGATGAAAGTACGAAACTAAAATAAACGGTAAAAAAATCAGACTCGAAAACAGCGTGTTCAGTCCCAGTACCGGAAGAACCGCATTGTTTGCCAATGATTTTTTCTTGAAGACATCATAAAAGCCCAGCAACGCCGCTGAGCAAAAAGCCAGTAATAACCACATGTTTTCTTGATTTTTGTAAACCGCCGCAAAGGTACGACAAAAATCCCAACTCATTGCACAATTCAAAAACTCTCTCTAACTTTGAATGAAATGAACGAACAGGTAATACAAAAACTAAAAATCCTGACTGAATCCGCCAAATACGACGTGTCGTGCGCTTCCAGCGGTACTTCCCGTAAAAACACACGGGGAGGAGTCGGTAATACAGTAGGAGGATGGGGCATCTGTCACAGCTTTTCAGAAGACGGACGCTGCATTTCCCTGCTCAAGATTATGCTGACCAACTACTGCATCTACGATTGTGCCTACTGCATCAACCGGGTAAGCAACGACATTCCACGGGCCACTCTTTCCGTTACGGAACTGGTGGAGCTGACCATGGAGTTCTACCGAAGAAATTATATAGAAGGACTATTTCTCAGTTCGGGAGTGGTACGCAACCCCGACTACACCATGGAACGCCTGGTACGGGTGGCCAAAGACCTGCGACTGGTGCACCGTTTCAATGGTTACATCCACCTGAAAAGTATCCCCGGTGCCAGTGAAGAACTGGTACGGGAAGCCGGACTATATGCCGACCGTCTCAGTGTCAATCTGGAGATTCCGACAGAAAAGAATTTAAAACTGCTGGCACCGGAGAAAGATCACCAGAGTGTGTATCTTCCGATGAAATACATTCAACAAGGCATACAGACCTATCAGGAAGAGCGCAAGCACTATCGTCACACTCCCCGCTTTGCTCCTGGCGGACAAAGTACCCAGATGATTGTAGGAGCCACCCCCGAAACAGACAAGGATATCTTGCAGGTATCTTCTTCGCTGTATGAAGAACCTACCATGAAACGAGTGTATTATTCAGGCTATATTTCGGTAAATACGTATGACAAGCGACTTCCTACCTTGAAGCAACCGCCTCTGGTACGAGAAAACCGTCTTTACCAGGCCGACTGGCTGCTGCGTTTCTATCAGTTCAAGGTAGATGAGATAGTGGACGACCAGAGTCCTAATCTGGACTTGGAGATTGATCCGAAACTGGCCTGGGCCCTTCGCCATCCGGAGTTCTTCCCCGTCAATATACAGACCGCCGATTATGAAGCCATCCTGCGTGTGCCGGGCATCGGAGTAAAATCGGCCCGCCTGATTGTGGCTTCCCGCCGTTTCTCCCGTATCGGATTTTACGAACTGAAGAAGATGGGAGCCGTCATGAAGAAAGCCAAATACTTCATCACCTGCAATGAGCTGCCCGAAAAGACCATTCATGAGCTAGGTGCCTACGGAGTACGGAAACTTCTACTCCCTACTCCCCGCAAGAAGATAGACGAACGTCAGCTGAGTTTCGACTTTGGAGATACAGAAGAAGCTGCCCCCACAAACGAGTGAAGGCAGCTTCCTTACTTTTATGCATTCTACATTTTCAGCGGATAGAAACTTCCATTACAGGCTGTTCCTTTATGGTATCCAATGGTACCGCTCTGTACTTGACACGCTGAAAATCAATCTTATTTAAATCAATGCTACGTATAGCAGAATTATACATGGTACGATAATAAATCATCCGATGCCGCATATCCGTGGCCGAAGTCCACTGTGTAGCACTTGGGATATTGACAGGCACATTTTCCTTCCGCAAACTCAATTCCCAATGGAATCATCAAAGTTGTTCAAAATCTGAAATCCTTGAAGTACGGTCTGACGGGCATTATCCTGCACAGGAGCTGTAGCCTGATAAAAGGCAGCCCGCACAAAACGGGAGGGAGGAGTCACATCACCGGGAATACCCAAGAATCCGCTTCCAGCCCCGAAAGAACGAAGAGCCACATTCCCTAACGACTGAGGTTGGGCACTGCCCGGATACAGATTGACGTAATTATTCAGGTTGGTCAGTTGCCATTCAAATCCCGGAGAGTTAGTCAGTACTCCCAAGTTGTTTTCAAAGAAATGCAATTCACCGTCTACGATTTCCAATACCACCTGACGTCCTGACACATCGGCAAAACGCCAGTGTACAGTCGATGCACGCGGGTCAATGGCCACTACATGTACCTGCTTCAGGCTTTCCATCACTTCATCCACCGTCTTGCAGTTGCCTAATACCCAGGAAACCAACTGCAAATCGGCAATGGAAGACGATTTATACTCTGCTTTATACGCTTCATACTGTCCGTAATTCGGGAAATAGAACAGACCGGCAGAGAGACCTTCTTCGTTCAAACCTTCTGCCACAAACTCCTTTTGTTCTACCGCAAGGCCCACATATCCATATTTTGCCGTAAATTTCATGCCATCCTGTCCGCCGGGCACATACGACTGAACCGTATAGCCACGTGGCACCACCACATAGCAACTGTTCAAGTCACTTCCACCCCATTCAATGGTACGGGCAAGAATGCGTGTGCTGTCTTTTGCTGTCAAGGTGATACCTGTGCAAGCCTGAGCAGGCTGTGACTGGAAGACGGCCACTGTGGCCATCAGTCCCAAGAGCATAGATTTGTAATTCATCATTTAATCTGTTTTTATTATATAACAAAAAACTATTCCTTTTGTTTCAGTTTATCGTTTTTACTACTTTTGCTCCCTGAAATCCTCTATACACAAAGATACGAAATTCTCATAAACCATGACAGTTTTTCAATACGATTCCACTTTTGAAGGTCTGCTTACCGCCCTGTTCGATGCCTATTATCGCCGGACTTTTCCCGACCTGCTGCTTACAGAGAAGGAACCGCTTCCGCTTTTTCATGAGGAGGTACATCAGGTGGTAACAGATGCGGAAAAGACAGAACGGGTTTGGAAACTGTTATCACGTAAACTTTCCCGAAGAGCACTTGCCTCCCTTACCTATTGCTGGCTTTCGGAAACACCGGAAGCAGCCATGCTCCTTTTTCGCTACATGCGGAAAGTAATCGATGCACCGGCCTCTATCGAACAAAATTTCGCAGACCCGGATGTGTTAGGAGTGTATCAGCTCAGCAAAAAAGTAGCGGACGAGCGAATGAGGGTACTTCAGTTCATGCGCTTTCAAAAAACAGCCGACCAGGTATATTTCGGTATCATGGAACCTCTTTACAACGTCTATCCATTGACCATCCATCATTTTCGCGACCGGTTTGCCGATCAGCCGTGGATAATCTACGATGCACGCCGTCACTACGGCTACTATTACGACCTGAAAGAAGTCTGCGAAATCACATTTGAAGACTCTCGTGCTGCCTTCCTGCGACATGGCAAGTTGGAAGATGAGCTGTTGGATAAAAACGAAAAGCTTTTCCAGGAGGGCTGGAAAAGCTATTTTCACAGTGTATGTATTCAATCCCGGCTGAATCCCGTAAAGCACAAAAAGGATATGCCGGTCCGTTTCTGGAAATATCTTACCGAAAAAGACTAACCCAGCGGAAACAATTCATCCGGATAGCCTATATCAACCAAAAAGAGTGCATGTCCCGGTACGGATGTACCTGCACTGCAGCGGTTCTTCTCTTCTATCACCTTCTGGAAACCTTCCACCGAAAGTTTGCCGCGTCCCACTTCTACCAGCGTACCGACAATGGCCCGAACCATATTTCGCAGGAAACGGTCTGCCTGAATGGTAAATACCCATTCCGTTTCGCTTACCTGCTCCCAGTGGGCGTGCATAATCTTGCAGTTATTGGTTTTCACATCCGTATGCAATTTACTGAAGCTCGTAAAATCCGTGTAATCGAACAAGGTCTGTGCTGCCTCATTCATCTTTGCAAAATCCAAAGGCTGGAACAAACGCCAGCAATATGCCCGGTTAAACGGATTCTTCTGTGTGGTAACGTAGTATTTGTACGTACGATAAGTCGCATCAAAACGGGCATGCGCATCCTGATTCACTCTCCGCACACGGTACACCGATATATCCGGCGGCAGCAAACGGTTCAGTTTATCCGTCACCGTATCTTCATCCAGCATCCATTCCACATCAAAATGTGCCACCATCAGGCGGGCATGTACTCCAGCATCCGTACGTCCGGCCCCCACCACTTCAATGGCCTCATCCCGCAAGAAAGTATGCAGCGCTTTCATCAGCGTTTCCTGCACACTGCTTCCGTTCGGCTGTATCTGCCAGCCATGATAGTTAGTACCGTCGTAAGCCAAATAAATGAAATATCTGAACATAACTTCTTGAATTATCGGGCAGTAATATGGAAGCAACCTTGTTTCAACTCGTATTTCACATAACAGCGGTCTGCCTTACGAAGGTCACGTAACACTTCCGACAGCACCAGCTTCAATGTATCCGAACTTACATCCTGCATAGGACGACCATCGGGGTCTTCTACCTTCTCAAAACGCTTCCAGCTCACATCAAATGTCGTTCCATAAAAATGACAGGAGTTCAGCGAAGCATTTCCATTGGTTCTCCGCAGACGCTTCACGTCATCCTTCGTACGAGTCACAGACGTTACAATGATTTTATTGGGGTTCAGTCCTTTGTTTTCCAGTGAATCCAAGAAATTAACTCCGATGGTATCCAGCAGCGCACTGGCCTGAGGTATCAGGTAGGGAATTGAATGCGTCAAAGAGTCCAGACCATACCGTTCACAAGCGGCAATTTCAATCAACCGGTCCTTCATTTCTTCCGCCTCTTCACGGGTACTGATAGGACGGATACCTATTTTCTTGGCTGTAGCCAGTTGCACATCATTCAAATCTCCAAACGAACGTTTATAGCTGATAACTCCCCTGATATTGCGCGGATTGTTCATTTCATTGACATGTCCTTTTCCTTACATCCAGCCAGACAGATGCCAGCAAATAAAGCCACCGCCAGACATGACTTGATCAATAATTTCATTCTTTTCCATTTTTAATTCCATGCAAGATAGCATAAAAAGCAGAAGCACAAAACCACCGAATAAAGGTCAGGACAATACACATTATTACTTTTGGTTATCACGCATAAAAAAATGTAAATAGGACATTCCATGGAAATCTTCTATCTTTGCGCCCGAAATAAAATCAAAATCACTAAAAACAAACTGATATGTTCAAGAAAGGAAACAGAGCCAATACCCTCCATGGTATTTTATGATTGCATTATTTTCTTTTGCAGCCTTCTACATTGCCGAAATCCCCTTCGTGAAAAGTCTTTCTTTCAGTCCACTGATTGTGGGTATCATTTTGGGAATGCTTTATGCCAACAGCCTGCGCAACAAACTGCCTGAGACATGGGTTCCAGGTATCAAGTTCTGCACCAAGCAGGTGCTGCGTGCCGGTATCGTACTCTACGGATTCCGTCTGACACTGACACAAGTAGCCGCCGTAGGACTCCCTGCAGTGGTTATCGATACCATCATCGTAGCCGGTACTATTTTCCTGGGCATCTGGCTGGGCAAACTGATGAAAATGGACAAAGATACTTCTCTCATGACAGCTACCGGTAGCGCCATCTGTGGAGCAGCAGCCGTACTGGGTGCAGAACCGGTGGTAAAATGTGAAGGACATAAAACGGCCATTGCCGTATCTACGGTAGTCATTTTCGGAACCATTTCCATGTTCCTCTATCCGATTATGTACCGTGCCGGTATGCTGGATGCACTGGGAGATACGGGAGTAGCCATCTATACAGGAAGTACCCTGCATGAAGTTGCTCACGTAGCAGGAGCCGGAAATGCCATGGACCCGACCGATTCATTAGGAATTGCCGGAACAGCTACCATCACCAAGATGATTCGCGTCATGATGCTGGCACCGGTACTGGTCATCATGAGCTTTGCATTGGCAGGACGGAAAAAAGCAAATCCTGAAGGTAAAGCCGAAAAGAGCAAAATCACTATTCCCTGGTTTGCATTTGGATTCATCGGTATCATCTGTCTGAACTCCTTGCTGCAATACCTTACAGGAGCCGAGACCGTAAAAGATATTCCACTGAACAGTGCCATTGAGTACATCGATACCTTCATGCTGACAATGGCCATGACAGCACTGGGTACAGATACCAGTCTGGAGAAATTCAAACAAGCTGGTGCCAAACCGTTCTTGCTAGCAGGACTGCTTTACATCTGGCTGGTAGGCGGAGGATACCTACTGACACAATATATCACTCCAATGTTTGAATAAAAGATTATCTTCAAAAACAATAAGGGCAGGCGTAAACAAATACACCTGCCCCTTATTGTTTTTACATGTTCCGATACTGCTTGGGCGACATGCCCGTATAACGTTTGAAGTATTTCCCAAAGAAGGAAATATCCGAAAAATTCAACGAATAGGCTATTTCCTGTACCGTCATATCCGTAGAACGAAGCTTAGCCTGGGCATCGCGTATGATAAACGAAGAAAGAATGTCGGTCAAGGTCTTTCCGGTAACTTTCTTCACCGTTGTACTCAGATGCTGTGGCGAAAGATGCAGCTTCTCGGCATAAAAAGACACATTGCGTTCCGTTTTATAATATTGCACAATAATACGAACCAGTTCCTTTACAATTTCCTGATTTCGATTGTATCTCGGTGAATCTTCTTCCTCTCCTCTTTTCTTGTATACACTGCCTAAAGAAAGAAGCAGCTGCGTATAAATCAAACTGATTTGCATTCCGCTCATTTCTTCTTTTATCTTCTGCCGGCGAATCAAGAGACGGATACTATCCCGGAACAGTTCATATACGTCTTTCTTCATCTCAATTACCGGTCGCTCAAAGATATAAGGAGTATACTCCACGGTATAAGAAAACAACTTGGCTCCTTCTATCAGTTTTTTGGAAAAACCGACAAAAATAAACCGGCAGTCCTTACTCTGCTCCTGAATCTGAAAAAATACTCCCGGGAATATAATGGCCAAAGACCCTTCTTTCAAGTCATAACATGTCAAATGGATTTTCACCCGGCAACTGCCTCTAAGACAGAGCAGAAAAGCACATCCCGGAAAAGGTGCCGAAGTCTGGAACAAGCGGTAAAAACCACCCGTCATGTCTATACCCGCCACCATATCCTGGCCTTCCGGTAACAAATCAAGTCTGTCAAATCGCTTCATTCCTTAATTTCTTCTATAGGTGTCACATCTTGTATGTTCTTGTTCTTTTTGCGGAAACGCAACAAACGGACCATATCCATCAATGCATATACAATGGAAGAAATTCCCAACACAATAAAGGGTATCTCAGCCGTGGCAAACGGATTGAACAGGACTGTGATTCCCGCCGCCAAAATCAATACGGGCACTATATATACCCCAAATGGAACCGGCATGAATGAACGTGCAGCAATCAGGTTAGCCAACTGACTGATACCGCCCAACACCAACAGAATGCCTAACACATACATCAGCACTCCGACAAAGAAAGAAGGCATGATAATCAGCCATACACCGAAAAGTGTACTGCCTAACGCAACTATAGGGAAAACCGGACGAGGAGCATCCGCCTTACTCTTGTTCAACAGGGCCAGATAAGAAAACAATCCGACCAGTCCGGGAATAAGGAACAACACCCCGATAGTAATTACCAAATAACTCACTGCTACATCTGGCCATGTGACCAATAATATACCGATAACTAATGCACAGAGCGAACTGACTAATGCATAATTCAAAGATTTCATACTTCGTCCATTTTTAAATTCACTATCCAAAGGTAATGAAAAACTATCAATAAACAAATCATTCGCCCAAAAGGATAAAAAGCTATCACTTATCCGGCATAACTGTGCATTCCTCCGAGTACATAGTTTACGCCGAAATAGGTCATCAGTATGGCAGAGAACGAAACGATTAAAAACCAATGAAAAAAGTACGGATTTCTGAAACGAGGGATACTTTGCACATGAAAAGCCATTCCATAAAGCATGAAAGTAATCAGAGCCCAGACTTCTTTCGGGTCCCAGGCCCAATAGCTTCCCCAGGACACGTTGGCCCATACCGCACCGATAAAAATTCCGATTCCCAAGCACAACACTGCCGGATAAAGCAAGACCCGACAAAATAAAGTCAGCCGTTGCCGCTGCCACGTATGCCGCCGAATACCCAGTGCCAGGATACTACACAGACACATCAAAGCAAACAAGGCATACGACACCATAATCAATCGCTTTTTATTATCAAATAGTACTTTTGAGAGCTTAGACGATATGATTAAAAGCTGTTGAAGAACGGAGGGTGCCACGCGGATTTAAGCATTATGATAAAGCCTATGCATTGGGGCAATTTCGAAATATACTAAAACTGTCTTGAACTTATGTTTAGCAAGCAAAATGCGGATGAATTGCAAAGTAGGGTTATAGCTTTTTTGCGTTTTCCTCTCATAGTGGGAGTTGTGTTTATTCATAACTATAGACCTTCTATTATTGTAGGCAATGAGGTAATGGGGAGTGAAACACACATG
>ENA-OQHF01001801-OQHF01001801.1-human-gut-metagenome-genome-assembly--contig:-NODE-1801-length-11390-cov-3.411081_pt1 | contig 11390 bp, 13 predicted proteins | sample MGYA00242559_ERZ504709 | MGnify/ENA primary metagenome ERZ504709 (study PRJEB26092, sample SAMD00036203) | human gut metagenome | host: Homo sapiens | study: EMG produced TPA metagenomics assembly of... | reverse complement strand
GGAGCTTACCGAAGCTTTCCGCCACCAGCTTCTTTTTACAAAAAAAAGATCTGAAGCGCTGGGAACAGCTGAATATGTTACTGATAGATAATATGGAAAAGTAGTTTACTGTCTCAAAAAACGGTACATCTTATATTTTATAAGCTGTACCGTTTTCGTATTTTTCTGTATCAGGATTTTCCTGCAAACCCACACCGGATCGCCTGTGTCGGACATATCTTTTTACATCTTCCACATCGGATGCACTCTGTACTGTTGGGATCCTCAGTCGGATCGACCTCCATCTGGCAGATATTTCTGCATTTTCCGCAGTGAACACATTTTTCTTTATCTACTCTGTAACGAAAAACGGAAACTTTATTAAATACCGAATAAAAAGCTCCCAGCGGACAGATATACTTACAGAATGGCCGGTATATCATAATTGATAAGATAATGGTGATCACCAGGATCGTATTTTTCCACATGTACAGCCAGCCTACTGCACTTCGCATGGATTTGTTCAGCAGCACCAGCGGGATACCTCCCTCCAGCGTTCCTGCCGGACAGATCAGCTTGCAGAAATATGGTGCTCCCTGCCCCATGATATCTACTACAAACATGGGAAGTATGATCACAAATACAAGAAAGATCACATATTTCAGTTTTCGCAGAAGCTTATCTCCCCGAAATGTCCGAATCTTCTTTGGAAAAGGAATCTTGTTCAACAGATCCTGGATCAGTCCAAAGGGGCAGAGAAATCCGCACACCATTCTTCCAAGCAACGCTCCCACAAAGATCAGAAATCCAGCTACATAATATGCCATTTTGAAGTTCCAGCTTCCGATCACAGCCTGAAGAGAACCAATGGGGCAGGCCCCTCTTGCCCCGGGGCAGGAATAGCAGTTCAGCCCCGGAACACATACATTTTTCAGTTTTCCGGTGTAGATCTTGCCAGTTATAAACCCTGATATGTGACTATTTGTAAGGGCCGCCCACAATGCCTGGATCCCATGCCGCGGCCATTCATTTATTTTCATCTTCTTATTATCCAATGCCTATACACTCCATACAGATGTTGATCGCTTTTGTAAAAACTACAGATACCTCGCCCCTGCAGATTCCCAGTATCATCAGTAAAAAATCCCCAAAAACGCCTAGAGCTGGTCCGATCCACCTGGATTCTGTTATTTTTCGAATCATTTTTCCACTCTCCGTAATGATCATGTTTTACTTTGAAACGTTTTTAAGCTCTTTTTCCACAATTTCCTTCCATTCGTCCAGTGTATGGCTTCCTGTATAGGTATCGCCTACAATGTTTCCATCTTTGTCAACAAAAAAGGTTTCAGGAAATGCGGAAATCCCCTGCAGACGGCCGTTCATCATAGTAGTATCCGGTATCAGGAACGGATATTTTGCTTTTGTTTTTTCCTGAAGAATGCCTGCTTTTTTTACAGCCTCCTCGTCCTGATTTCCCTTTTCATCTGTAGTATCAAGCACCACGCCTGCTACTCCGACGCCTTTCTCTTTCATTTCTTTATAGAGCTCCTGAAGTTCCGGAATCTCTTTTACACATGGTGAGCACCAGGTTGTAAAAAATATTTTACCAGCGTCAGGTCATAGTCACTGAATACTTTTTCTGTATATGTTTTTCCATCTATTCCTGTTGTTTCAAATTTTCCTACAGATTTTACATCCTTCGGGTTGACGCTGGTATCCTGTGGCTGTTCAAACACGGAAATATTCTGATACGGTGTCATTTCCGTAATGTCGGTTTTGATCTTTCCAGCTCCTTTGTCAGCTTTTCATCTGCATCTTTGTTGGTGCTCAGATAATATTTGTATTTCCCGTCACTGCTGCTTCCAAGCTCTTTATGCTCTGTACAGCCGGTGATCTCATCCAGCTTTTTCTGTGAAGCTTCGTCATAAACGCCAATTGTACCGATTCTGTCCAGACCTGCCACCCAGTCGTCATATCCTGTTCCCATCTTCTGTATTTCGGCATTTTTCTGTTCCTCTGTCATTTTGCTCCAGCTTACGTAGGCATATGTCACTGCATTGGTCTGATTCTCAAAATCTTCCGTGGTAAGCATTGCAATGCTCTGGTCCTTGATCTGCTTTAACAGCTCCTTCGAAAGTGAAAGCTTCAGTCCCAGAAACGGATATTCATAAGAATCCTGTGCCTTGCAGGTTACGTCGGAAGGCTTAAATGTACCTGCTACCAGATCTGATGAAACTGCCTCTCCATCCACCGCCATTGCCTCTCCGATATCTGCTGTTTCCGTGCTTTCTGCCGCCGTTACCGGTACGCTTCCAAATGCAGATATTCCTAATACCGCTGCTGCCATAAGTGCTGTTATTTTCTGTGTTCTTAATTTCATTGTTTATATTCTCCCTTCTGATATCACCGGCCCATATCCGGAACCGACGTATATTTTATATGTAAATCTTGCTCTCTGTAGCCTTACTATATCATCCCCTGTATAAAATCTCTGTTAAGAAACAAAAAAATTTACAGGAATTTTATGCTATACATGATATGATAGATAACAAAGCAAAATCAACTGTTTTTTAGGAGAATTTATTATGCATATATTGATAATCGTAAGATGAAAAGCAGCTCTGCCAGTCTATTGCGGAGGGACTTCGCATGGATGGCTATGAAGCGGACACATGTTTTGACGGGGATGAAGGACTGGAATTATGTCTGGTGGAAAATTATGATCTCATCCTTCTTGATCTGAACCTTCCAGGCGTTGATGGTCTGGAAATCCTGCGCCAGTTTCGGGAATCCGATACTTCCACTCCCGTTTTGATCCTCTCTGCCAGAGGACAGATCCAGGACAAGGTTGAAGGGCTTGATCTCGGTGCCAATGACTATCTCACAAAGCCTTTTCATTTTGAAGAGCTGGAGGCACGGATCCGAAGTCTGACACGAAGGAAATTTATCCAGCAGGATGTATGTCTGCAATGCGGACGTATCAGCTTTGATACCCGTACAAGAAAGGCCAGTATCGATGGACTTCCTCTTTCTCTGACCCGAAAGGAAAGTTCTCTTCTGGAATATTTCCTTCTTCATCAGAACCGTATCATAAGCCCGGAAGAAATGATCGAAGCATATCTGGGACGGAAGCGTCAACAGTCTCAGCAATTCCATTCGTGTCCACATTTCTTCTCTTCGAAAAAAGCTGCGCACGGCTCTCGGCTTTGATCCGATACAGAATAAGATCGGCCAGGGTTACATTTTAACGGAGGATATACAATGAAAAAAAGTAACCGGAAAGCTATCTCTTCAATGGCGTCTGACACTGATCACTGCGCTGCTTATGACAGTCACCTGCATTCTGATGTATTTTTTTGATCAGTCAGTCTGCAGTTGCCGGAATGGAGGATCTGGGAGATTACATGATACGGATTGATAACACTGATTCTGCTCCCATCACCTTTAATATGAATCCCTCCGTCTTATTTCCGGAGCTTTCCGATCAGCTGCAGTTGACCAAAAACTTTTTCTCACCAAAGGACTCATGGTACAGGGATCATCATCCTTCTCAGCAGTATCTGCACATATTTTATCAGCCGTCAGGCATTACTTCCGCTTCGCAGACTCAGCCAAGAGGTAAACCAAATAGAGGTCCAGAACCTTTCAGAGGCTCTTGAAGTTCCTGCTACCAATGATGAAATTTCCCGCCTGACAATTTCATTTAACAAAATGCTCGCACGCCTGGATGAGGCCTTTACTGCTCAGAAGCAGTTTTCTGCCAATGCAGCCCATGAGCTTAGGACTCCTCTTGCCGTTATCCAGACAAATCTGGAGGTTTTTGCCCGCAGGGAAGCACCTGCTTTAAAAGATTATCAGGAGATTTTTGCCATGCTCCAGGAACAGACCGGGCGACTTTCCCATCTGGCTGAAATCCTCCTAGATATGACCGGTGTACAGACTGTTGAACGTTCCGAAAGAATCTCTCTGGCAGCACTGACTGATGAGGTGTTCTGCGACCTGGCTTCCGTAGCGGAACAGAAGGATATTGAACTGATCCAGCAGGAGGGGGACTGCATCATTACCGGAAGCTACCTGCTGCTGTATCGCGCTGTGTACAATCTTGTGGAAAATGCGATCAAATACAATCACTCCGGTGGAAAAGTAACCGTAAATATCCATCTTTCCGAAGAAATAACAGATACATCCACATCTGTCAATTACGTCTTTCTTGAAGTCTCTGATACCGGAATCGGCATTCCTCCCGAATATCAGGAAAAAATCTTCACCCCGTTCTTCCGTGTGGACAAATCAAGAAGCCGTGCTATGGGAGGTGCCGGCCTGGGACTTGCACTTGTCAGTGAAATTGTCAGACAGCATAACGGACAGGTAAAAGTACTGGAAAGCAGCAAAAAAGGCAGCGTAATCGCAATCATGCTGCCAGTCTGAACATGTTTGTATTACACTTGTCTCATATTCCGATACTCTGTAGGTGAAATTCCATAGCAGCTTTTGAATACTTTCGAAAACTGAAAAGGATTCGTATATCCAACATCTGATGAAATATCGGATATGGAATATTCTGTGGTGGTCAGCAGGATCTTTGCCTGATTCATCCTTACTTTACGGAGATATTCCCGGGGTGACTGGTCGTATTCCCGGCGGAACAATGTGCTGAGATAGTTTGGATGTACATGGAGGATTCCTGCCACATCCTGGATCCGGATATCCCGGCTGTACATGCGGTCCATATAGTTTTTGGCATCCTTGGCCAGATTTTTTTCTTCTTTTGTCAGCTTTTTTATATCGCCCTGTGTTTCAAGGAGCCTGGCAAAAAGATGCAGCATTCTGCTGTTTGCCTCCAGGGATGCGGAAAAATTCCGTATGGAAAAAAACTGCTCTCCCGGAAAATCTTCTTCCTGATAAATGGCCACATCCTGAAGTCTTTTATCCATAACTGACAAAATCGACAGGATCTCTTTTTCCAGTTCTTTAGCCGAAAGCGCCAGATCCAGAATCTCATTTTTTCCAAATAAAAGATCAATAAATTTATTTCCGTTGTCTGCATAAAATCCAATCCAGGCATATTTCCAGGGGTTCTGCAGGGAAGCTATGTATTTTCCTTCTATTCCTGCAGGTATAAAAAATGCCTGTCCGGCATGTACATTCAGCATTCTGCCTGAGATTTTCAAGCTTCCTTCTCCCTGCAGTACAAAATGCAGCAGATGATAAGGCCGTGCCTGAAACTGCCACATATGTCCTTTTTCACATTCCTGGATACCGCAGTGGTTCATCTGCATAACCGACAATTCCCGCTTTGCCCGATCCAGAAAAATATCTTTACTTCCAAGCATGAACTCACCTCCCCTGTAAACGATCTTTAATTTCCAGCACTTTCATATCTTCCCAGTCCACGTTTCAGGCACACTGCTGATAACCACAACATCCCTAAACAGACAGGAAACTGTAACAGACATCCTGCTAACATGTCATTTTTTCCAAGCAAAAAACCGGCGGGATAATAGCTGACATATGCGTAGGGTATGATGTATCCAAAGATTCCTTTCAGCAGGCCTAGGTATATAATAAGTGGATATTTCGCCATTTCTCCTACAGAAAGAACCAGATAGTTTAATGAATTCTTTGGTCCCTGCATCCAGAAGGACCTGCAGCTTGCCATCCAGATCATGCAAAAACGAATCATAGATGCTGTAAGCAGAGATGCCACAAAATACAGAATTTTTATGATCGTCCAGTTTATTTTACAGTTTTTTATTCCAACTGACAATATTCCCAGTGCTATGATCATTTTATTTAATCCGTCAAAATCAATCCTGGAAGCTGCCATCTGCATTCCTGCCGGAAGCGGTCTTACGAGAAACCGGTCGATTTCTGATTTATTTACCATCTGTGCAATTTTCCAGGAACCCTGAAAGAAAAAGTTCACCCATCCTTCTGAAAATAACAGATATCCGTATAACAATAAAATTTCCCATACAGACCAGCCACCAACTGTGGGAATATTGGCATAGATAATTCCGATAACTGCCAGATTGGATACCTGGGACAGCAATGTAAAAAATGTCATCATCAGAAAATCTGCTCGATAATACATCAGGGATTTTATATTCATTTCCTGCATCTTCCGGTATATTTTGAAATATTTCCTGTATCTGCCCATCTTTAACCTCCATATAATGCGATAACGGAAGATGCTTTTTTCCAGAAGATGCTTCCAAATGCAAATAATATTACATTCCACACGCTCTGGAACAAAAGTGCTTCCCAACATTTCTGCCAGCAAAATATTCCGTCAAATATGCTGCATGGAATATATACAATCCCTGAAAAGGGCATAATCATAACAATTTTCTGCAAAAATCCAGGAAACAATGCCAGCGGAACCAGAGCTCCAGAACAGAAATTTGTCAAAACTTCTCTCCCTTTTACAACACCATATGCATTATCTGTATAAAAACAGAGCATGGAAAATATATACTGAATGTTAAATTTGATTCCCATTCCCAAAAGTATGGAGAAAAGCAGCAGAAGAACTCGCCACATCTCTATATTCTGCATTCCGTTACACATTACCAGAAAAGTACCGCACCATAAAAATGTGATCAGAAAATTCCATTCCTGCTGTTCCAAACAAGCTTTAAAAGAAAAGTCAAAACTTCGGTAAACTCAGCGGTTTTCAAACAAAATCTGTGATTATATTTCCAACAAGATAAATACTGTTGGCTGTCTGCATTTTCAAAATCCAAAAAGAAAAATGTACTGTTGCACAAAAAAAAGAAAACGATCACATAATTTTTTTCATAATTTAAAATCTAATACTGCATTGCAAGCCTATTCCTTGAGGAAGCTTGCGGTATGCATCGTTAAATATTGCAGGTTCCAGTGTCATTCCCAGATCGTTCGATATATCGAAGTTCGATAGCTCAGCGTCGACATATGCGTCGATTACCGACAACAGATAAACTCCGATGAAAGCAATTATACTTAAATCTCGCTGACGACGGAAGACATCTTTTCGTTTACGGAACAACTCTTGATAATAATCGAGTCTGTTTTGTACATCTTCTTTGGTATATCCGGCTGGCAGGAAATCCATATAACTGTCGTTATTCGGATTGTCACTCATGATGTCCTGATATGCCTGTGTATAATCCTTATACATCTTGCTGTTCCAGGTCAATGCATAAGTACATCCCACGAAACCTCCATAAACGATAGGCAGTTTCCAATACTTCCGGTTGTATATCTGACCTGCTCCGGGTATGGCAAGCGACAGCCAGATAGAATTATTGGGAGTGGGAAGCCATTTCTTTTTCTCCTTTATGGTTACAGGTTTCCGGCTTTGCAAAGAGTCACTCTGACGCATAAGTCTGGCCGTATCTACCGGAGCTTCCAGTTCTTCGATGCGCTTTTGACGTATATTTAGCGTATCGAGTAAAGCAAGGCTGTCGGCCACGTTTTGCGCGCGTATCGAATCGGCATTCAGTAAGCCTTTCCGGTGCTTGAGTGCACGTTGTGCATATCCTTCCGTACTTCCTCCCCATGCGAAACAGAGCATCAGTACGATATACAATACATATGTAAACGATCGTTCTCTCAAAACTTGTCCTTTTTATTCTTTTGGTTTCAATGAGTCCAGTATCTCCATGATTCTTTCCAGATCAGCTTCGTTGCTGAACGGGATACTGATTTTACCTTTTCCTTTGTTGCTGCACGAAAGCTGCACCTTTGTACCGAAGAAGGTACACAGATGATTTTGCAACATCGTATATTCTTCAGACAGTTTGGCGCCTTTGGGAGCAATCTTCTTGCCTCCCGACTCTACGCTTTCGCCGGCTGAAAGGGCTTTTACTATTTCTTCTACCTTGCGGACCGAATACCCTTGGGTTATTATTTCGTTGAAAATACGTATCTGTGTCTTCGGGTCATCCAGTGCAAGCAAGGCACGTGCGTGCCCCATATCTATTTCTTTATTTTTCAGTGCAACCTGTATCGGAGCAGGAAGTTTAAGCAGTCGCAGGTAATTGGCGATGGTAGTACGCTTCTTGCCTACACGTTCGCTCAGACGTTCCTGAGTCAGTTCATATTGTTCGATCAGATGCTGGTAGGCGAGAGCTATTTCCAGCGAGTTCAAGTCCTCGCGCTGGATATTCTCTATCAGAGCCATTTCCATTACATTCTCATCGTCGGCAGTACGGATGTAAGCAGGAATAGTCTTCAGCCCTGCCTGTATAGAAGCACGGTAACGTCGTTCTCCTGCTATTATCTGATATGAATCCTCATTCAGCTTGCGTAAAGTGATAGGTTGTATGATGCCGATTTCAGCTATTGAGTCGGCAAGCTCTTGCAGGGCAATCGGATCGAACTCGCGGCGTGGCTGGTTCGGGTTTACCGAGATTTTTACTCAGTTCCACTTTCGTTGATGGAAGAAGAGCCCGAAGTCTTAACCTCGTCGTTTGTAGTAAATCAGCGCGTCGAGTTCCTCTGCCCAGTGCAAATTTTTTCTGTACGGCCATATTTGTTTATTCTTTCAGCTTTCTATGCTTCTTAATTTTTGTTTATAATTTCGTTGCCAAAGCCAGGTGGTTTTTTGCTCCTGTAGAATCCGCATCGTACAAGATGGCAGGTATTCCGTGGCTGGGAGCCTCACTCAGTTTGACGTTTCGCTGGATAATGGTTTTGAATACCAGTTCCTGGAAATGACGTTTCACTTCGTCGTATATCTGGTTTGCCAGACGCAGACGTGAGTCGAACATTGTAAGCAGGAAACCCTCTATTTCCAGCGAAGGGTTCAGTTTTGTCTTGATTATCTTGATGGTGTTCAGCAGCTTGCTGATACCTTCCAGTGCAAAATATTCGCATTGTACCGGAATGATGACCGAATCGGCAGCTGTCAGTGCGTTGATGGTAATCAGCCCCAGCGACGGTGAACAGTCTATCAGAATATAATCGTATTCACTTTTCATCGGCTCTAATGCCTTTTTCATAATCTTCTCACGGTTTTCCAGGTTCAGCATTTCGATTTCTGCTCCCACGAGGTCGATGTGAGAAGGAATAATATCCAATCCGTCAATATCGGTCGTGTAAATAGCTTCCCGTATATCGGTCTGATTGATAAGACATTCATAGATAGAACAATCTATTTCTTTTAAATCTACTCCCAGACCGGATGAAGCATTCGCCTGCGGATCGGCATCGACTACCAGCACTTTCTTCTCGAGAGTTGCTAATGATGCAGCCAGATTAATGGTTGTAGTAGTCTTACCTACGCCACCTTTTTGGTTGGCTAAAGCAATAATTTTTCCCATATTAATCAGTTTATCTGATTGCGAAGTAACAAATAATCGTCGAAACTATGTATCAGCAAATGTCTACATTTCTTGAAAATGTTGATAACTTACGGCTTTTGTTAATAACTTCGGCGAGGCAAAGATAACGATTTATCTGTAATTATTCGTCGTGGTTTGGGAAGATTAATATTTGTTGTAACTTTACCGGCGATTATTAATGGAGAAATATATGACAAACGAAAGACCTCTTTTATTGCTGTCGAATGATGATGGCGTGAATGCCAAAGGAATACAAGAACTTATCGCTGCGTTACGCACTGTTGCCGACCTCATTGTTATTGCGCCCGACGGGCCGCGTTCGGGTTCATCGGGAGCCATTACTTCCGAGCATCCGCTTCGCTGTACAAAGATGCGTCAGGAGCCGGGACTCATTGTATATAAGTGTTCGGGAAGTCCTGTCGACTGTGTCAAACTTGCTTTGCACGCTTTGGTTCCCCGTAAGCCCGATATGGTGATAGGAGGTATTAATCATGGCGACAACTCGTCGGTCAATGTACACTACTCTGGTACGATGGGAGTGGTGATAGAAGGATGTCTGAAAGGAATCCCCTCGGTAGGATTTTCGCTTTGTAATCATAGTGCGGATGCTGATTTTTCAGCAACGCTGCCTTATGTGCGCCGCATTGTAGAAGAAGTGCTTGCAAAGGGACTTCCCGTAGGTAAGTGTCTGAATGTGAATTTCCCTGATACAAACGAACTGAAAGGTGTGCGTATCTGCCGTCAGACTGATGGGGTATGGACCAATGAATTTGTTAAGGCAGATCATCCGCGTGGCGGATATTATTACTGGCTGACAGGTGAGTATCAGAATAACGAGCCTGATGCTGAAGATACCGATCACTGGGCGTTGGAACACGGTTACGTGGCTATTACTCCTACGCAAATTGATGTGACGGCATATTCGCTGATGGAAGACTTGAAACACTGGAACTGGAACGTATGAAATATTATCTGATAGTAGGAGAGGCATCGGGCGACTTGCATGCATCGAACCTGATGCGTGCCTTGCAGCACGAAGATCCGCAGGCCGAATTTCGTTTTTTCGGAGGCGATCTGATGAAGGCGGTGGGAGGTACTTGCGTAAAGCATTACCGTGAACTGGCATATATGGGTTTTATTCCCGTACTGCTTCACTTGCGTACTATTTTCCGTAACATGGATTACTGCAAGAAGGATGTTGAAGCGTGGCAGCCGGATGTGCTGATCCTCGTTGATTATCCGGGATTTAACCTGAAGATAGCCGAATATATCAAACAGCATACGCGGATACCTGTCTACTATTATATTTCGCCTAAGATTTGGGCTTGGAAGGAATATCGCATCAAAAATATCAAGCGCGATGTAGATGAACTGTTTTCTATCCTGCCTTTCGAGGTCGATTTTTTCAAGAAACACCAGTATCCGGTGCATTATGTGGGCAATCCTTGTGTCGACGCTGTGGATGATTTCCGGAAGAATGGTCAGGAAACTTTCAGTGAGTTTATTGCTGCCAATGGGTTGGAAAACAGACCGATCATAGCTTTACTTGCAGGAAGTCGCCGGCAGGAAATCAAAGATAATCTGTCGCGTATGATTGAGGCGGCACGCAGTTTTCCGCAGTATCAGTTTGTGGTGGCGGGAGCTCCTGGTATTGAGCCTGATTTCTATAAACAATATATCGACAGCAGTACGAAGATTGTGTTCGGGCAGACTTACCGTTTGTTGCAGCAGGCTGAGGCTGCACTGGTTACTTCGGGAACAGCTACGCTCGAAACGGCTTTGTTCCGTGTACCTCAGGTAGTGTGTTACTATACGGCAGCAGGCAAGTTGGTTTCTTTTCTTCGCAGGCATATCTTGAAGGTGAAATACATTTCATTGGTAAATCTGATAGCCGACTGTGAAGTGGTGACTGAACTGGTTGCCGACGGTATGACGGTTGCCAATATAAAAAAGGAGTTGGCTAAGATTGTACCGGGAGGAAGCGGACGTTCGCTTATGCTTTCAGAATACGACCGGCTGATAGCAATTTTTAGGAGAACCCGGAGCATCGGAGCGTGCTGCATCTCAGATTACAGCTTTGTT
>ENA-OQHF01001800-OQHF01001800.1-human-gut-metagenome-genome-assembly--contig:-NODE-1800-length-11392-cov-3.829028_pt1 | contig 11392 bp, 10 predicted proteins | sample MGYA00242559_ERZ504709 | MGnify/ENA primary metagenome ERZ504709 (study PRJEB26092, sample SAMD00036203) | human gut metagenome | host: Homo sapiens | study: EMG produced TPA metagenomics assembly of... | reverse complement strand
AGCAAACTTTATCCATTCAGAGTGAGAGAAAGGGGGACATTGTCTCTCTTTCCTCTCTGAAAAATAAATGTTTTTATTGCTTATTATCCGCACCCAAAAAGTTGCATTTATAAGTTGAACTCAAGACCTGAAAAACCATAAACAATACCGGCACAACAAAGAGCAAAGCCAATGTACCGACCAGCATACCTCCCACTGCACCAACTCCTAATGAACGGTTTCCGTTAGCACCGGCTCCTGATGCAACAATCAGAGGGAATAAGCCTATAATCATAGTCAGGGCAGTCATCAGGATAGGACGCAGACGAACACCAGCTGCCGAAATTGCTGCCTGTGCGATAGACATTCCTTGTCTGCGGCGTGAAGAAGCATATTCAGTAAGCAAAATAGCAGTCTTTGAAAGCAAACCAATAAGCATGATCAAACCAGTCTGCATATAAATATTATTCTCCAGTCCGAAACATTTCGCAAACAAGAAACTTCCCATCAGACCAAAAGGTACAGACAATATGACTGCCATAGGAATAAACATACTTTCGTATAAGGCACACAAAATTCAGATAAACCAAACAAAATTACAGATGACAAAAATTGATAACCGTATTGCTTGAGCTTTGTGTTTCCTCGCGTGTAATACCACTAAATTCATAGCCATACCCAGTAGGAAGTGTCTGAGCGGCAACTTCCGCTATTGCATTGATGGCATCGCCCGTACTATATCCTTCTGCCGGCATACCATTGACCGGAATAGAGGTATACATATTGAAACGTGTAAGAGTTTCAGCTCCATAAACTTTTGTCAAGGTTAAAAACTGTCCTACAGGAGCCATCTCGCCACTGCTTGTACGAACAAACATATTGTTCAATGACTCTTTGTCAAGCCGGTAATTTTTATCAGCCTGTATCATTACACGATAAAGTTTCGAGAAACGGTTCAGGTTTGAGGAATAATTACCTCCGATAAAACCTGAAAGCACTCCCAACACATCGGAAACAGTAATACCTGCACGTTTACATTTAGCCGCATCTACCTCAACCATATATTGAGGAAATTTGGTATCGAAAGTTGTATAGGCCATAGAAATTTCAGGGCGCTGGTTCAGAGCTGCAATAAAATCCTGACAATATTTCTGCAACGAGTTTACGTCACCTCCGGCACGGTCTTGTACATAAAGTTCAAAACCACTTCCCATACCATATCCCGTAATAGTAGGCTGTGCAAATGCAAATAATTTAGCCGATTTTATATCTGCCGTACGTGCATAAATCTGAGCAAGAACTGCATTTATATTATCTTCCGGTCTGGTACGCTCATCCCAATGCTTCAGCTTGATAATAAGCATACCTCCCGAAGCAGCTTGTCCTCCCATCATACTATATCCGCTCACATTACTGTAAAGCTTTATTTGAGGAATTTCGCGAATACGTTCATCTATCTGCTCCATAGCCTTTTTCGTCTGTGCAAGGCTACTTCCCGGAGGTGTGGTCACATTCACGAATACAGTTCCCATATCCTCATCGGGTACAAGTCCTGTCTTGGTTGTACGAAGAAAGAATACCAGCAATACACAAGCTGCAGCCAGAGCAATCCATGCCAGCCATCTGCGATGCAAGAAGAAGGAGACTCCATTTTTATATTTCAATACTAACCTATTAAAAGATGCTTCGAAAGCCTGATGGAACCGGCTCGAAAAACTGAGTTTTTCACCTGTCGTTTCATCCATATGAGGCGTCATGATTAAAGCACATAAAGCCGGGCTCAAAGTCAGAGCATTAATAGCAGAAATACCTACAGCAACCGCCATGGTAAGTCCGAACTGGGTGTAGAAGACTCCACTGGTTCCTCCCATAAAAGAGGTAGGAATAAACACAGCCATAAACACCAAAGAAGTGGTGACAATAGCTGCCGATATGCCATCCATGGCTGCAATAGTAGCTTTATACGGAGAACGGTAGCCTTCATCGAATTTTGCCTGGACCGCTTCCACCACAACTATAGCATCATCGACCACCGTACCGATAACAAGTACCAGCGCAAAAAGGGTAAGCAAGTTCAAACTGAAACCGGCTACATAGAGAAACGCAAATGTACCTATCAGTGAAACGATAATAGATATAGAAGGTATAATGGTGGAACGTACACTTTGCAGGAAAAAATATACCACAAGGATAACCAAGATAATGGCTTCCACCAGTGTTTTTACGACTTCGTGTATAGAAGCGTCAAGGAAGTCTTTCGTACTCATCAGGTCGGTAAGTACCAGACCTTTCGGCAAATCCTTCGAAATCTCTTCAACCAGTTTGTCTACCTCTTTCACAATCTCGTTGGCATTGGATCCTGCCGTTTGTGAAATCATACAAGTAGCTCCAGGATGTCCGGCTATCTGGCTATTATAGCTATACGTCTGCGCACCAAGTTCAATCCGGGCTATATCTTTCAGACGAAGAACTTCTCCCGATGGAAGTGCCTTGATAACCATATTGCCGAACTCTTCTTCCGTTTCATAACGCCCACGATACTTCAGTGTATACTGAAACGTGTTCTCAGAATCTTCACCCAATGTACCCGTAGCTACTTCTATATTCTGCTCATCAAGCAAAGCTGTCACATCACTGGGAACCAGACCGTATTGCGCCATAACCTGCGGATTCATCCAGATACGCATAGCATAGTCGCCACCCATCACATTGACATTTCCTACACCTGTGATACGCGACAAGCGAGGCTCAACATTTATCTTGAAATAGTTATTTACAAAATTCTGGTCATAACTGTCATCTTCGCTATAAAGAGCCAGAATCTTTACCATACTGTTCTGGCGTTTCTCTACCGTAACACCAATCTTGGTAACTTCGGCTGGCAACACTCCTTCTGCTTCCGACACACGGTTTTTCGTATTAATGGTTGCCATATCCGGATCGGTTCCCTGCGAAAAGTAAACCGTAATGGAAGCCGAACCATTATTGGTAGCAGTAGAAGTCATGTATGTCATGTTCTCCACACCATTTATAGCCTCTTCCAAAGGAGCAATCACACTTTTCTGCACAGTTTCAGCATTGGCTCCGGTGTAAGTTGCCGAAACCGTAATAGTAGGCGGAGCAATATCCGGATATTGTTCCATCGGCAAATTGGTAAGCCCGATAATTCCCAGCATCAGTATGAGTACAGAAATCACACATGACAGGATGGGACGATCAATAAATGTTTTCAGTTTCATAATAGTCCTCCTTCCATTATTGTCTGCCTACCGGAGAAGTAGCAACCTGTGTATTTTCCTGAATCAGTCCGGCTCCTTCTGCAACAATTGTTTCCCCCTGCTGCAAACCGTCTTCTACAATATATTCCTTTCCGTTATTCAAAGGGAATACGGTAACCTGTGCCGATTCAGCCTTGCCCTCACTATTTACTTTATATACATAAACTCTGTCTTGTATTTCGAATGTTGCTTCCTGAGGAATGACAAAAACATTTTTCTTGACATAAGGGAAGATGATGGTCGCCGTACTTCCATTACGCAACATTCTTTCCGGATTCGGAAATACTGCACGTAAAGTAATTGCTCCGGTTTCTGTATCGGTAGTCCCACTGATAGCATCAATCTTTCCTTTATGAGCATACATACCTCCATCACTTAAACGCAACTCCACTTCCGGCATTTCCTCAAGTGCCTTATCCATTGTGCCATATTGTCGAGCCAGTGATAAAATCTGCTGTTCAGTCATAGAGAAATAAACATATATCTCCTCATCGTCTGATACAGTCAGCAACGGAGTCGTAATGGAAGAATTGACTAATGCTCCCACACGATATGATGACATACTTGCCACTCCATCAACGGGACTTTTTATGACAGTGTACGAAAGATTATTTCTCGCGTTGATTTCTTCAGCCTTAGCCTGTGCCAGTGTAGCCTCAGCTTCCAGCAAAGAATTCTGGGCTGTCTGTCGATCGAAATCGGAAACGACATGTTCCCTGAACAATTCTTCTTTGCTTTCTGCCGTAAGGCGAGCTGTAGCAACAGCAGCTTCTGCACTTTTCACATTCGCTAAAGCTGTCTGTAAAGCCGACTGATAAGGAACCTGATCAATAATAAATAAGGTTTGCCCTTTAGTAACCTTAGCACCTTCGTTTACACAAATGTCTGTAATGGTTCCACTTACTTGTGGACGAATTTCTACACTCTGCCTTCCATTGATTACGGCTGTATAAGAGCTAGTCAATGTCTGGTCTGTTTTTTCTACTGTTATCAGCTTGTATTCGCTTCCTCCCTGCTGACCTGCCGGTTGGCTGCATGCTGTAAAAAGCAATGCCAAAGAGAAAGAGGCGAAACTCATCGGTAAAAACAATCTATTCATTTTGCCTTTCTTTTTTTAGTTAAAATCCGGCGTAAAGTTAAAAGGCTGTATCAGTAAAATATTTGTCCCAAACCGAAAGATACTTGCCCAAAACCGACGTTTAGGAAATTTTTCTGTTTACAAAACATAAAACACTTAAAAGCCCTTTTTACGATTGAAATATATCCGATATTTTTATCGCGCTCAAAAACGTTCACAAAATGAAAAAATGTATTATTTCGCAATGGATAAACAATGAAGCTATATTAAAAAAGCAGGTAGAAGAACTGGCTGCAAACGATAAAATGGCAATTCTGAAACTAAAAGGAGAAAATGTATTGTGCTCCAATCAGCTGGAAGAATCGCATCCTGCCTTTCTTTTTCTAGCGAAAGGAAAACTAAGCTTTAAAGTTAATGGAGATTATATAGAGATTCATGCTCCTGCACATATAGATTTCATACTTATTCATCCGTGGAGTAATATGAAAACCAGCAAAGACTTTGAAGGATACTTTATCATGACGGAACAAAGCTTTTTTGTCAGGATATCAGAAAGCATACGCTCTAAATTTGTAGGACTTATTTATCAATACGCACACAGACCTTTTGTTTCTCTTAATGAACAAGCTGTACAAAGAGTACATCTTTTTATAGACATGCTGACCAATATCATCACGCAGCCTGAATATCATTTCCGCTATGAAGCTATGGAAAATATGTTGCGTATGTTTCAGCTGGAAGTATGGAATACGGTATTCAGTCTATATAAGAATGAAACTACTGATGAGCAGCATTTATGGAGTGACATTCTTTCACATTTTCTACATCTGGTACGTACAAACTGCCGGTTTCACCATGACGTAAAGTGGTATGCCAATCAATTGTGTGTCTCGTCTGACGCACTTTCTGCAAAAGCCAGAAGAATGTACGAAAAATCAGCCAGCCAGATTATAGATGAATATCTATTAATAGAAGCCAAAGCCTATCTGCAAAATCCGGCTCATTCGATACAGAATGTGGCAGAGCTACTTTCTTTCTCTGACCAGGCTGCTTTCTGTAAATTCTTCAAAAGATGCTGTGGCATATCTCCCAGTGAATTTAAAAAAGGAAAACAATAAAAAACCGCTATCAATGTTTGACACACTGATAGCGGAGGACTTATAAGCAGAAATAATATTCCAGAATTATTTCAAACGAGCCAATGTTTCTTTAATACGACGCATAGCTTCTACGATGTTTTCGTCAGAAGTAGCATAGCTCATACGAATACATTCAGGAGCACCGAATGAAGTACCACCTACACATGCTACATGACCTACTTCCAACAGATACATTGCCAAGTCGTCAGCATTATTGATAACACGGTCACCGTCTTTCTTTCCAAAGAATGAATCACATTTCGGGAATAAATAGAAAGCACCTTGAGGGAAGTTTACTTCGAATCCCGGAATTTCTTTTGCCAGTTTCACAATCAGGTCGCGGCGGCGTTCGAATGCCTTACGCATTTCTTCTACCGGAGCCTGTGTTCCAGTATAAGCAGCTTCAGCAGCTTTTTGTGAAACAGAGCAAGGTCCTGAAGTATATTGTCCCTGCAATTTATTCACACCTTTTACAATCCATTCTGGTCCGGCAATGAAACCAATACGCCATCCCGTCATAGCATAAGCTTTAGACACACCGTTTACAATCACTACGCGGTCTTTGATTTCTGCAAACTGAGCAATGCTCTGATGTTTGCCGATGTAGTTAATGTGCTCATAAATTTCGTCAGCAATAACGATAACACGTTCGTGTTTAGCCAACACTTCTGCCAATCCTTTCAGTTCTTCCTGTGAATATACAGAACCAGTCGGGTTAGAAGGAGAACAAAGTATCAGTGCACGAGTTTTAGGAGTAATAGCAGCCTCAAGCTGTGCCGGAGTAATTTTAAAATCTTGATCAATACCAGCACGTACAATAACAGGAGTTCCTTCGGCAAGCTTCACCATTTCCGGATAGCTAACCCAATAAGGAGCAGGCACGATAACTTCATCACCTTTATTGATTAAAGCCATGATTGTGTTGCAAACAGATTGTTTTGCACCGTTTGCACAACTAATCTGAGCAGCAGTATATTCCAAACCGTTCTCATTTTTCAGTTTAGCAACGATAGCATTACGCAAAGCTGGATATCCGGCTACAGGAGAGTAACGTGAATAGTTTTCATCGATTGCTTGCTTTGCAGCTTCTTTTATATGGTCGGGAGTATTGAAATCGGGTTCACCGACACTTAAATTAATAACATCAACACCTTGTGCTTTAAGTTCACTACTTTTTTGTGACATAGCCAATGTCGCCGAAGGTGACAAGCTATTCAAACGATCTGATAGTTGATTCATTGCCTTTGTTTTATTTAGTTCAAAATTTTATGCAAAATAAGTCGTTTTCTTTCAAATAAAAAAGAAATTCTCTTACTTTCTGTCACCGAGCAAGCGCAACAGGTACAAAAACAAGTTGATAAAATCGAGGTATAAAGTCATCGCTCCCATTAAAGCAATCTTTTGTGTTGTTTCATTTACCTCTATATCATCTGCAGTAAGCAACTGTTTGATCTTTTGTGAATCGTAAGCAGTCAGCCCGACAAAAAGCAATACTCCTATACAGGAAATAATCAGGTCCATCATCGAGTTATGCAGAAACATATTTACTACCGAAGCAATAATGATACCTATAACTCCCATGATACACAAACTTCCGATACGAGTAAGATCTTTCTTCGTAACATATCCGAAAAGAGCCATCACCCCAAATGTGCCTGCAGTAACAAAGAAGGTAGTGGCAATGGAACTCATGGTATAAATCAAGAATATAAATGCCAATGTCACACCATTCAATATAGAGTAAACGATAAACAGGACAGTAGCAGTAGTAAAAGACATCTTATTAATTCGGGCAGACAAATACCATACTAGTCCTAATTCTGCTATAATCAGTCCCCAGAAAGCCATAGAGTTCTGCATAATTACAGACAAAAGTGTATACGATTTGGCTACATACATAGATACGAACCCTGTAATAACCAAAGCAAGAGTCATCCATGTGTACACACTACGCATTAAAGCAGACTGCACAGCCTTAGAGGCATAAGTCTTTACTAAATTATTTGTTTCCATAATAATAAAAATTACTTGTTAAAATGTAAGGTATGACCCATACGGTCTTTTTTAGTATGGAGATAACGCTCGTTGTATTGATTTGGAGTTATCTCGATTGGCACATTTTCTACAATTTCCAATCCATAAGCTTCAAGTCCTACACGTTTTACCGGATTATTGGTAAGTAAACGCATTTTATGAATACCTACTTCACGCAAGATCTGAGCACCAACTCCGTAATCGCGTTCGTCAGCCTGATGACCCAGACAAATATTAGCGTCTACAGTATCCATGCCTTCTTCCTGTAGCTTGTATGCTTTCATCTTTTCCATCAAACCGATACCTCTACCCTCTTGGATAAGATAGATAACAGCTCCTTTTCCTTCCTGGTCAATCATCTGCATAGCCTTATGAAGCTGGTCGCCACAATCACAACGTAATGAACCGAAAATATCACCGGTTGCACATGAAGAATGAACACGTACCAATACAGGTTCATCAGGAGTGAACTGTCCTTTAATCAAAGCAACATGTTCCAATCCATTACTTTTCTGACGGAACGGTATAAGACGGAAATGTCCAAACTCTGTAGGCATATCTACTTCTACACCTTTTTCTACCAATGACTCCTGTTTCAAGCGGTAAGCAATCAGATCGGCTATAGAAATAAGTTTAAAGCCATATTCGTCTGCCATTTTGCGAAGTTCCGGAAGACGGGCCATTGTACCATCTTCATTCATTACTTCCATCAAAGCACCTGCTGGATATAATCCGGCAAGTTTTGCCATATCAATACATGCTTCAGTATGTCCGGCACGACGTAATACTCCTTTATCTTGTGCATACAACGGATTAATGTGTCCAGGACGTCCAAATGTTTCTGGTGTAGAAGCAGGATCGGCAAGAGCACGAATGGTAGCAGCACGATCGACAGCCGAAACTCCTGTGCTACAACCTTCCAGTTTATCGACTGTAACGGTAAACGGTGTTCCTAAAACAGAAGTATTATTCGAAACCTGATGTGGCAAATCCAATTCCTTACAACGCGAAATAGTAATAGGTGCACAAAGTACTCCTCTGGCATGCTTCAGCATGAAATTAACTTTTTCCGGAGTAATCAACTCTGCAGCGATAATCAAATCACCTTCATTTTCACGGTCTTCGTCATCAACGACAATAACGAACTCACCCTTACGGAAATCTTCTATCGCTTCTTCAATGGTATCTAATTTAATTTTATTCATAATGCTATTTTTGTAAATATAATTGTTGTTTTTCTATTTGCTCTATTATACTTTGGTTGGTTTTTATAATCACTCTCAAGTCCTTTTCCAAACGAAGCCTGTATCGCCAGATATTCAGATAAAGCAATAATCCGGCTGGTACAATAATACCAAACAGCAGATTCAGCCATCGGTTATCGAACAAGCTCTTATGTGCTTTAACCGACAAGAAAGGATAATTGTTCATCAGATTCAGCAAAACAGCATCTTTAGTATTTGAAAGCTCTTCAATAAGCGCTTCCATTTTTTTACTAATTTCAGCTATTGCATCATCATGCTTGTTATTAGTAAAAATCTGAATGTAATTAGGCATTCCTTTCAATCGATGAGTTTCCAGATATGTCTGACAGTCTTTACTTATCTCATCCAATATTTCAATATCTTTTGCATACTCAGGCGTATGAATAATAACCTCTTTCTTAAACATATGTCTAGACTGACGTATGCCAAACAACTTTCTGAAGAAAGCTGCATAAACGTCTAAGTTAAACACAACAGAGTCTTTATTTGACTTATAGGTAAAAAATGCTCCCAAGGGGGCTAAGACTATTGTACTCATCCAAGTACCTAAAACGATATTCATTTCCCCACTCTTTGCAACACGGGTTGCTCCAGAGTCGATAATATAATAGATGACAAAGATCAATACAGAAATAACAACCGGCATTCCAAGCCCTCCTTTTCGGATAATAGCCCCTAAAGGTGCTCCGATAAAGAAGAATATGATACATGCCAAAGATAAAGTTATCTTTTTATGCCAGTCTGAACGGTGAGAGCGAATGCTGTTGTCTGTATCTTTGGTAAGGAAACTCTTCATATCCCAATCTGTAGACAACGACTTCACCCGATTCTCTGTTGTTGTCAGCACCTTTAACTTTTCCTGTGAAGTCATCGAATTATAAATACTGTCTGTATTGATAACAGCAATATTCTCGGTTTTTATTTTTACAGAATCTGCCGGAGTCAGAACAGCTCCCCGGTAAGTGGTAGACATAATATCGCTATACATAGAACGTCCTACACTATCGGCATGCGTTGTAAGTGAGTCTATAGCAACAGATATTTCGTGCATATTCTTAATATCCGAACGACGGTCAAGAAAACTTCCGTCCACCATATTAAACTCCGAACTAAACTGAATCAATGTATGCTTTTCCTTGAAAGTTTCCCGTCGATAAGGTACGTTACGAGAAATAACAGACTGTGACTTCAGATTTTCAAACTGCTCACCATTATACAGATGCAGGAACAGATGTTGTTTGTCTGCTGTCAACTCCAGTTTTCCTTCTGCTGCCCAAATGATATGGGCATTTTCAAAACCATCTGAAAAATTATAAATCAAAATATCTTTCAGCAGACCAGTCTTACGATCTTTATGCTTTACATAAATATTATATCCATCGATATCACTATAGAAAACACCTTCCGGAATATCAACTTCCGGTGATTTTTGTTTCATGGAAACCAACAATGTCCATAATTGCTTTTGAGCACGTGGACCGATAATATTCTGGAAGAAAAAAGACATTCCCCCCAAAACACACAAAACAATACAACCGGACGGATTATACGTAATAAGGGAATACCCGCAGCTTTCATTGAAAGCAATTCATAACGTTCTCCAAAGTTACCAAAAGTCATCAATGCAGCCAACAGGATGGCAAGAGGAAGAGACAAAGGTATAAGGGTTAATCCTGAATAAAAGAAAAACTGTGCAAGTACATTAATCTCCAATCCCTTCCCCACCAACTCATCTACATATCTCCATAAAAACTGCATCATGAAGATAAATAAACAGATGAAAAAAGTTCCCGCAAAGAGCAACAAAAAGCTCTTTAATACAAATATATCAAGTTTTTTTATGCGTAGCATTCCTTATATTATCATTATCAGCGCACAAAAGTAGCATAAAAAACGGAGAGGTAATGATGTTTTTACATTATTTTTGGAATTATACCCCACATATCCTTCTTAAAATTTCTATTTGAGAATTCCACAGGTTTCTGGTATCTTCTTCTTCACCCGGAATTGCAAAATCGGTAACTTCCAAGAGATGATCTTTAGTAAGTTCATTATAATGAATTTTCAGCTCAAAATATGTTTTGGGATCATCATCTATCCAATGAAAACGAATGAAGGATTCTGTACGCTGATTAAGAATTTCAGCATTACGTGTTTCTGTTTTTCCCCATTTGAAGGTATAAGTCTTATTTATTTTTGAAACATTATCAGCAAACCATCTCTGCAAACCAGAAGGAGTACTGATAGCCCCCCATAAAATACTTCCTGAAGCTGGATTGAGTGGATACTCAATACGTATTTTCTTTTTCATAGATTCCATACTATTGTTTTATTAAGGTATTAAAGATTACGGAGGCAAAATAAACTATTTTTTTCATATACTAGATAATGAAAGATATTTTTTTGCCAAATGACTCGAAAAAATCTTTACAGACTAAAGAAATACACATAAAATCCCCAAAAAACGCTCAAGCATCTTGCACAATTCAAAAACTTAACTTACCTTTGCACCCGCAAACGAAAAACAAATGGCGGGATAGCTCAGCTGGTTAGAGCGCATGATTCATAATCATGAGGTCCCCGGTTCAATCCCGGGTCCCGCTACTCAAAAAATCGATT
>ENA-OQHF01001799-OQHF01001799.1-human-gut-metagenome-genome-assembly--contig:-NODE-1799-length-11393-cov-3.190840_pt1 | contig 11393 bp, 12 predicted proteins | sample MGYA00242559_ERZ504709 | MGnify/ENA primary metagenome ERZ504709 (study PRJEB26092, sample SAMD00036203) | human gut metagenome | host: Homo sapiens | study: EMG produced TPA metagenomics assembly of... | reverse complement strand
CCAGGGGGTTGGAACCGTTTACCAAGGTGCTGCGCCGTGCGGTCACGACCGAGGACATCCAGCGTCTGACGGAGCTGAAGTTCATCCGTATTTCGCGTTACGACAGCGACAAGGCCGACAACGAGATCCGGCAGATCGAGGAGGATATCGCCCAGACGCAGCACCATCTGGCGCATCTGACCGACTATACGATTGCTTATTACGAACGTATCCGCGACAAATACGGCAAGGGCCGCGAGCGGCGTACCGAGTTGCGCGAGTTCGACTCGATCGAAGCGACGAAGGTAGCTGTCACCAATGCCAAACTGTACGTCGATCGTGTGGAGGGCTTCTTCGGTATCGGCAAGTCGATGAAGGATTCCGAGTTCGTGTGCGACTGTTCGGACATCGACGACGTGATCGTGTTCACCAAAGACGGCCGCTATGTGATTACGAAGGTGAGCGACAAAGCCTTTTTCGACAAGAATATCTATTATATCGGGGTGTTCAAGCGCAACGACGAGCGGACGATCTACAACGTCCTCTACCGCGACGGCAAGAACGGCCCGATCCTGATGAAGCGCTGCGCCATCAAGGGTATCACGCGCGACAAGGAGTACAACATCACCAAAGGCGACCCGAAGAGTGAAATCCTCTATATGTCTGTCAATCCGAACGGTGAGGCCGAAGTGTTGAAGATTTACTTCAAGCCGCGTCCGCGTTTGAAGAAGGTGATCGTCGATCTCGATTTCTCGACCGTGGCGATCAAGGGGCGGCAGAGCCAGGGCAACCTCTTCTCGCGTTACGGCATCCATAAGATCGTCCTCAAGGAGCGGGGTACTTCGACCCTCGGAGGACAGCAGATCTGGTACGACGAAGACGTGCACCGGCTCAATACGGACGGCCGGGGCGTATTGCTCGGTGAGTTCCAGGGGGATGACAAACTCATTGTCCGCACGGCCAAGAACGTCTATTACACGACGAATTTCGACATTACGCAGCACTTTCCCGACGATACGGTTCACGTGTCGAAATATTCACCCGATACGGTCTATGCGGTGGCCTATTTCGACCGCTCGCAGAATTACTACTATCTGAAGCGCTTTACGGCCGAGCAGGGCGAAAAGATGCAGCCGTTCCTGGACGAAGATGCCGATCTGGTGGCCGTGACGTCCTGCCCGGGGGCTGTGCTGGTGCTGACTTTCCAGGGGGCGCAGGCTTCGCGTCCGGCGGAGGAGATCGACGTGGACGGTTTCGTCGGCGTGAAGAGCCACCGGGCCAAGGGCAAGCGTCTTACGACTTACGACGTGGCGACGCTCGCTTTCGTGGAGCCGGAGCGACCCGAGCGGCCGGAGCTGTCCGGGGAGGATGCTCCGAATGATTCGGAGGGGGATTTCGACCTGCCCGAAACGATGACCGTCGAGGGTACGGACGCCGAGTTCGAAATCGAACGTCCGAAAGGCGACACGGAGGAGGTGATCGTCGATACCGAGCAGTTGAATTTATTTTAGGAGTTAGGATATGATCGTTTTTCTGGTCGGATACATGGGGTGCGGAAAAACCACCATCGGCCGTCGGCTCGCCCGGCGGCTGGGTTACGACTTCGCCGATACCGACGACCGGATCGAGAAACAGGAGGGTGCCGACGTGTGCGACATCTTCCATTACGCCGGTGAGGAGTATTTCCGCAAGGCGGAGCGCGGGATGCTCGAACAGCTGATCGCTTCGGGCGACGACCTGGTGGTTTCCACGGGCGGCGGGCTTCCCGTCTGGGCGGACAACATGGCCCGTATGAACGGAGCCGGTCTGACGGTTTATATCCGCCGTTCTGCGGAGCAGATCGCAGCGCGTTTGAGTCCTCACGGACGTTGGAAGCGCCCCAAGTTGAGGGGACTCGACGACCGGGAGCTGGTCGAATTCATGTCGCGCAACATGGCCGAGCGGGAGCCGTTTTACGGCCAGGCTGCGCTGACGATCGACGGCGGCGCGATGAGCGACGACGAAATCCTCGAATTTATCACTGAAAAACTGAAGGAACGAAATGGATAACCGGCCTGTCGGCGTATATGATTCGGGGTTGGGCGGCCTGACGGTCTGGCGCGAGATCCGCCGCCAGTTGCCGGAGGAGTCGCTCGTCTATCTGGGCGACGGTAAGAATTGTCCCTATGGTGCGCGTCCGGCCGATGAGATCTGCCGTCTGGCGGACGAGATGGGATATGACAGAAAGAAGGAAACATTCCAGAACAGCTAAAGATGAAAGACTGAAGATCGGAGTGGTGACACAGCTTGCCAGATCTTCTTTATGCAGGAAGTAAACCGTGGTATTGTGAAGGCGGCCCTGGAACTAAAAGAAAAAGGGATCCAGCTGATTCTGAAAGAGGGTCTTTCTGTTGATGAAGAGGAACAGCTGCAGGCCATTGAAGAACTGGAACAGGAAGGAATCAGGGGACTTGCGGTCATGCCTGTGGACAGTGAGGCTGTCCGGGAGAAATTGAATGCTTTGATCGAAGAGAAGAATATCCCAGTGGTAACCTTTAATTCTGATATTGTAGGAACGAGAAGAACCTGTTTTGTGGGAATGGATAACCGCAAGAGCGGACGTACTGCGGCAGGACTTCTTGGAATGCTGACAAGAGGAATCGGAAAGATCCTGATCATCACCGGATATTTCAGCAATCATGTTGACAATCAGCGAGTGGATGGCTTTGTGGAGGAAGCCAAGCGGGCTTTTCCTCATCTGGAGATCGCAGGTGTTCACGGAAGCTTTGATGAAGCAGCTGAGGTGGAGCACATTATAGAAAATGCCATGATGAATACTTCGGGGATCAGCGGGATCCTGGTGGTATCAGGAGGCCAGGAAGGAGTGGGAAAGGCATTTGAAAAACTGAGACTTGACCGCAGGCCCTACGTTGTGATATATGATCAGACTCCGAAGAACGAACGGGCTCTGAAGAATGATCATGTGGATTTTCTGATCGACCAGAATGGATATGTCCAGGGGTATGAACCGCCAAGGATCCTGGCGGATATCCTGACAAAAGGACAGGAGCCGGAGAGAGAATATCTCTTTACAGATATCAAGATCAAAACAAAATATAACCTTTGAACATGTATTGGGCAAAGTATCATATAAAATAGTCTGCAGGATGAAAACTGCAGGCTTTTTTATATTACAGGAAATCTGTAAGATACTACGATATGAAATATAGATTCCAAGAAAACGACTGTCTGGATACATTTGATTGCGTGTTAATAGCGTGCTAAAAATATCAACACGCAAATGCACATGCAGATAATAGCTACTTTGAACAAAACAAAACTACAAAAATTGTATAGAATAACTGAAAAAAAGAAAAATGAAAAGAAGTACTTGCCCAAATTGTAAAACAGTGCTATATTAACATCATAAGAAACACGCAAGAAAGCACGCTAAATAAAAGAAAAAGCACGCAAAGTAAAAAAGCACACAAAAAAGAAGTAAAAAATAAACCATCAAACAAACGGAGGTAAGATCATGAAGTATATCGAATTTGATGAATCCAGACCAATGGACCTGGTGCTCCTTGGAAGAGTTGCCATTGATTTTAATCCTGCTTACAACGATCAGGTAAAGGAGGAGTTCAAACCCCTGAAGAAGGTACATATGTTTGAGAAATTTGTAGGAGGATCTCCTGCAAACATCGCTGTAGGTGTTACCAAGCATGGCCTGAAAGCAGGATTTATCGGAAAGGTTTCGGATGATCAGTTCGGTGAGTATGTTGTAGATTATTTTGATGAGAGAGGAATCGATACCTCACAGATCACAAAATGTACAAACGGAGAGAAGCTGGGACTTACCTTTACCGAGATGCTTTCTCCAAAGGAAAGCAGTATCCTCATGTATCGTAACCGTATCGCAGATCTGCAGCTTCATGTAGACGACATCCACGAGGATTATATCAAAAATGCAAAAGCGATCCTCATTTCCGGAACTGCTCTTGCAGAGAGCCCTTCCAGAGAAGCAGCGATCAAAGCGGTTATGCTTGCTAAGAAAGTAAACACAAAGATCATTTTTGATATTGATTATAGAGAGTACAACTGGAAGAATGCAGATGAGATTTCCATCTACTATTCCATCGTAGCTAAGGAAGCTGACATCATCATGGGCTCCAGAGAAGAGTTTGACCTTACAGAGAAACTGATCAAAGAAGGCATGACTGATGAGGAGAGTGCAGCTTACTGGCAGGCAAAAAATGCAAAGATCGTTGTCATCAAACACGGTATGAAGGGTTCCACAGCCTACACAGTTGATGGACAGAAGTTCAGCATCAAGCCATTCCCGGTTGAGGCAAGAAAAGGCTTCGGCGGCGGCGACGGATACGGCTCCGGATTCCTGTATGGACTGTATCAGGGCTGGGAGATCATTGACTGCCTGGAGTTTGGTTCTGCTGAGGCATCCATGATGGTTAAAAGCAACAACTGCTCCGATTCCCTTCCGGGACCGGATGAAGTTCACGCATTCATTAAAGATGAAAAAGAAAAATTCGGCGAAATGATCGCAAGAGTATAAAGAAAAGGAGTGGGAAAAATGGCAAAGACAGTAAGAATGACAACTGCACAGGCAATTGTAAAATTTCTGGATAATCAGTATGTTTCCATGGACGGAGTGGAGACAAAATTCGTAGAAGGATTTTTCACGATCTTCGGACACGGTATTGCTGTAGGACTTGGTGAGGCACTGGATACAAATCCGGGACAGCTGAAGGTTCTTCAGGGAAGAAATGAGCAGGGTATGTGTCACGTTGCTACCGCTTTTGCAAAACAGAGCAACCGCAAAAAAAAGTCATTGCATGCGCTTCCTCCATCGGACCTGGAGCTGCAAACATGGTAACAGCATGTGCAACAGCAACTGTAAATAATATTCCGCTTCTTGTATTCCCGGCAGATACTTTTGCATCTCGCCAGCCTGACCCGGTTCTCCAGCAGCTGGAGCAGAGCAGCAGCCTTGCCGTCAGTACGAACGATGCATTCAAGCCAGTCTGCAAATACTGGGATAGGATCACAAGACCGGAGATGGTCATGACCGCTCTGATCAATGCAATGAGAGTTCTTACAGATCCGGCTGAAACAGGTGCATGCTGCATCGCGCTTTGCCAGGATGTTGAGGGTGAGTCCTTTGACTTCCCGGAGTACTTCTTCAAGAAGAGAGTGCATAGGATCACAAGACCGGTTGCAGTAGAGGAAGAGCTTGAGGATGTGGCAGAGGTCATCGCAGGAGCGAAGAAACCGCTTATCGTTGTTGGTGGTGGTGTCCGTTACTCAGAAGCCGGAGAAGCTGTTGAGAAATTCTGTGAAGAGTTCAAGATCCCATTCGGCGAGACACAGGCCGGAAAGAGTGCCTGCCAGTCCGGCAATCCATACTGCCTTGGCGGTATCGGTGTAACAGGAACCTACGCTTCCAATATCATCGGTAAAGACGCAGACGTGGTAATTTCTATCGGTTCAAGAATGTCTGACTTTACAACAAGCTCCAAGCATCTGTTCCAGAACGAGGATGTTCAGTTTGTAAGTATCAACAACTGCAGATTCCACGCATACAAGATGGATGCAGTAAAAGCTGTGGGCGATGCAAAAGCTACCGTAGAAGCACTTGCGGAGAAGCTTCGTGCAAGAGGATATAAATCTGCATATACAGATGAGATCGAGAAAGCAAAAGCTGTATGGGATAAAGAAATGGAGCGCCTTGGAAGTATCGAGTACACAGGAGATGATTTTGAGCCGCTGATCAAGGCAAGAGATCCTCGTACAATCCCGGAATATGTAAAGCTTACAAACGGAAAGATCACACAGACAGCAGCACTTGCAGCGATCAACAGAACTATCGACAAAGATGCAACCATCATCACAGCAGGCGGTTCCCTTCCAAGCTGTATGCAGCGTATGTGGAGAACAGACAAACGTGGCGGATATCACGCAGAGTACGGATATTCCTGTATGGGATATGAGGTTGCCGCTACCCTTGGTGTGAAATTTGCAGAGCCGGATAATGAAGTATATTGTGTAGTTGGAGACTCCAGCTTCCAGATGCTCCACAGTGAGATCATGACTATCATGCAGGAGAGACAGAAAGTCAATATCATGGTATTTGATAACTGCGGATTTGGCTGTATCAACAACCTTGAGATGAATCACGGAATCGGAAGCCTTGCAACGGAGTTCCGTTATACAGACGGCAAGAAACCGACCGGAGACCTGATCCCTGTAGATTATGCAAAGATTGGCGAAGGCTATGGTCTGAAGACTTATACTTGCCGCACTATCCAGGAACTGGTAGATGCTCTGGAAGATGCCAAAAAGCAGGAGATTGCATGCCTCTTTGATCTGAAGGTTATCCCGAAGACCATGACAGACGGATATGAGTCCTGGTGGGATGTAGGAATCGCAACAACATCTGAGAAAGAAAGTGTAAGAAAGGCCTGCGAGGGAGTTATGAAAGGCCGTGAAGAGGCAAGACTGTACTAATCTGGGAGGTAAGAAAATGAGTAAAGTATTTGGTTATCCGGAATATGACGAAAAAGGCGAAAAGATTCTTACAACATACGATAATGAGTACAAGGCCATGATGATGGACATCCGTGTTTACCGTATGAAGGCAGGGGAGACAAGAACATTTTTAAGAGAGGGTGAGGAGACAGCAGTTCTCCTCCTCTCCGGAAATATCACCTATAAATGGAACGGAAACGAAGCAGCAGCAACCAGAAAAGATGTGTTCACAGAGGGACCTTGGTGTGTTCATGGATGTACAGGAACTGAGATCGCAGTTGTGGCAAATGCGGAGTCACAGATCCTTGTCCAGTGTACAAAGAATGAGAAAGATTTCGGTGCAAGGCTTTACAAACCGGAAGACGCTCCATGGGGATATTCCTGCGTAGGAAAATTCGGAAACGTGGCAAAGAGAAGAGTAAATACGATTTTTGATCACGACATTTCACCGGAATCCAATATGGTACTTGGTGAGGTTCTCAATGACAGAGGAAACTGGTCCGGATACCTGCCGCACAGACATCCGCAGCCTGAGACATACTTTTTCAAATTTGATCATCCGGAAGGATTCGGAGCAAGCTTTGTCGGTGACCAGGTATTTAAGAGTACAGATGAGAGCTTTTCCGCAATTCCAGGAGGAGAGCTTCATCCGCAGGCAGTTGCACCTGGATATCAGATGTATACATGCTGGATGATCCGCCACATTGACGGAAATCCATGGCTGCAGACAGATCGTTGCGAGGATGAGAGATATACCTGGCTTCATGACGCCGAGTTTTAAGGATTCGGAGATACTGATACTGGGTTGTAAATAGCAGGCAGCAGACCTGCTGCTATTATGAAAAAAATTGTACTGACTGAAGGGAGATTTTGACAATGGCAAGAGAATTTATTGTACCTGGAGAAATTATTTCCGGTTCCGGAGCACTGGACATGGCAGAAGGAGCACTGAAACTCCTTGGTAAAAAAGGCTCTGATCGTAACCGATAAAGTAATGATCGACCTGGGAAACTGTGCAAAAGTTGAGAAGGCGCTGACAAATCAGGGCATTGAATACAGCATTTATTCTGACATCTGTGGTGAGCCAACAGATACCATGATCGAAAAAGGCTTACAGATCTATAAAGATGCGAACTGTGACTTCCTGGTAGCTCTGGGAGGCGGAAGCCCCTATTGACTCCATGAAAGCCATCGGCTCACTGGTAGTAAACGGTGGAAGCATTTCCGACTACATGGGAAAAGTGATCGATGTAAAGATGCCGCCAATGGCGGCGATCCCTACCACAGCAGGAACGGGATCTGAGGCAACACAGTTCACGATTATCACGGATACCAAAAAAGACATCAAGATGCTTCTTAAAGGCAAAGTTCTCATGCCGGATCTTGCCATTATCGACCCACAGTTTACTATGACTGCACCTCCAAAGATCACAGCAGCAACAGGTCTTGATGCACTTTGCCACTGTGTGGAAGCTTATACATCCAGAAAAGCACAGACACTTTCCGATACTTTTGCAGTATCTGCAGTAAAGAGGATCTTTAAATATCTTCCGGTTGCATATAAAGACGGAAAGAATGAAGAAGCTCGTGTACAGATGTCTGTCGCTGCTCTTGAGGCAGGAATCGCATTTAACAATGCATCTGTTACCATTATTCATGGAATGAGCCGTCCGATCGGAGCACTGTTCCATGTAGCACACGGACTTTCCAATGCCATGCTTCTGAAGGAGTGCCTTACCTTTGCGCTTCCCGGAGCATACGACAGATTCGGAGCGTTGGGACGTGATATTGGTGTGGCGGATGCAACTGATTCTGATCAGGAAGCGGCTGAGAAATTCCTGAAAGCAGTAGAGTCACTTGTAAATGAACTGGATACTCCGACTCTGGAGCAGTTCGGTATCAATAAAGAAGAGTTCTTCAACGTCATCGACAAAATGGCACATGATGCCATGGACAGTGGAAGTCCTCAGAATACCATGCGTGATGTAACAGAAGAGGAAGTAAAAGAAATCTACAGAAAACTCTGGTAAAATGTAAATGTAAACCCTGCATTGCCAGATAGGAAAAGACTCCGGACCGGAGAAAAAGGCTCCGGAGTCTTTTTTCCCGTGGCAAATATAGCTGCAAAAGAAAAGGAGGCATATCCTTCATGAGAAAAAAGTATATCTGTATTCTGGTGGCAGTCATAGGAGTTTGCAGCCTTTCCGGATGCTCTTCTTCTGCAAGGAAAACAGAAGAAGAGCAGGTAACGATCGGTGTTGTTACAAAATCTAAAAGCAGTGAATATTGGTTGTCTGTCTGCGACGGAATGAAAGATGCGGCAGAAAAATATCATGCAGATGTGGTGATTCTGTCCCCGGATTCCGAAACAGAAGAAGAGGTTCAGAAAAATATGATCCGGGATCTTCTGAAAACCGATATCCAGGCGATGGCAGTTTCTCCTATAGATTCCTATGAATGCGAAGATTATTTAAATTTCGCAAGAGAAAAGGGGATTTCTGTATATGCCTGTGATACTCCCATAGAGGATTCAGAAATCCCTTATATTGGAATTGACAATGAAAAACTAGGCTATGAGCTGGGCGAGCAGCTTGCAAAGGCTCTGGATCATAAAGGAAAGATTGGCGTGATCGCCGGTGATTTTAAGCAGGCTGGACACCGGATGCGTGTTGCCGGATTTGAAAAATATATGGAAAAAGAGCCTGGGATCACCATTGAAATGGTTCGGAACGGATACAGCAATATGCGGGTTTCCCAGAAGGATGTGGATGAGATCCTGGTGAAGTATCCGGATCTTAACGGAATCATGACCACAAGTGCAGTGACGGCCCTGGGACTTTCAGAGGCAACTGAAGGACGGGAGATTTCTATTGTTTCCGTAGATGCTCAGGAAGATGCCTTGAAAGCGGTTCAGGATGGGCGCATCGTGGCGCTTGGTGCGCAGTCCGGCTATCAGATCGGTTACGAAACCATCCGGTATATTGTGAAGGATTTGGAGGGAGAGGGAACAGGAGAAGATGAGATTCTGGATTCCCAGGTGCTTACCAAAGAAAATATTGATACATATATGAAGGATGACGGATATTCTCATCCCTGATACAAGCAGGTTTCCATCCGCTGCTTATTATTTTTTACAATCCGGCAGAGGCATTGACTGATTCGGTAAAAAGTCAGGCTGGTATCCAAAAATAAAACACGAAACATAAAAATAGGACAAAAGAAGGATGTAGAGATATCAGAATCAGAAAAACTTTGGTACAGATTTAACAGTCAGGTAAAAATAATACCGAAAAAACTAAAATTTCTCATACTTTGATAATCCCGTATTTTCGATAAAATAGAATCATCAAAAGGAAAGCGAAAATAAAAAAACGAAAAGAAATGAAAGGGCGGGATAATAAGATGGAGAAGAAAAAACTTTCGGTATCAACAGGGCTGTGTTATGCTGGAGGAGATGTAGGGTGTAATATCGTGTTCGGAATGATCGGAACACTGCTGACGCTGTTTTACACAGATTATGTGGGGATAAGCGCAGCAACAGTAGGACTGGTAATGTTACTTTCCAGATGCTTTGATGGATTTTCCGATCTGGTCATGGGTGTCATTGTAGAAAGGACCAATTCCAAATGGGGAAAATCAAGACCATGGATCTTGTGGATGAGTGTACCATATGCGCTGTCTGCGATCCTGTTATTTACTGTACCGCATACGATGGGAGTGGTTCAGTCGATCTATATTTTTGTAACTTATAACTTCTGTACAACTGTATGTTATACAGCAATCAATCTTCCATACGGAAGTCTGTCGGCCATGATGACACGTGTATCATCCGAAAGAGATATGTTAAGTGTAGTTACGAATGGGATTATCACCGCTCGGTAAGATTATTGCCGTTACCTGTACCACTCCGCTGGTTAAACTATTCGGTAATGACCAGGCAGCATGGGTAAAGACGATGACGGTATGGGCAGTCATCGCCCTGATCTTACTTCTGATCTGCTTTATAAACTGCAAAGAGACTGTTGTGATCGCAGGACAGGATAAGGCGGAAAAGGTTCCGGTAAAGAAAGGGTTAAAACTTCTTCTTACCAACCAGTATTTCTGGGCTGTATTATTACTTTGGATGTTCCAGAGTGTGTCATTTAGCGTATCAGGAACGATCTTACCATATTATTGCAAATACATTTTCCACAATGATACATGGCTTTACAGTGCACTGTATCTGACAGAAATTCTGACACTGGTTGTATGTATTTTCTTATGTGCACCGTTGATCCGTAAGTTCGGAAAGCGAAACATTGCTCTGGCTGGAAGTATCATTGCCCTGGTGGGTCATCTGTTATACTTCCTGAATCCATACAGCATTCCATGGATGGTGATGAGTTGTGTTGCAAGAGCAGTCGGCCTTGCTCCACTGAATGCAGTTGTATTCGGTATGATTGGTGATGTAGTAGAATTCGGACAGTGGAAGACACATGTACGTCAGGAAAGTCTGATCTTTGCCGGTGGTTCGATCGGAACGAAAGTCGGTGCCGGTGTGGCATCTGCAGTTATGACAGGACTTCTTTCTATGGGTGGATACATCAGTACGGCGGCCGGAAGTGTCACTCAGCCGGACAGTGCATTACATATGATCGTGAACATTTACAAAGGCGGTCCATTGATCGTTGCAGGTGGTGTGCTTGTAGTACTTCTGTTCTATCATCTGGATAAACAGTATCCGGATATCATGAAGAACTGATCGAACGTGAAGCGAAGGAGAACTGTAAAATGAGAGAACATACGATTGTTACCATCAGCCGCCAATACGGAAGCGGCGGAAGAGAAGTTGCAGAGATTCTTGCAAAGAAGATGCAGGTGCGCTGTTATGACAGACAGATCGTATATCTGGC
>ENA-OQHF01001798-OQHF01001798.1-human-gut-metagenome-genome-assembly--contig:-NODE-1798-length-11401-cov-2.283484_pt1 | contig 11401 bp, 9 predicted proteins | sample MGYA00242559_ERZ504709 | MGnify/ENA primary metagenome ERZ504709 (study PRJEB26092, sample SAMD00036203) | human gut metagenome | host: Homo sapiens | study: EMG produced TPA metagenomics assembly of... | reverse complement strand
GAAACGACTGTGATGGATTTGGGTACCGGCGGTGGTTTCCCTGGAATTCCGCTGGCTATTCTCTTTCCGGAAACACATTTCCATCTGGTAGACAGTATCGGCAAGAAAGTGAAGGTGGCTACTGAAATAGCCAATGCCATCGGCTTGAAGAACGTCACTACCCGTCATTGCCGTGCGGAGGAAGAAAAGCAATTGTTCGACTTCGTGGTAAGCAGGGCCGTCATGCCGCTGGCTGACTTGCTGAAAATCATCCGCAAGAATATCAAGAAGGAACAGCACAATGCCCTTCCCAACGGACTGATCTGCCTGAAGGGCGGTGAGCTGGAACGGGAAGTCATGCCTGTAAAGCATCAGACACTTATGTATGATTTGAAGGATTATTTTGAAGAGGTAATTTTTTGAGAACCAAGAAAAGTGGTTTATGTCACAATCAACGGATAATCGATATGAAAATAAAGACATTTGAATTCAATATGTTTCCGGTCAACTGCTATGTGGTGTGGGACGAGGAAACGTTGCAGGCAGCTGTAATTGATGCCGGATGTTATTATCAGGAAGAGCAGCAGATGCTGAAGAAGTTCATTGCAGAAAACGGACTTACGGTGACACATTTGCTGAATACGCATTTGCATCTGGACCATATTTTCGGCAATGCGTTTATGCTCAGAGAATTTGGAGTCAGTGCTGAAGCCGGAAAGGAAGATGAATTTCTGTTGCCGAGAACGGCAGAGTATTGCCGCATGTTCGGCTTCCCTCTGAACGAGGAACCTCCTGCACTGGGCGGCTACGTGCATGACGGCGATCTGATAAAAATAGGAAATATAGAACTGAAGGCACTTGCCGTGCCCGGCCATTCTCCCGGAAGCATGGTGTTCTATTGTGAAGCGCAGCACTGCATGTTCAGCGGTGATGTATTGTTCCGGGGCAGCATCGGGCGTGCAGACCTGGAAGGTGGAAACTTTGACCAGTTGAGGGAAAGTATCGTGGCACGTTTGCTGACACTCCCTGACGAGACAATGGTATATCCGGGTCATGGAAACCCCACTACCATCGGCTATGAAAAGATGAACAATCCTTTCTTCCGCTGATGCGTTATTCTTTTGCTTGAAAACCATAAATCTTACCTTAATAATCATGAAAACAACGACATTCGCAAACAGACACATCGGCATCGGGGAAGAGGAACTTCCGCTGATGCTGAAAAAAATTGGAGTAAGCAGTCTGGATGAACTGATAGAGAAAACCATTCCTGCCAATATCCTGTTAAAAGAACCTTTGAAACTGGGAGCTGCCATGACAGAACGTGAATTTGCCGAGCACATCGGCGAACTGGCAGCCCAGAACAAGCTATATAAGACGTATATCGGATGTGGGTGGTATGACACGGTGACTCCGGCAGTTGTTCAGCGTAACGTGTTTGAAAATCCGGTTTGGTACACTTCCTATACGCCCTATCAGGCTGAAATTTCCCAGGGACGACTGGAAGCGTTGCTGAACTTTCAGACGGTAATCAGCGATCTGACTGCCCTTCCGCTGGCCAACTGTTCTCTGCTGGATGAAGCGACGGCTGCGGCGGAAGCAGCTACGATGATGTACGGGCTGAGAAGCCGTGCACAACAGAAAGCGCAGGCCAACGTGCTGTTTGTAGATGAAGAAATATTCCCTCAGACGCTGGCAGTTATTCGTACCCGGGCCATTCCGCAGGGAATGGTAGTAAAGGTAGGCAGTTACAAGGACCTGACTTTTACGCTGGATATTTTCGGTTGCATCGTGCAGTATCCGAATAACAGCGGAAGCATAGAAGATTATCGGGAATTTACCGAGCAGGCACATGCCGTAGGATGCAAGGTGGCCGTAGCAGCCGATATCCTGTCGCTTGCCCTGCTGGTTCCTCCTGGTGAATGGGGAGCTGACATTGCTTTCGGTAGCTCACAGCGTCTGGGCACACCGATGTTCTATGGAGGACCTTCTGCTGCTTATTTCGCTACACGTGATGAATACAAACGAAAATATGCCGGGACGTATAATTGGTCTGTCAAAAGACAAATACGGTCATCTGTGTTACCGCATGGCCTTGCAGACTCGCGAGCAGCATATCAAGCGTGAAAAGGCGACTTCCAATATCTGTACGGCACAAGCACTGCTGGCTACCATGGCCGGATTCTATGCCGTATATCACGGACCTGACGGCATAAAGGAAATAGCCAATCATGTGCATGCCGTGGCTTTCTGGCTGGCAGAACAGCTCACGAAACTGGGATATAAATTGCAGAACGAAAATTTCTTTGATACACTGAGAATACAGTTACCGAACAACGTGACCATTCAGGAAGTGCGCACCATTGCCTTGAGCAAGGAAATCAACCTGCGCTATTTTGATAATGGTGATGTGGGTATCAGTGTCGATGAAACTACTACGCAGGCAGATGCTACGCTGATTCTGAATCTGTTTGCCGTAGCGGCAGAAGAACCGATGCATGATGTCTGTGCTATACCGGGAAAAGCTCCTGTTGCCGCACAGTTCCAGCGTCTGAGCACATACCTCACTCACGAAGTCTTCCAGAAGTATCACACCGAAACGGAAATGATGCGCTACATCAAACGTCTGGATCGGAAGGATATTTCATTGGCCCAGTCCATGATTTCCCTCGGATCGTGTACGATGAAGCTCAACGCAGCCGCTGAAATGCTTCCTTTAAGCCGTCCGGAGTTTATGAGCATGCATCCGTTGGTGCCGGAAGATCAGGCGGAAGGATATCGTGAATTGATCAGCAATTTGAGCGAGGACTTGAAGGTTATTACCGGATTTGCAGGTGTCAGCCTGCAGCCGAACTCGGGTGCTGCGGGAGAATATGCCGGTCTGCGAGTTATCCGTGCGTATCTTGAAAGTATTGGTCAAGGACATCGCAACAAAATATTGATTCCGGCTTCGGCACATGGCACCAATCCGGCTTCGGCTGTACAGGCGGGTTACGAACCGCTGACGTGTGCTTGCGATGAGAATGGAAATGTGGATTTGGAAGATTTGCGTGCGAAGGCTGAAGCACATAAGGATGAACTGGCAGCTTTGATGATTACTTATCCGTCTACTCACGGTATCTTTGAAGAGGAAATCAAGGAGATATGTGAGATTATCCATGCGTGCGGTGCACAGGTTTATATGGACGGAGCCAACATGAATGGACAGGTGGGACTGACCAATCCGGGTACTATCGGAGCAGACGTGTGTCACCTGAACCTGCATAAGACATTCGCGAGCCCTCACGGTGGTGGCGGTCCGGGTGTAGGTCCGATTTGTGTGGCCGAGCATCTGGTTCCTTTCCTTCCGGGCCATGTCAGCACGGGCAATCCGCAGAATGAAGTATCTGCTGCTCCTTACGGAAGTGCCGGTATCCTGCCGATTACTTACGGATACATTTGCATGATGGGAGCAGAAGGCTTGAGGAGAGCGACTCAAACAGCTATCCTGAATGCCAACTACCTGGCTGCTTGCTTGAAAGATGCGTATGGAGTGGTATACCGCGGAAAGAATGGTTTCGTAGGTCATGAAATGATTTTGGAATGCCGGAAGATACACGAAGAAAGCGGAATCTCGGAAAATGATATTTCCAAGCGTCTGATGGACTACGGTTACCATGCACCTACCCTCTCTTTCCCTGTACACGGTACGCTGATGATTGAACCGACGGAAAGTGAAAGTCTGGCAGAATTGGACAACTTTGTGGATGTCATGGTACATATCCGTGAAGAAATTGCAGAGATTGAGACTGGAAAGGTCGACAAAGAAGACAACGTATTGGTGAATGCTCCTCATCCGGAATACGAGATTGTGGGAGATGCTTGGACTCATCCTTATGGACGTGCCAAGGCGGCTTATCCGATTCAGAGTGTAAGAGACAACAAATTCTGGATTAACGTAGCACGTATTGATAATACATTGGGCGACCGTAAGTTGCTGCCTACACGTTACGGGAGCTTTGAATAAGGCCTTTAAAGTCACGTTGGCTTGACATAGAAAATAAGAAGAGCCACTGCATTTCTTCGTAAAAGAGGGATTTGCAGTGGCTCTTTTCATATAGGACAGGAAATGGCATTCCCTGTTTTTCCGCTTAGGGAGGATACATATACAGTAACTATCCTGACAAATTTTGAATCATTTGAACAGTATTAAAAGAAAAATGAAAGTTTTTATTTGGTTTTAGTTTATTATTTCTATATTTGTGCATCAAACAACGAAAAATAATATGAAAAACGACCAAATGTACTTGCATCCTGAAGTGGAAACCTTGTCGAGACCGGACATTGAGAAACTTCAGTTGAAACGGTTGAAAGCAACCATCGACCGTTGTATGCATTCTCCGTTCTACAAGGAACGCTTTCAGCAATGCGGCATCAAACCGGAAGATATACAGTCACTGGAGGATTTACAGAAAATCCCTTTCACTACCAAACAGGATTTGCGCGACCATTATCCGTTCGGGCTTTCTGCCGTGCCTTTGGAAGAGGTAGTCCGTCTCCATTCTTCCAGTGGTACCACAGGAACTCCTACCGTGATTTTGCATACACAGCACGATTTGGAAGAATGGGCCAATGCCGTAGCACGCTGTCTGTATATGGTGGGACTGCGTAAAGGAGATATCTTCCAAAACTCTTCTGGCTACGGTATGTTTACCGGTGGCTTGGGTTTCCAGTATGGTGCCGAACGTCTGGGTATGCTGACTGTCCCAGCTGCTGCTGGCAATACCAAGCGGCAGATTAAGTTTATCACTGACTTTGGTACTACTGCTCTTCATGCCATCCCGAGTTATGCCGGCCGTTTGTATGAAGTGATGGAAGAGATGCACATTGACCCGCGCCGCGATACCCATCTGAAGACTTTGATTATCGGAGCTGAACCGCATTCTGACGAACAGCGTCGCCGTATTGAACAGATGCTGGGCGTAAAAGCCTATAACTCTTTCGGTATGTCGGAAATGTGTGGCCCGGGGGTAGCTTTTGAATGCATGGAACAGAACGGACTCCACATTTGGGAGGATTATTATATCGTAGAAATTGTGGACCCTGTCACACTGGAACCGGTACCCGAAGGCGAAGTGGGCGAACTGGTGCTGACCACCATTAACCGTGAAGCAATGCCGTTGCTGCGTTACCGTACGCGTGACCTGACCCGTATACTTCCGGGCGATTGTCCTTGCGGACGTCATCACAAGCGTCTTGACCGAATGAAAGGCCGCAGTGACGACATGATGATTCTCAAGGGTGTCAATATCTTCCCGATTCAGATTGAGAACATCTTGTTGCAGTTCAAGGAACTGGGTAATGAGTACCTCATTACGCTGACCAACCTTGATGCGAACGATGAGATGACGGTGGAGGTAGAATTGAATGACTTTACCGATGACTACGGATTCCTTCAGAACCTGACCAAGGAAATTACCCGCCAGTTGAAAGATGAAATTCTGATTACCCCACGCGTGAAACTGGTACCTAAAGGAAGCCTGCCCGTACAGGAAGGAAAAGCCGTGCGCGTGAAAGATTTACGAAAAACATTGATTTAAAAATAAAAGAGTATGACCATACATCAACTATCTGTTTTTGTAGAAAATAAGTCGGGCACACTGCTTCAGGTGCTTGAACTACTGAAAGAAGCGCATATCCAGTTGATTGCTTCTACTATATCTGATACTGTAGAGTACGGCATCTACCGTATTATCTGTTCCGAGCCGTTGCGTGCCTATGAAGTATTGAAGGATGCGGGTATCTCAGCCAATGTATCCGATGTGTTTGCCATCAGTTTGGACAATGAACCGGGACGGGCTGCCGATGCCATCCGCAGCTTCAGCGAAACAGGCATAGGTATTTCCTATCTCTATTCCTTCTTGCTGGGAGGAAAAGGTATACTGGTGTTCCGTACCGACAATACGGAGAAAACGCGTGAAGTGATACTGGAAAAGAAACTTCAGTATATTGAAGAAGAAAATCTGATGAAAATGGCCTAACGGAAAGTCAGGCGGCGATTGCAAATGAAGTTGACGGCACCGTAGATAAAGAGTCCGAGGAATTGTGCCAGGTATTCATTGCAGTGAAGAAGCTCTACGAGCATAAGAAGAAAAAGGAACTGCGCACTATAAGCCAGTGCGAAAGCACCAATAAAAAATAGCATCTGATGCCAGATGCTATTTTTTTTGTCATCTGTTTCAAGCGGAAAAATCCAGTATTTGCACCAGATAAAGTTATGTATCTGTGCCACAATATATGCGCATATATTAGCTATAATATAACTCTCGCCCTCGATGTGCATCAACAGCCATACTACGAAAGCTGCAATCAGAGCATTGAGCGTTCCTATTATTGCAAAGCGTATAATCCGTACGATTCCTTCATCCGGTTACTTTCTTGTCTTTTTCCTTGAAACGTTATTAATTATTTTCCTTGATGTCAATTTTCAGATTCAGTTCATCCAACTGTTTTTGGTCGAGGAAGCCAGGAGCATCCAGCATCACGTCACGTCCAGAGTTGTTCTTCGGGAAGGCGATGCAGTCGCGGATAGAATCCAGACCGGCAAACAGAGATACCCAACGGTCAAGTCCGTATGCCAGACCACCGTGAGGAGGTGCACCAAACTTGAAGGCATTCATCAGGAAGCCGAACTGTTCCTGTGCTTTCTCTGGAGTGAATCCAAGAATTTCGAACATCTTAGCCTGCAATGCTGAATCGTGGATACGGATAGAACCACCACCTACTTCCACACCGTTGATAACCATATCGTATGCATCGGCACGAACGGCAGCCGGATCGGTATCCAGCAAAGGAATATCCTCGTCTTTCGGGTGAGTGAACGGATGGTGCATAGCCATCAAGCGGCCTTCTTCTTCGCTCCATTCGAACATCGGGAAGTCTACTACCCACAGGCAAGCAAACTTGTTCTTATCGCGCAAGCCCAGCTGGTTACCCATTTCCAGACGCAATTCGCAAAGTTGCTTACGAGTCTTCATGGCATCGTCACCACTCAGAATCAGAATCAAGTCACCCGGTTTAGCACCGAATGCTTCTTTCATCTTCTGCAGCACTTCCTGGCTGTAGAACTTGTCTACGCTTGACTTCACGGTGCCGTCTGCTTCAATACGTGCATATACCATACCTTTAGCACCAATCTGCGGACGTTTTACGAACTCTGTCAACTGATCCAGCTGCTTGCGAGTGTAGTGAGCTGCACCTTCTGCACAGATACCACCGATATAAGCTGCATTGTCGAAAACAGAGAAACCGTAGCCTTTCAGCACGTCCATCAGTTCGACGAACTTCATGCCGAAACGCAAATCCGGTTTGTCACTTCCGTAATACTTCATGGCATCTGCCCACGGCATACGTAAGAACGGTTCTGTAAGTTCCACTCCGCGAAGTTCCTTGAACAAATGCTTGGCCATACCTTCAAAAGTATTGATGATGTCTTCCTGTTCTACGAAGCTCATCTCGCAGTCAATCTGTGTAAACTCAGGCTGACGGTCTGCACGAAGGTCTTCATCGCGGAAACATTTTACAATCTGGAAGTAACGGTCGAAGCCGGAAACCATCAGCAACTGCTTTAAAGTCTGCGGAGACTGAGGCAATGCGTAGAACTGTCCCGGATTCATACGTGAAGGAACCACGAAGTCGCGTGCACCTTCCGGAGTAGAACCAATCAGCATCGGAGTTTCCACTTCCAGGAAGCCCTTGCTATCCAAATAACGGCGTACTTCCATCGTCATGCGGTGGCGGAGTTCTAGGTTCTTGCGTACAGCGCTACGGCGCAAGTCCAGATAACGGTATTTCATACGAAGGTCATCTCCCCCGTCCGTATTATCTTCAATAGTGAAAGGCGGTGTCTGGGCTGAATTCAGAATATTCAGTTCCGATACGATGATTTCAATTTCTCCTGTCGGGATATTGGCATTTTTGCTGGAACGTTCGCTTACCGTTCCTTTCACCTGAATCACGAATTCACGTCCCAGGTGGTTGGCACGCTCACAAAGTTCGGCGTTCACTTCCGTGTTGAACACCAACTGCGTAATACCGTAGCGGTCGCGGAGGTCCACAAATGTCATTCCTCCCATCTTACGTGCACGCTGCACCCATCCGGCCAGTGTCACGTTCTTGCCTGCATCGGCGAGTCGTAACTCACCGCAAGTATGACTTCTAAACATATCTTTATTAAATGTTAGTTTTATCTAATTGACGGGCAAAGTTAGCATCTATTTTTCATTTATGCAATAAAAATCCCCCTTCAAAGGGCGAATAAGAATGAATAAAGAATGCATATTTCCGTAAAATCTCTGAATAAATAAAAGGAGTATTCTAAAAAAATATATACTTTTGTTCTAGAATTATTCAAATTAAGACAAACTATATTCCAAAATTTATGGCAACAGAACATGTAAAATTGCCTGATCATCGGATCAGGCCCGCAGGATATACGGCTGCCATTTATACCAGCCGTGCCAATCTTTCTCCCGTACTTTATGAAGGAATCCAACCTGGCGGTCAGCTTACTACGACTACCGAAGTAGAAAACTTTCCCGGCTATCCGGAAGGCGTAACCAGGCCCGGTGCTGATGGACGACCTGAAAAGACAGGCTGAACGTTTCGGCGCCGATATTCGCAACGGAATTGTGACAAAAGCTGATCTGAGCAAGGCTCCTTATACATTTGTGGTAGACGATGAAAAGGAAATCACCGCCGATACCGTGATTATTTCTACCGGTGCTACTGCCAAATACTTAGGATTGGAAGACGAAAAGAAATACGCGGGTATGGGTGTTAGTGCTTGCGCTACTTGCGACGGCTTTTTCTATCGTAAGAAAACCGTAGCTGTAGTAGGTGGTGGCGATACTGCCTGCGAAGAAGCTGTGTACCTGGCAGGACTGGCCAGCAAGTATATCTTGTGGTACGTAAGCCGTTCCTTCGTGCTTCTAAAATCATGCAGGAGCGTGTACTGAATCATCCGCACATTACCGTATTGTTTGAACACAATGCTGTAGGTTTGTTTGGCGATAACGGTGTGGAAGGCATGCACGTAGTGAAACGTATGGGTGAAGCCGACGAAGAACGCTACGATGTGGCTATTGACGGATTCTTCCTGGCCATCGGTCACAAACCGAATTCTGATATTTTCAAGCCGTGGGTGAAAACCGATGAAACCGGTTATATCATTACTGAAGGCAATACTCCGTGTACAGGTGTTCCGGGCGTATTTGCTGCAGGCGACGTAGCTGACCCACATTACCGTCAGGCTATTACGGCAGCCGGAAGCGGATGTAAGGCAGCCATTGAGGCAGAGCGTTATTTGTCGGCCAACGGACTTCTTTGATTACTCACAACCTAAATAAAAATTACGATGAAAGTTTTTAAATTAAAAAGAACTTTTGCGGCGGTAATTTTAGTGGGAGGTGCGATGACTGCATTCGCCCAACAGATGCCGCCCATTCCGACCGATCCCAACGTGCGTATCGGTAAGTTAGAAAACGGATTGACCTACTACATCCGTCACAACGAGTTGCCCGACAATCAGGCCGACTTCTACATTGCACAGAAAGTGGGTTCTATCCTGGAAGAAGACAACCAGCGTGGTCTGGCACACTTCCTGGAGCACATGTGTTTCAACGGAACCACTCACTTCCCCGACAACCTGCTTCGTGAATACCTCGAAACCATCGGTGTGAAGTTTGGAGCTAACCTGAACGCTTATACTTCAGTAGATGAAACCGTGTATAATATTTCTAACGTACCGGTTATCCGTGACGGAATCGTAGACTCTTGTCTGTTGATTTTGCACGACTGGGCCAACGACCTGACACTTGCTCCGAAAGAAATCGACAAGGAGCGTGGAGTTATCCACGAAGAATGGCGTACACGTACAGGAGCTATGATGCGTATGTATGAAAAGGTATTCCCTTCCATGTATAAAGACAGCAAGTATGCCTATCGTCTGCCTATCGGAACGATGGAAGTGGTAGACAACTTCCCTTATCAGGCATTGAGAGACTATTATGAAAAATGGTACCGTCCAGACCAGCAGGGTATCGTGGTAGTGGGCGACATCAATGTGGATAGCATTGAAGTAAAAATCAAGAAGCTGTTCTCTCCGATTGAAATGCCGGCCAACGCTGCAGAACGTAAATATTTCCCTGTGCCCGACAATGATGAACCTATCATTGCCGTGGCAAAAGACAAGGAACAGCAGGTGCCCATCGTATATCTGTTCCACAAACACGATGTAGTGCCTAACGATCAGAAGAACAACATGGGTTATCTGGTAATGAACTACATGGTTTCTTCTATCGAAAGCATGCTTAACAGCCGTTTGAACGAGCTGACCCAGCAGGCTAACCCGCCGTTCATTGAAGCTGGTGTACAGGATGGAGATTACCTGGTGGCTAAGACAAAAGGAGCATTTGCGGCCTTTGCTGCAGCCAAGGAAGACGGCATCATCCTGACCACAGAAACGTTGATGCGCGAAATTGAACGCGTGCGTCAGTTTGGTTTCACAGCTAGCGAGTATGCCCGTGCAAAAGCTGATTACCTGCGCGGACTGGAATCAGCCTACAATGAACGTAACAAGCAGCGTAATGCAAGTTATGTAAATGAATATGTGCGTCACTTCATTGACAATGAACCGATTCCGGGCATTGAAAATGAATATGCCATCATGAACCAGATTGTGCCGAACATTCCGGTAGATGCTGTCAATCAGGTAATGAAACAGCTCATCACAGAGAAAAACATCGTGTTGAGCGTGTTCTGTCCGGAAAAAGACGGTATGAAATATCCGACGGAAGCCGAACTGAAAGCCGTAATCGACAAAGTAAAAGCTGAAAAGCTGACAGCTTATGTAGACAAGGTATCCGATGAACCGCTGATGAAGGAAAAACCACATGCTGGAAAGGTAGTGAAGACAGAACAGGGTGTGTTCGGTTCTACTATCCTGACACTGAGCAACGGTGTGCGTGTCATTCTGAAACCGACAGATTTCAAGGCCGACGAAGTACGTATGCAGGCCTTCAGTCCGGGTGGAACTTCTTTGTTCAACGATAAAGATGTATTGCAGTTCGCTCTGATTAGCCAGATTGCTTCATTGGGTGGACTGGGCAATTTCAATTCTGTAGACCTGGATAAAGTTTTGGCCGGAAAGATGGCATCAGCCAGCGCAATGGTTAACACCTATTCAGAAGGATTGTCAGGAAGCTGCTCTCCGAAAGACTTGGAAACCATGCTTCAGCTGACTTACCTGCGCTTCACTGCACCGCGTATGGACCAGGAAGCCTTCACTTCTTTCATCACACGTAACAAGGCTGCTCTGGCTAACCAGGAAGCTGACCCGATGACTGCTTTCAGCGATTCTATCAACGTAGCACTTTACAACCAT